>ERZ1026943.388-NODE-388-length-24674-cov-10.422966_pt1 | contig 24674 bp, 37 predicted proteins | sample MGYA00519461_ERZ1026943 | MGnify/ENA primary metagenome ERZ1026943 (study PRJEB26926, sample SAMN06164617) | human gut metagenome | biome: ENVO:00009003; feature: ENVO:2100002; material: ENVO:00002003 | host: Homo sapiens | place: USA | collected 2012 ...
TAAAAGGTCATATAGGACATGCTTGAAAAGTATATATTCCATAGACGGTAATGTGGTAAGCTACCACCGTCTATGGAATATATATTATCATTGCGTGTTGCCTATATGTTTAAAAGGTCATATAGGACATGCTTGAAAAGTATATATTCCATAGACGGTAATGTGACTTGGCGGTGTGGCGAAATCGGTATACGTTATGCTTTAATGGGCAAAACAGGTAGCTCCTGTATGTTGGTTCGACTCCAACCACTGCCAGTGTAATGTTACCGTCTAGGTTTTGTCGGTGTGGTGAAATTAGGAATACACGACAGACTCAAAATCTGTTGCCGAAAGGCATGAGGGTTCGACCCCCTCCACCGATACGGGAGATTAGCACAACGGTTAGGGCAGTCTGCTTATAACGGATTGAAGAGTGTTCGACTCACTCATCTCCCACCCTAAAATACATAGATATAATGTTGTTTATATTATATCTTTTTAAATAGTTGACAATTGAATACGTGCGGCATTAGCTCAGTTGGATAGAGCAGGGGACTTCTAATCCCAAGGTCGTAGATTCAAGTTCTACATGCCGCACGTATTCAATTGTCATAAGCCGATGTAGCTCAATTGGTAGAGCAGCTGATTTGTAATCAGCAGGTTGCAGGTTCGACACCTGTCATCGGCTCCATGATTTTTTATTGTCATAGTTGACATTATATAATAATCGGGGCGTGGATATAATCACGATAAAGCCAGACTCTCATGGATGATAATGGCTCAACTGTCTCTGGTTCGAAACCAGACGTGTCTCAGTATAGACGGAAAATAAGTAGCCATGTACTTATGATTATGTTATTTTACAAAAGACATGTGGTGTAGTTGGAAACGCACCCCACCTTCGGAGTAGATAACCAGCGGGGAGCTGGGGTTGCCTGCTAAGCAACACGTGCTTATTATAAGCATTCGGGTCGGATCCGAATTACTCTGCCATATAAGACCTGCCCCTATTGGCAGTGGCGTTAAAGCTGCGCCCGAAATCAGCTTTTGCGGTAGAATAGGCAACGCCGCATAGCTATTCGAGAGGATAGCGAGCCTTCTTGCTAGGAGATAAGCAAGTGCTTTCACGGAGTAATTGGTGAGCTGAAACACCATAAAAACAGACCCTCTGGATGTGCCGTGAATACGCATCCTGCTTTTTTGTTTGAATGTTGTATGGAGAAAGGATTGGCATGGTAACTTTTGTTATCGGAATTATCGCATTGCTTATTGCGATTCCATGTATCGTGTTTAATGTTCGCATAAAGATTCCAGAACCAGTTGAAGATGTTGATATTCTCGGAAAACCGCGTGTTAAAAACGAGACGGATATCAAGACTGTAAAGTTTGCACGTTCTTGCGCTTGCGGCATTGCGGCTATATGCCTTATCTTTTTCTTTGTGTTTACTGGATTTGCCTGTATCTATACACAGGATACTGGTGAGGTTTGTGTAATCCGTAATCTTGGTGGATCACTTGCTGGTTCAACTTCTGAAGCTGGATTCCATTTCAAGGTACCGTGGCAAGATGTTATTACATATGATGTACGTAATAATCTTATTAACTTCTATGGTGACACGGACTATAAGGTTGACGGTGGCTCATATGAAGGCAAGCAGGTGTCAATCAACGATAAGTCTGGTGCCAGTGCCAATGTCGATATTCAGGTCAACTATAGTTTGAATCCAGATTCGGCACTCAATCTTTATTCTGAGTATGGTACTCAGGAGAGCTTTGTTGAGAAGTATATTTCAAATGATGTTCGCGCTGTTACCCGTGAGGTTTCTGGTAAGTTTGATACCGTTACCATGCTGACTGATCGCTCGCAGTTCACAAAGGCTATTCAAGATGCACTGACTAAGAAGTGGAATAAGATTGGACTTACTGTTGAGCAGGTAAGTGTACAGGATGTACGCTATCCTGAGTCTATTACCGATAGCTATTCACAGGCTCAGGCAGCTGAGGTAGCAAAGCAGAAGGCGCAGAACGAGCAGGAGACTGCAAAGGTTCAGGCTGAGACTAAGAAGATTGAAGCTCAGGGTGAAGCTGATGCAAACGCCGTTCTCGCACAAAGCCTTAATGACCAAGTGTTGCAGCAACACTACATTGATGCGCTAAAAGACGTTGGCAAGGAAGGTAATCTTGTCGTGGTTCCCAATGGTTCCACTCCAATGATTAACACTGGCAAGTAATGTACATGCCTTGGAAACTTTAGGGTTGACCATGAAAGACGGATAGTTTCGGCTATGTGAGAGTAAACGACATGTCGTTGAAATCTTAACGCGAAAGCAATTGTGTTTAATATATGTAGAGAGGGTATGTCCTTTTGGATATACCCTCTTTTTTTTATGTGAACATGATATAATATCTATGTAAGTTGACTGAAAACAAGGAGAACAAATGTCTACTTTCATTTGTACTGTGTGTCAAAACAGAATCAAAGAACGTGGCAGCAATGTTGATTGCGGATACTATAATGATACGCGCCCAATGATTGAAGACACGACAAAGCTATATGATAAGAGTTTTCTCTGCTCTCATTTTATTCACGTCAGGTATAAGAACATGAATACATGTAAATCAAAGAAGAAGTATTCATGTAGGTATGATGCTTTGTGTGCAGCTAAGACCATATTCGTCAACAGTTCAAAGGTTCTTCGCCCATACAGATGCAATGTGTGTAAGTCTTGGCATCTAACACATGAATGCTCTGATGGCTATAACCCAATGGAAGAATACAATAAAGCAAGAAAAGCAAATCGTTTGTACGATTAGATATTTATTGAAAGGTTTATCGTGGATTTTTCTAAGTTTGATATACGTATGTTCAATGAAGCACGTATGGAAGCTGAATCGTCTGAATTTAAAAGGTTCCACACTGGTGCCGTAATCGTATATAAGAAACATATCATCGGGCGCGGAAAGAATGACGATAAATCTCACCCAATGCAAAAGGAATACAACCGTAAATACAGGACGTTCAACAACGTTGGCGGTAATTATATCAATGACAGTATCCATGCTGAGATAGCTGCTATTTCCTCGATACCGTATACTGTTGGAATAGATGTTGATTGGTCTAAGGTTAAGGTATATGTATATAGAATCTCTCGTGGAACTAAACTTGGATACGGACTCGCCAAGCCATGTCCTGCCTGTATGAACGCCATGAAAGACCTTGGAATAAAGAATATCTATTACACCGATAGTGATGGTTACAGCTATCTCCAACTTGATGTGTAATTATTTTGTGAAGAAGAGTTCCATTTGTGTTACTTTTCTGATATAATATCATAAGAATAAAACAGAATTTTCTGATGGAAGATTCTTTGCAATGTAAACAGATTGAAAGAAAGTTGGAATATGATATATGGTAGAAAACGATAGTACAGAAGCTCTTGAGTGGTATGCTGAAAACGGATATCGGCTCTATGATGATGATGAAGTTCGTAAACTTAGGTGTGAGGAAATACTTGAGAAAGCGCTTCGTCTATTAGAGGAAGAATTAGAGGAAGACTTTGTTGCCGCATCAAATAAGGTAGATAAGGCATCGGAAGATTATCATTCGTTTGAAGATATGTGTGCCATTGATGAAGATATTGACGAATACTATGTTGACTATGATACATGTAATACAATGCTTAGCGACATGATGGCTAAAGAGTTTATAAACAGTCTGAATGACAATGAAAAATATATTTTATCATGTTTGTTAAATGGGATGACACACCAAGAGATTAGTGATACAATGGATTGTACGAGACAGAATGTTACTAGAACTGTGGAAAGACTCGGCACAAAAGCTATTGACTTTATGTCTTGTAATTAAGGTTATATGCAAATAGAAAGGTGATTTATTATGGCGCGTACAAAGAATACTGTAACCCAGTCTGTTATTGATGAACTTATGGAAAGTTGTGATATCGCTGTAACAACTGCATTTGATAAGTGTACCATTGTGGCATGTAAGCTTCCAAATGGATTTGTAATTGTTGAGTCCTCTTCTTGCGTTGACCCTGCCAACTATGACGAGGATATGGGTGTAGATATTTGTATGAAGAATATTGAGAATAAGCTTTGGGAGCTTGAGGGCTATCTCCTACAGAATAAGCTGTATATGGATGGCATTACATTTGATGATAAGGCTGATGATACAGATGACCTAGAGTGCGATGGCGATTGCGAGAATTGCGACCTGTTTGACCGTGATGACGATGACGCTGAGAACAAGAAGGAAGAGAAGCCAAAGCATACTGATAAGAGGCATGAGGATGATGAGTATTGGGATAAGCTCATTCAGAATTACAATGATTATCTATATTACATTGATGATTATCTCGATGACCTAGCTCACTACAAGCTCCGTCACCGTGGACGTAATTATTATTACAATAATGTTTGGTGCTAAACAATAGAATACATATAGATTGTATGGAGAATGGTTTTGATAATATGTATTCTGATAGAATACTAATCGGAACTATTCTCCATATTGCTAAGGAGTTAATGTATGTACTTAGATGTAGCTGGTACGACCAAGGTAAAGCCAGAAGTTCTTAAAGCTATGATACCTTATCTTACAGACGAATTCTATAATCCGTCTTCTATTTATTCTGATGGGGTAATGGTCAAGCGTGCAATTGACAATGCTCGTGAGTCTATTGCTGGTTTTATCAATGCTGATGCAGATGAAATCTTTTTTACGTCTGGTAGTTCGGAAAGTAATTGCTGGGCTATTCAGGGCTATTTGCTTGCTGGCGTTATGGACATTTCCACCACTTCAATTGTTACGACCAAGATTGAGCATAAATCAATCATGGACTGTGTTGATGCAATGGAACGTTTTGGTAATGCAACTTATTATTGTGACGTAACATATCTTGACGTTGACAAGGATGGCTTTGTTAATATGGAGCAGCTTGAGTCAGTATTTAAAGACCGCGAAGAGCCTAATTATTATGATATTTTTGTATCCATTCAGCTTGCCAATAACGAGGTAGGTACTATTCAAGATATTAAAGCTATCTCTGATATTATCCATAAGTATGGTGGCATTCTTCATGTAGATGCAACGCAAGCCTTTGGTCAGATTCCCATTGATGTCAAGGCTATGGATATTGATATGTTAAGCGCATCGGCACACAAGGTTGGAGGTGTTAAAGGAGTTGGGTTATTATACAAGAAAAAAGACATTGAGATTCAGCCCATTATCTACGGTAGCCAGAATGCTGGACACAGAGGGGGAACTGAAAATGTTGCTGGTATTGTCGGCTTTGCGAAAGCCGTTGAACTCGCATCTGAGGAAATGGAAGACAGACTGGCACTATCTGTAATGCGTGACTATTTTATTAGTGAACTTACAAGAAATGGTTGTAAGTTAAATGGAGCTTCTGTTCATAGGCTGCCAAACAACATTAATGTAATGTTACCTGAAGGCATTGGCTCGGAAGAACTTTTGTATATGCTTGACCTAGATGATATTCAATGCAGTGCTGGTTCTGCCTGCAATAGCCATTCTAAGAAGCCATCATACGTTCTCAAAGCTCTTGGGTTGACGGATGAAGAAGCTGCAAGGTCTGTCAGATTTACTATTTCTTCTGATATTACATATGAGGATATTGATTATGTTGTTGAAGAAGTAGTAAAGGATGTGAAGATTATTAGGAATAGCAACTAAATCCGTTGCTTTGACGTGTTTGAAACTAAAACAGTTGCTATAATATAACAGTAATGAGTTGAGCATAGTAGAAAGGTTCGATATGCTAGACAAAAACGGCGAGCGTATGCTTGCGTACACTGTAACAGTTGATAGTATTACGCCAATTGAAAAGGCTGATAACATTGAGCTTGCTCATGTTGGAGGTTGGAATGTAATTATTCGCAAGCATGAGTTTAACGCTGGCGATATGGCCGTCTTCTTTGAGATTGATTCTTTGCTGCCAGAGACGGAGTGGTCTGAGTTTTTGCGCCCAAAGAAGTTTAAGGTAAAGACCTATAAGCTTGGAAAGTTTAATGTAGTTTCGCAGGGTTTGCTTCTTCCGATGAGCATTCTTCCAGATAATAAGGAGTATGCTATTCACGAGGACGTTACAAAGGTACTTGGTGTTAAGTATTATGTAGCAGAGGACAATGACCGCAAGGCTAAGTCTAATCCCAATGCCAAGTACAATAACATGTGCGCACGCAACGCCAAGCTCGCCAAGAAGAAGTGGTGGAAGTGGCTGATGAAGCGTGCATGGGGTCGTAAGCTGCTATTCGTTTTCTTTGGTCGTAAGAATGATAATCCTAAGAACTGGCCTGTGTGGATTAAGAAGACGGATGAAGACCGCATTGAGAATGTCATGTTCATGCTTGAGGATAAGAATCCTTATGTCGTGACCGAGAAGATTGATGGCACTTCGACTACATTCTTCCTTGATTTGACTGGTCGTAAGCCTGATTTCGGTGTGTGTTCACGTAATGTTCGCCAGATGGATGCAGATCAGAAGAACTTTGTTTCTGATATGTCTGGCATCGGAAACGTTTACTGGGAAATGGCATTCAAATACAATGTCGAGGATGCTCTTAAGGACATTGCAAAGAAGCACAACCATAAGCGTGTTGCACTACAGGGCGAGACGTATGGTGAGTCCGTACAGGGCAACAAGTACAAGCTTGATGAGCGCCGCTTTGCTGCCTTCAATCTAATCTTTGATGGTGAGCGCCTTGGTTCTGTCGAAGCAAAGAAGATTCTAGCAGATTACGACATTCCATTTGTGCCTATTATTGATGACAACTATATCCTACCTGATGCAGATGACTTTGAGGAGTTCAAGCAGTCTGCTGATGGCAAGAGCGTAATCAATAAGAAGTGTCTGCGTGAGGGCTTTGTATATCGTAGTCAGGATGGACAAAAATCGTTCAAGAACGTTTCCCGCAAATTCTTGCTTAAAGCTGGTGAATAAATGGAGACTAGCACAAAGCCAGTGCTAGTTATGATGGTGGGTTTGCCTGCAAGTGGCAAATCCACCATCGCTCATAATCTAGCCAAAGAAAATAATTATATTATATTCAGCTCAGATGAACTGAGAGCTGAGCTTTACGGAGATATCAACGACCAGACTCATAACCATGAGCTGTTCATAGAGTTGCATAAGCGTATCAAGACAGCATTAAAAGAAGGTAATAATGTTATCTATGATGCTTGTAATCTAAGCTCTAAAAGACGCATTGCTTTTCTGCAAGAGTTAAAACGCATCCCTTGTCGGAAAGAATGTATCATCGCAGCTACCCCATATGAGCAATGTTTGATAAATAATGCGAGCAGATACAGACATGTACCCGATTATGTCATTAAGCGCATGTATAAACAATGGGAAACTCCTTATTTTTATGAAAATTTTGACCGTATCAGTATTGAGTATTGGAAAGGCAGCTGCAACGGTTCATTGCTTCCAATGTCTTGGGCGCTAGATTATAAGAATTACAATCAGGACAATCCGCATCATGAGTCAACGCTTGGTGTACATTGTATGAAAGCTATGTATTGGCTATACGATAGCGAGTGGTTTAATCACGCTTCAATTGACACAATAATCAATGCAGCTCTAATCCATGATTGCGGCAAGCCGTTTTGTAAGACATTTAAAAATGGCAAGGGTGAGATTACAGACATAGCGCACTATTATGGGCATGAGCATGTGGGCGCATATGATAGTCTATTCTTTACATATGTTGCTGGCATCAATTCATTAGCCGTATCAGCACTTATCTCAAACCATATGAAACCTTGGGTGTGGGAGAGAGACAACAACGAAAAAATGTATAATAAATATCTAAAATTGTGGGGCGATTACTTCATGCAATGTGTTATGATTCTACATGAAGCAGACAAGGCTGCATACTAAAGGAGTTTTATATGTCATATAGAGTTTTCGATCTAAAAAATCGTGAATGGGTAGACCCAGATAAAATTCTAATTTCATGCGGAGAAAACAAGCTTCTGACCTGCGGAAACGCTGTGTTCGGATGGCAAAAATTGAAGGAATTGCCTGAAGATAGGTATTTATTCCACAAAAGTCTAGGAATTGTGGATAAACATGGTGTTGAGCTATATGAAGGCGATATCTGTACGGTTGATATGCCAGAAGGACATGAAGATGGCGATACAATTACTGTTGAGGTTTCATATATCAAAGAGCGTGCTTCTTATTTCATGTTTGATTGGGAGCATTCTAAGTATTATAGCTTTGGCGAAGATATTGGTTTAATCATTGAGGTTGTAGGCAATGTGTGTGATGAGTATGATGGAGAAAATGAGGTGGATGTGGCATGACGGTAGTTGCAATCATTGGAGTGGCGGTAATTGTGATATCATATACATGCTGTAAGATTTCTCACAAGGAAGATGAGCTTCGTAGGTATGGGAATGAAGACTATGGTATTTGGGACGAGTGGTGATTGATATGATTCAAGTTCGCAACGGAGTATTTGAGACTAATAGCTCAAGCACGCATAGCATTTGTATCTCAAAGAAGCCTGTTGATGCAGATGGCTGTCATGTTGATTTTCATTTTGGAGAGTTCGGCTGGGAAAATGGCGATGCTGATGTAGCGGATTATCTATACACAGCCATCTACGAGCTTGACCCGAATGGCAACCGTGGACTTCTTGATAAGCTAAAGGATATTCTTGACGCTCATGACATCAGCTATACATTTGAGAAGCCAAAGCTAGTCCATCATGAATATGATACCCTAGACTGGTGGGAGAATGAGACTGGCTATATCGACCACGGATACGATACATCTGAGTTCGTACATGCCGTGCTTGACAATGATGATATGCTGATTCGCTATCTCTTTAGCGATAGTCATGTGTATACTGGCAATGACAATGACGAGTACAATATGATGTGCAATGCAGCAAATCCTACTATTTGGAAGTGGGATACGGATTGGCACAATAGCTGGGAAGAGCCAAATCCCAATCACGATGAAGAGAAATATGAATATTTCTATAAGGGAAACTAGGGTGTTGTATAATGATTCAGGTTCGCGCTGGTGTGTTCGAGACTAATTCAAGCTCAACGCACTCTCTATGTATTATGACGAAAAGCGATTATAATAAATGGCTTTCAAGTGAGGGCGAATATTATTTTGTTGAGGGCGATGGATACGACTATTCCTTCAATCGTTGCTTCTCAGATGGTGTCGGAAGTGGAATCTACAGTAAAGATGCAGTGAAGCAGGCTATCGAAAAGTACGCAAAGTACTATGAAGAGCAATATAAAGATGAGAAATGGTATACTCCTGTTGATGTTGACATGTTGGAGTATAGCGATGACGAAGAGGTAGAGTCAAGACGCGATGATGCCAGACTGTATGACTTAGGTATTTACACATATGAGGATTGGTGTAGATATAATGATGAGCTAGAACAGTATGAGACATCCTTTACAACGCCATCTGGTGATGATATGATTGCATTCGGAGCGTATGGCTATCACTAGGAGAAGTAATGAAAATTCTTGGCAGTTATAAGAATAACGATTATACCTGTACTATGTTCTCAGACGGCACTAAAATTAGGTGGAATGATAAGGATTCATTTAATCCTATTAAGCCTGAGTCTATCGATCTTAAGATTACCAACATGTGTAACATGGAGTGCGGTATGTGCCACGAGAACTCAACGCCAGATGGGAAGCATGGTGACATTCTGAACCTTCCGTTTATCGATACCATGTTTCCCTATAGTGAAATTGCAATCGGCGGCGGCAATCCTCTGGCGCATCCAGACTTGATTGAGTTTCTTGAGCATCTTAAAGAGCGTAAGATTATCGCAAGCATGACGGTAAATCAAGTACATTTTATGCATAATATCGACCTGCTGAAAGAGCTTACCGATAAGAAGCTAATCTATGGTCTTGGTATTTCGTATATCGGTTACCGTTATAAGAATTGCATTGACGCAATCAAGCAGTTCCCGAATGCCGTTGTACATGTTATCAACGGTATCGTTCATATGGACAGCCTAGAAGCCCTTGCCCATAATGATTTGAAGATTCTCGTCCTTGGATACAAGGAGTTTAGGCGCGGCAAGGCTCTATATGATGAGTGCGGTAGAGAAATTGATTCTCTAAAATACCAGTTCTATGATATGCTACCTAAGATTGTGAACGATGGTTGGTTTAAGTGCATTAGCTTTGACAACCTTGCAATCAAGCAGCTTGAGCCTAAGCGACTTATGAGCGAGAAAGACTATAAGGAATTCTATATGGGCGATGACGGGGCGTTCACATGCTACGTTGACGCTGTTAACCGACAGTTCGCCAAGAGTTCTGTGTCTACTGAGCGTTATGGTTTGATGGATGATATCGCCGATATGTTTAAGGTTGTTAAGGATGGTGTCAATGGAAAATAAATTGATTTACCTTGCTGGTGGCATAAGTAACTTAAGCCGCGATGAGCAGTGGCAGTGGCGTAAGGATGTACGCAATAAGATTCTTGAGAGCATTAATTTTTATGGGTATGATTATATGCCTATGTTCTTCAATCCACTGATGCACTACACTGTAGATGATGAAATTCATAAGAGTGAGCGCGAGGTGTTCGAGCTTGAGACTTATAATGTTCGAAAGTCTGACTTGGTTATTGTGAACTTTAACGCTCTTGAGTCAATCGGAACCGCGATGGAGCTTGCTATCGCCAAGGAGAATCGTATTCCCGTTGCTGGATTGAACGAGGATAATGTTGAGCTACATCCGTGGTTGATTGAGTGTACAACGCGCATGTGCGATACATTTGACGAGCTTATTGATTATGTTGCATGTCAGCATTTGATGGCGTAATAAACTAATGTAAAATTAATGTAGACTAATGTAGACTAATGTAAAAATTTTTTAGATTATATTTTAGATTATCTATTAGATTAGTTTGTACTTATGATATAATAACTAATGTTATATGCCTTAATAAATATACGGAGGTATCTTAGATGGCAAATGAGAAGAGTGGCATTAAGAAGACTGACTGGAAGTCAAGTTTTGTTCTGGTTGGCGCTGCAAAGGTAAATGATTATACCTTTACTATCGACAAGCAGAGTGAGCGTAGTTCTTGGGTTTATAATTCTATGAGCCTTAACATTGATTGCGGTGAGAAGTATGGCACTGTACGTGCCGAGATGTTTGGAGGATATTCCCCAGATCGCGAGAACATTATTTATGCCCACGGTAAGGACGATAATGGCAACGATGACTTCTCTAAGCAGATGACTGTTGCTTGGGAAGACCGTTTTGACGATGCGATTCTAGATGAGGTCGGAAAGCTTTCATTTATTACTGTTGGTCTTGAGAAGACTACAGCTGGAAAGACTTATTATAAGAACTTCCTTAGCGAGTATGATGCCATTGCCTATGCTCAGGAACATCTTGAGGACGGCATGGTTGTAAATGTCAAGGGTCGTTTGCAGTACAGCGCATACAACGATACAGTTCAGGTGCGCAAGACTATTCAGAGCATTGTCCTGAGCAGAGCTGATGAGCCTTCTAAGTATTATGCTCGATTCACACAGTCCGTTCTTCTTGATAAGGATTCTGCAAGCCTTAAGGATGTTGATAAGGATAAGGGCGTTATGTATGTGAACGCTCGTGTTCTTGATTATGTCAAGGAGATTAACGGTACTGAGATTAATGGTCAGTATCCGTTCACAGAGCAGTTCGAGTTCCCAATGGACTTCACTAAGCAAGAGCTTTGTAAGAAGGTCTATGACAAGCTCTTTAAGGTTAAGAAGAATGTCCGTCAGGTGACGTTTGACGGTATCTTCGTTGAGGGCGGCGCTACCGTTACCGCAACAATGGATGATGTTCCTGATGATATCAAGGACTTGATTGATATGGGCATTTATTCTGAGGAGGAAGCACTTGCCAAGTGCAGTGCAAGCGGTTCTCGTGAGCGCCGTATGATTCTTCAGAAGCCTACTGTGAGAATAGTCGGGGAAAATAATACACCAGTACTTCAGCTATTTGATGATAAGTACGAAGAAAATGATCTTATTATCAATATTGGAAACGAAGATAAAGATGGATTTGTATCTGATGAAAATGAGTCAAATGACGATAGTGACATGTCATGGCTTGATAGCCTGTAGGCAATTGTAATGATTGCAAAAACTAGAGTTGGAAGACTTGGAGCAGAAACGGTTAATAATCAAGGATGTAAAATGAGAATTATCGAATATGATAATTGCGATAATATTATTGTAGAATTTCAAGATAAATATGCGGCGCATGTTCATACGAAATATTCTCATTTTACACTTGGTAGTGTAAAAAATCCATATTATCCATCAGTATATAGTGTTGCCGCAACTGGAAATAAGTACGATACAACTAAAAACGGAAAGAAATTAAAAGAATACAATTGCTGGAATGGAATGCTTACAAGATGTTTTGATAAAAAAACAAAGGAAAAGTATCCAACATACAAAGATGCAACGTGTTGTAATGAGTGGCTATTATATGATAATTTTTATGAATGGTTGCATTCTCAAAGCAATTTTGACAAATGGGAAAATGGTAATAGGTGGGCATTAGACAAAGATATACTTGTGAAAGGAAATAAAGTTTATTCACCAGAAACATGTTGTCTCGTGCCGATGAGTATCAATAGTTTATTTGCAAAACATACAAATAAATCATATAATACGCCGACAGGAATTAATTTTGTAAAGGGTAAATTTTTAGTAAGATGTTGTTCTGTTTCTAAAGATAGGGAGCGTTTAGGTTTATATGAAACGCTTGATGAAGCGTTTCATGCATATAAACAGTATAAAGAAAGTGTAATTAAGCAGTTGGCAAAAAGGGAATTTGATGCCAATAATATAATAAAAGAATGTTATAATGCTATGATGAATTACGAAGTAGAGATAACAGATTAATTATTTGAAGACGTTGTGATTTGAAATGCCAGAAGAACACGATGATTTTGAGTACGTAGAACCTCCCATGAGGACAAAAGAAGAAATTCTTGAGTATATGGATGAAGCGCTTGATAGAGTGTGGCTTGTTAGAACTCAAAATGCCGTAGTAAATATTGAACTAGGCAAAGAAACCATTAATCCAGAAATCGAAAAGGGAATGTGGCAAGCAATCAATGACGTATGTGAAAAGTATGACATTAATTTTGATGATGCCGTAAGCGATTGGGATTATGGTTTTTGGAGCGGTGTTCTAGCTACATTACGCTGGGTTCTTGGCGAAGAAAATAAAATGTTTCTCGATACTTAATATATACTATTAAGGTTATATGCGGGAGAGATAAGTTTGAACTCTCCCGCTCATTCTCAATTAACATATTAGAAAGGTGAATACATATGGCATTTGGTAAGAAAAATAATGTGCGTTTAGATCCTCTTGCATATAACATTTGTCTTCTTGGCGAGTCTAAAGTTGGTAAGACTACCCTTATGAAAGAGGTTTGTGAGAAGCTTGCAGGCGATGACGGCTATCTGTTCCTAGAGTGTGGCACTGAGCGAGGAGCCGATGCCATTCAGGGAATTAACTATATTAACTGTCCTGAGTGGGATATGGATTATGATGAGCTTACAAACAGCGCTGGTCTAGCTGATGTTTGTGAGGATATTATCGAGAATAAGACTAGCGAGTATCCCAATCTTAAGGCGGTAATTTTCGATACATATGACCACCTGATTGACATTGCGGAACAGAAGTCAATCGATATGTGGAACAAGGAGTGTCGCAATAGCGGACATGCCGAGAAGTGTGTAAAGAGCATTAATCAGGCGTGGTCTGGCTATGGTCGCGGTGAGAAAAAGGCCATTGAGATTATGTTTGATATGATGGCTCGACTTCGTAATGTTGGAGTTGCTTCTATTATCATCGGGCATGTTAAGACGAAAGAGATTTCTGATGTAGTCTCTGGTGAGTCTTATCAGATTCTTACTTCAGATCAGCAGCAGAATTATTTTAACGCGCTCAAGAAGAACCTGCACTTCCTTGGTCTAGCATATATTGACCGTGATGTTATCAAGGAGAAGACTGGTCGTAAGAATGCTGTGACTAAGAAGGACGAGGTTGTCAACAAGGTCGCATCGGAGTCTCGCAAGATTAAGTTCCGTGACGATAATTACGCTGTCGATTCTGGTTCTCGTTTCGCCAATATCATTCCAGAGATTGATATGAATGCAGACGCATTTATTCAGGCTCTTACAGACGCAATTAAGTCTGAACAGTCTAAGTCTGGCGTGTCATTTGATACAGCCAAGAAGAAGCAGGCTAAGCAGGAGAAGGAGCTTGAGAAGCGCGTTGCCGAGCAGGAAGAGCAGGCTAAGTCTCAGGCTGCTGTTGACGAGGTAGTCTCTCAGATTGTTGATTTCTTTACCGAGAACAAGTCTGACATTGCAAAGATTAAGCCAGTCCTTACAGCAGTTAAGAATCTTGGATATGACAACCCCAAGTCCATTGATAATGTCGAAGACGCAAACAAGATTCTCGCTCTAATTTCTGAGTAATTATGATATAATGTACAACCGTGCTACAGAATATAAAAAATGTAGCATGGTTGTACTCACTAAAGAAAGGTTTGATTATGGCACAGTCTATTGAGGTCATGGAGCAGCGCTATCAGATGCTACTTAACCGCAAGGGTAAGAACTCCGAGAATGTCGGCATCATGCGCAAGCTACGCCGTAAGATTAACAAGGCTAAGAACGGCATTGTTCTTTCCTAGTATATCTTCATAGAATATTCCTTCAGCGAAAGGAGTTTATATGTCTTCAGACTTTAAGCAAGAGTTCCTGAAAAACAAGTATGAGTATATTTCAGATGATGCTGCAAATGAGCCACTGAAGAAGACGAAGAAGCAGAAGCCCAAGAAGTCTAATCATAAGCATGAATATAAGAATCTAATTATTCAGTCTTATGATAAGGTGGCTGGCAAATGGCGTGATACTTATGTCAGTTATTGTCCTACTTGCGGCAAGCTGAGCAGCTTTCAGGAAACTGATGAGATTGCAAAGATTTTCCCAAACATTCGAGTTGGTACATTCGGCTTTTGTATTGGTCTAACTTATAACGAGAGCAACAAAGAGTGGCAGAGCTTTGCAAACTGGTCTAGCGAAAATATTCCGCATGTAAAGTGGAAAGATTTTGTCTATTGGAAAGACAAGTATATCGACTTGGATTTGCTAAATAATTAATTGACTTAATATTCTGCCCATGACATAATAGTCGTGGGCAGTTTTTATATATATGGATGGTGTATAAAGTGAAAAAAGAAAAGTCGTCTATTACAATTGTCGCAGAAATGGTTGATAAGAATTATGCGTATGTTCTTAATTTTATAAACAACCATCCTGAACTTGGTATTGTAAAAGATGAAAACAATAAATATGTAATGGATGAGTCACAGCAGAACTCTTTATGCATAGCCATTCAAAAGCATGAGATTGAACGCGAACAGAAGCGAATTGAGCGCGAGAAGAAGAAGCTTGAGCAAGAGAAGAAGCGAGCTGAACGCGAAAAGAATAAGGCAAAAAAAGAAAAAGTACGCAAAATGACTAAGCAAGAGAACGAAGAGTGGAATGCTCTTTATGAGTATGTGCGTACAAGGGTCATGGGATACGATGGCAAGCAAAAGTTAGAGCCTTACATTGTATTAAGGCTAAAAGGGTTGGCTGAGGGTAAGGCAATGGCTAACCGTAAGAATAAAGGTAATGCTTGTTATTCTTATTTGCTTATTTTAAATACGTTTAAATACTGTATGCCAGATATTCAGCGTGCCGTTAACCGTATCGCCTTTAAGGATACATGTGGTAAGTTCAACTATATTATGCGAATCGTGGAGAACAATATCAATACGGTATATATTCGTATGAAGAATGCAGATAAAGCAAAAGCAGAAGCTCAAGAATCTGATGTCAGTTATGCCGCTAACTATGTTAATATGTTTAAGGCAAAGAAAACGAACAGCACTAAAAAGCTCGATAACCTATGGTGAGGGTTGGTTGATATATGGCAGAAAAAAACAAGAAGAAATTAAGTGTCTTTGAGCAGCAAAAGGCAGAGACTATTAAAAAGGTGTCTGAATATAAACTTCAATGTGAAGCAAATGTTGTTGCTATTCTATATAAAGACCCAGAGCAGATGTATAATACCGACATTGATTTAACGTCATTTACTAGCAATGTATGGAAAGTGTTCTGGCAAATCGCACACGATATTATTATCGTTGAGAACAAGAACACGCTTGACGATATCACAATAGGAATGTATCTCAATAAGCACCCAAAGCTTAATGAGAAGTATGTTGAGTATGGCGGCTACGACACCATTACTGCCGCTATGGGCTACGTCAAGGAAGAGAACCTTGATGGATATGTGGCTGAGCTACATAAGTGGGATGCGGTAAGAGAGCTTTGTGAAAATGGATTTCCTGTAAAAGACAGGCTTTCTGATTATGCTGACATGTCAGAGGAAGAGATTTACAATGAGCATGAAGCATATCTAAACCATATCTTCGCTAATTCATCTGCTGGTATCAAGAGCGTCAATGTATTTGATGGTATGTATGAATTCATTCAAGAGCTTAATGAGTGCAGTGAAGCTGGTATGCCGTTCTATAATGCAGACCTACTTAATGCAGAGGTTGGCGGATTCAACCTTAATGGCAATATCTATGGGCTTGGCGCTGGGTCTGGCGTAGGCAAGTCCAACATGGCATTCAACTGGATCATTCCTTCTGCTATGAAGTATGGCGAGAAGGTTGTCATGTGCATCAACGAGGAAGATGAACGCCGTATTCGCAAGGAGCTTTTAATCTGGGTTGCCAACAACATCTTCAACGAGGAGCTTCATAAGCGTACAATTCGTGACGGCGGATTTGATGGTGATACAATTGCTCTACTAAAGAAGTGCGCTGATTGGATTGACCAGCAGAAAGACGAACATATCTTGACTGTTATTCCGCTTGAAAGATATTCTGTTAATACGGTTATTAAGATTATTAAGAAGTATTCAAGCGCGTTTGGCGTGCGCGTATTTATTCTTGATACACTCAAAGAGAGTTTTGATGCTAAAACAGATGAGATATATAAATCTATGATGCGAGATATGGTTACTCTTTACGATGTTGTCAAGCCGTCTGCTAAAAACGTTGGGCTGTTTGTAACGTATCAGCTTGGTAAGGGTAGTTTAAAGATGCGTTATCTTACTAACAACGAGATTGGTCAAGCTAAGTCTATCGTAGATGTTATGAGTGTAAATCTTATGATGCGTAGGCCGTATGAAGATGAATATGAAGGCGGATCAAAAGAGGTAATCGGTTATCGTCCAGATGGCAAAGACGGCAAATCAAAAATCGCCATTAAGTTAAAGAAGGATGATAATCCAATGATTACTTTTATATGTAAGAATAGGTTTGGTATTAGCGGCGGACATCAAGTTGTATCAAGCTGCGACCTTAGTACAAATACATATAAGGACATTGGATACTGTAACATACCTCAAGATTTTTAATTTTGCTATTAATGTTATATGCGATTGTGCTATACTTTAATAAGTAACCGAGCGCGAAAGGAGTGATATTTAGATGGATACAACTTCTCTGAAGGAATATATCTTCAATAATAATAAAGTTGAATTTGTTCTAGAGAAGATTGGTTGCAAGTCAATTAAATATCACTCCTCTAAAAATTTTTATTCAGCAACTAATTACAATGGCGATAATACTGGTGCTGTTAATGTCTATAATACCAAGTATCTTCTTATCCATAATTGGACTCGCGAGAATGAGTTTAATGATGTGTCTGATATTATCTCTCTTGTTCAATATAATAAGAAGTGTTCATTTGTAGACGCTGTTAAATATCTTCATAATATTCTCGGACTTGAATTAACACCATATAAGAAAGAAGAAAAAAAAGAAAAGTTAGACCCACTTGCTATCTTTAAGAATGCTATCAGTAGATACAGAAGTATAGTAGATGTATCAGAGATACAGACCATCAGTGAAGAAGCTATCAATGACTACATTCCTTTGCTTTATATTGATTGGTTACGAGAGGGTATCATGCCTTGGGCTGCTAAAAAGTTTGGACTAGCCTATTCATATAAATATCATCGCGTAGTTGTTCCTATTAGATATTGGCTTGATGGTACGCTTGTTGGCTTTAATCAAAGAACTACGGTTGAGAATTATGAAGAACTAGGAATTCGTAAATACTTTCTAACTGCTTCATATAGAAAAAGTCTTAATCTTTATGGCCTTTGGGAGAACAGAGAAGAGATTGAGGACAAGAGAACTGTAGTTATCTGCGAGTCTGAAAAGTCTGTTCTTAAAAGATATTCGCGTAATGATGGTACTTGTGTTGCACTTCAAGGTAAGAAGCTAAGTGATGAGCAAAGACGTATTATCATTGGACTGAATGTAAACGAAGTTATTATTGCTCTTGATAATGATGTTCCAATAGAAGAAGTACGTCACATATGTGAGCAGTTCTATCATATTAGAAATGTATCATATGTGAAGGATCGATGGAATTTACTCGGCGATAAAGACGCTCCTGCCGATGCAGAGAATAAGGTGTATAATTTTCTTATGAAGCATCGTGTTAGGTATGATGAATCAGAGCATCAAAAGTATTTAAGTAGCCTTAAGAAGAAATGAGGTAGACAATGAAGCTCGTATTTCAGAACAGTCAAGGACATGAGCGAACAATTGCAGATGTTGAGACAGCTGATGAAGCATATTCTGAAATTAAAAATTTCTGCAACGAACGAAATTTTCACATTTACTATGTCCGCGTCTGGCAAGATGGCGATGGTGCGACAGTATATGATGTTGGTGCTTGGAACGAAAAATTTAGATTGATAAAAGAATAATTAATTGGAGAATATATGCCGCAAATAACGAAAAAAGAGCGTGAGGGCGAAGTCCACATCAATAATCAGGGCTGTTTAATGAAAGTTATTAAATACAACAGTTATCAAGATGTTGATATTGAATTTCAAGATGAATATAAAGTAATTGTTAATTGTCAATATCATCATGTTATTGATGGAACTATAAAGAATCCATATCATCCGACAGTTTACGGTGTTGGTATTTTAGGAAACAAACATAAGACGATATTGCCAAACGGTAAAAGGACAAAAGAATACGAAACATGGAGAAGTATTCTACAAATGTCGTTTGATGATAAATATAAAAATAAAAAACCAACATATAAAGATGTTACGTGTTGTGAAGAATGGTTATTGTTTGACAACTTCTATGAATGGGTTCATTCTCAATCAAATTTTGATAGGTGGCTTAATAATAATTCTTGGCATATAGATAAAGATATATTGCTTAAAGGGAACAAAATTTATTCTCCAAAATTTTGTTCTTTAGTTCCACAACGAGTAAATTCTCTCTTTCTTAAAGATAACGCAAAGAGGGGTGATTTGCCCATTGGAGTGCAAAGACGTAAGCATTACAATACATATCTAGCACAATGTCATGACAGCGATTGCGGTGGGGCAAAACATCTTGGAATATTTGACACAGTTGATGATGCATTTAAAGCATATAAGACATATAAAGAAAGTGTTATAAAATCAATAGCAAAACAAGAATTTGATAATGGCAATATTACAATTGAATGTTACAATGCTATGATGCGTTATGAAGTTGAAATAACCGATTAAAAAAAACAAAGGGAGCAGAAATGATTACGAAAAAAGATTTTGTTTCCGCAGTGAATTCAATTAAAGAAGTTGAAAACTTCTATCATCAGTATGGTCACAAGTGCTACGTTAAAAACTCGCTAATTCAAACACTTGTAGATTCTGTTGGTGATAAATATGAGTGGACTGCATGGTATATCAACACGACTCGGTACGGTGAAGTAAACAACACTGTAAGTGTCGGAGAGTATGGTAACGAGGTTAAGCACTATGTCATCAAGACCGTTGATGATTTGTATGACTTCCTTGCTGACTACTATCATTGGAATGAAATGGGTTATAAGTATGAGTAACTATCCAGATTACACTTGGGAGCAAGACCCGCGTGCTCCGTGGAATGAACAAGTGCCTTGGCTTGATAAGAAGTGTTTGCAGTGTTCATTGTTTGCGCCTATTCCGAAAGATATTTGCAACACAACAATGGGTTATTGCGTTGAATGTTGCGACTATTGCAATGGCGAAGACGATGCGTGTGATTCTTTTGAGCTGTATTAGAGGTGTTATATATGAATGATAATTGTCAAAAATGTGCTATGACAACAGATGACATCCAAGAGTTTATGAAGATTACATACTATATGATGGGCATTGTAGATAAGTTTATTAGTATGTGTGATGCTTCAACATATGGTGGTTTCAGAGATAATGAGTTTCGCATGTTCAAAAGAATGCATAAAGAAATGGATGATATCATAGAGCGCCGAGGAATATATATCAATAAATAGATCGGTGTGATAATGGAAATTGTAAGCATTTACCGTGTTAAGGCTCGCAAGCCACATAAGTGTGATATGTGTGGTAAGAAGATTGAAGTCGGCGAAGAGTACGAAGCCCAGAATCTAGTCTGCTATAATGAGATGTATACGTTCCATCAGTGCGATAGGTGCAAGCCATATGTCGATGAGCTGTGGAGCGTAGGTTTTGATAGCGACCTAGATGGACTTGATTCAAATACTTTTTATTAATTTATGTCAGAAGAGCATAATGATGTTTTGGATAAATGGTATAAAGAAGATGGTTACGATGAGTAAGAAAAGCACTATAATCTGCGACAGATGCGGTAAAGAAGTGCCGTACAATGTAGGTAAAAGGTTCTATCATCTTACGACTATATTTTTTGATAGGTTTTGTCTATGGGAAGGTATTGAAGATAGACTTGACTTATGCGATGATTGCTCAAATGAGTTTCGCAAGTGGTTAAAGAGAGAGGTGTAGATTATGGCATTGGATTTAACATGGTTTGACGTAGATGGAGATATCGAAACGTTCTATACTTATTGCCTTTACCACATGGAAGGCTGTGATGAGCCAGAGTGGACTATGTACAATCAAGTCACGGCTGCAATTGAAGATTATTGGATGAAGAAGTTTAAGTTTAAGCTTAAGGACTCGGTTGACAATGCGATTGAAGACACCATTGCCGAGATGCCAAACGCATTGAAGATGTTAGAAGATTCATAGAAAGGAATTGATATGGCTATATACAAACTTGAATTTGATTGGTGGACAGTCGAGGACGAGGACAAGCCTTGGTATGAACAGGAGCAGCGAGTATATTATTTCACGCACGCCGAGGACGCACTTGATTTCGTTGACCGTGTAGTCTGGAATGAAGCTGCGTATGTATCTATGGGCAGTCCGATTAACGCATATCTTTATAAGTTTACCGAGTCTAGGCAGTATAATGAGCGAGATTGCCGATATATCGCTGCATGGCATGATATTGACAAAAGAGTGCGCTAAAACAACGCTCTGACCTGCGGTTTTGTTGACGAAAAAAGCTTTAAAATCGTGATTTTAAAAGTTTGATAATTCCAATAAAAATGTTAATTCCAAATAGCAATTGGAAGCAACAAAAAATATTGGAATTATCAAAGAATAAACATACTTTATTAATATCTAATTCAATTTAATATTGTGATATAATAATGACCGTATATAGAGCGGTCATTATTTGTATAGAGAGTGATTTAATTAATAAGGCTATATGCTAAAGTGGTGATTATATGAAAAGGATATATGGTAAGAAACATATTGGAATGACAAATAAAAATTCATTTGGAACAATAATGAAAATTGTTGATTATATTGATTGTAATAATATTTACGTTGAATTTCAGGATGAATATAAGTATGTAAAACATGCTAGTATGAAGAATTTTTCAAGGGGGTCTATAGCAAACCCTTATGACAAAACTGTATTGGGTGTTGGTTTTATAGGCCACGGCGTGTATTCAAAAGAAAACGATACGGATTGTTATACATGTTGGAGAAATATGTTAATTAGGTGTTTTAGTAAAGAATACAAGGAAAAATATCCAACATATAAAGAATCATTTGTAGATAATGAATGGTTGAATTTTCAAAATTTCGCTAAATGGTATTATGAAAATATATATTACGTACCAAATGAAAGAACAGAACTTGATAAAGATATCTTATATAAAAATAATAAGATATATTCAAAAGACACTTGCATATTTGTTCCAAGGAGAATAAATAGTTTGTTAATAAATAATAAAAGTGTAAGAGGTAAGTATCCTGTTGGCGTAGATTTGTATGACGGTAGGTTTAGGGCAAGATGTAATACACCAAATGGGAGCGTATTTATTGGGAATTATGATACGGCAGAACTTGCATTCGAAGCATATAAAAAATATAAACAACATTACATCAAACAAATTGCCGATGAATATAGAGATAAAATCCCAAATAAATTATATAATGCATTGTATTCATATACGATAGAGAAAGGTGATTAAATGACTCGTCTATCAAAAGAAGAGCTTGATAAAATCAAAAAGAAGTACGGCGTATCACGTATCTTTTCATGGAGCCGCGTAAACACCTACATGACTTCTAAGTACGAGTATTATCTTAAATACGTCAAGCACGTGAAGGAAGATAGAACGGACTGTGGATATGCGCCTTTGGGATCAATCGCGCACGACACTCTTGACGCATTTTATGAGGGCGATATTTCATATGAAGATATGATTGACCAGTTCGAGGATGGTTGGCTTACTGCTATTGACATTGCAGACCTTAAGCTTGACCGCAATGATGAAGAGCATGATGCTAGTATCAAGGCTAAATACAAGGAAGATTTACAAATCTTCTTTAAAAACCATATTAAGTATGAGCATAAACTGCTTATTGAGAAGCCTGTAATTGCACAGGTTGGTGACAATGTATTTGTTGGCTATATTGATGCGCTGTTCAAGGACGATAATGGTTGCTATAATATCATAGATTTTAAGACTAGCTCTATGTACAAGGGCAAGACGCTTGAAGAGCACTCAGGGCAGTTGACTATCTATGGGCTAGGATTAGTTCAAGCTGGTATTCCTTTAGACAAAGTAAAGATTTGTTTTAATTTCTTAAAGTATTGTAACGTGCAGTATCATCAGAAGAATGGCGCGGTAAAAGAGCGACAGGTAGAGCGCTATAAACTTGGCGATAGTCTTAAGACAAATGTTAAGATGTGGCTTAAAGCTGATGGGTATTCAGAAGATGAAATTGATGATTATCTGAAACTTCTTATTGATACAAACACCATTGATGTATTGCCAGATGATGTACGCAACAAGTATGTAATTACGGATTGCCATGTGTTTATTCCATTTACACAAGAGTTAATTGATAAGTGGACTGATACGATTGTATCTACCATTCAAGATATTAACATGCGCGAGAAGGATTACGAAGAGACTAAAAGCGATGCCGCGTTTTGGGATTCTGAGGAAGATGTTAAAGCGCAATCGTATTACTTCTCGACATTGATGGGATACAGCGCAAATCTGCACAAGCCATATAAAGAGTATCTAGATAAGCTAGAAGCACAGAAGAATGGCTCGGATATGTTCGATGGTCTTCTTGGAGATTCTAAAAATGACGTTGTAACTAGTCAGGATATATGCAATAATAATACTGATGAAGTAGATTTGTCTTGGCTAGATGAACTTGTGTAAAAGAGGGTGCTGCCAAAATGCATATAAACAAAGAATATATTGTGAATCCTTGCGATAAAGCAAATATGATTACAGAAGCGTTTGGCATTGATGCTGGTTATGTTAGAAAAATATGTGACATAGATATACCAGATGAGTGGGATATTCTCTATATTACTGGCGAAAGTGGGAGCGGAAAGTCAACGATTGCAAATGAAATGTTTAAAAATTATACGGCAGAAAAAGTGCCAGACACAAAATTGTTTTTGTGGGGAGGGCAAACAGAAGAGCAACAAGTGAAAACGCTGTCGGTTCTTACGCTGGTAGGAATCTCAGATGCAACTATGTTTGTAAGTTCATATAATGAATTGTCAGATAGTCAACAAGCTAGGGCAAGAATTGCACTTGAGATTATGAGCGACAAAAAAAACAATAGTTGTTGATGAATTTTTGTCTACGCTTGATAGAAAGACCGCTAAGGCAGTCGCATATTGTATTCAAAAGGCCGTAAGGAGTTTTGGCAAACGTGCAGTATTCATTACGGCTCACGATGATTTAAGCGATTATTTAATGCCAGATTATATTATTAGAGGAAAATCATTTCCATCTAATTTTGTAGTTGAGAAATATCAGGGAGATATTTTTAATAATAAAATACTAAAAGACGTTACATTTAGATATGGCAATAAATATGAATATAAGAATCTTGGACTTGGAGAGCTGCATTATAAAGGGAAATACACTGGTGGAACAAAAGAATATCTTTATGCTGATTTAAATGGTGAAGTAATTGGAGTTCTTGTTTCTACATATAGAAGATCTGATGGTGGTAGACGTATCTCAAGAGTTGTAATCCATCCGTCTTATAGAGGAATTGGTATTGGAGTTGCGATTGTTAAAAAATATATATCTGATTTTCCTAATACAGATGCTGTCTCTTATACACATCTGACGCTGCCGACGAATAGCCTTGTGTAGAT
>ERZ1026943.410-NODE-410-length-23867-cov-9.917815_pt1 | contig 23867 bp, 10 predicted proteins | sample MGYA00519461_ERZ1026943 | MGnify/ENA primary metagenome ERZ1026943 (study PRJEB26926, sample SAMN06164617) | human gut metagenome | biome: ENVO:00009003; feature: ENVO:2100002; material: ENVO:00002003 | host: Homo sapiens | place: USA | collected 2012 ...
CGGCAGCGTCAGATGTGTATAAGAGACAGTGATTAATTATTACTTTGTTTGCTCTGTCTAATTCATCGTTTTTAAAGCTTTTCAAATAGGTTTCGGTCACCTTTGTGGAGGAGTGCCCCAGGGCATCACAAATCAATTGTTCCGAAAAGTGACAGTATTTAGCCAAAGTGGCCCAAGTGTGGCGGCTGGTGTAGGAACTGACGTTGAGTTTGATTCCGCAGTATACCGCCAGTTGTTTCAGGTCATAGTTCAGTTTCCGCAAGGCATGTTGGTATTCTGCATACTCTTCTTCGCTTTTCCGGTTTCCACTGAGAATGGGAAGCAGGTAGGGGGAGGCGGAGTCTGTATTTTGATACCGTTTGATAAGGTTCATGGCAGCGGGAGGAATCTCGACGGTGAGCAGGGCTCCTGTTTTGTGGCGGCGGTAGGAGATAACGGAATCTTGCAGGTCTGTTTTGCGTAGGTGTGCCAGATCCACAAAGGGCATTCCGCGTAACAGGAACATCAGGGTAATCCATGCCCGGCTCTCTTTCATGCTTTGCGGCAGGGGGCGTGGAAGGGAGGCGCTTAATAATTTGCTCATGTCTTTGGCATCGAGGGCACGTTTGGTATTGGCTTTTACGCCGGTATATACGTGACGGAAAAGACGGGGCTTTTCTTCCGCCAGACCATCGTCCACGGCTTTGTTGTAGATGCTTCGCAAGGTACGCATATAAGTGGAGACAGTGTTCCAGGTACATCCCTTGTTGCGCAGGTGGTTCTCAAATTGTTTCAGGCGTGAACGTTCCATCTGGTTGAACCGGATGGCATCGGTCTTGCAGAAGAGCATGAAGGCGTTCAGGGTGCTTTGGTAGATGTGGGCGGTACTGAAACGCTCTTCTTCTTTTAGCGACCGGATAAGTTGTTTCATAAATAGGGTCAGGTTAGATTTCTTTTTCATTGTTCTTTTCGTTTTTAATGTTAGGTAATTCTGTTCCACAATACATTTCCGTTTAAAAGTTGAGTTTGCCCCCGTTTGTTCATCAGCTTTTTTTCTTTTTGTGATAGCTTGTGCTTTTTCTTCGCTTTTTGACGATTGGCGGAGGTCTTGTGAGTACGTCTTGTTGTTTTTTTCGTCTAACTGTAAATAATTTATATGAAAAGAATGAAAAATATCAGGCTAGGAACACTTGTCGCATGTATGTGCGTGTTATGGGGGTGCGAGAAACCCAATGTGAATATTGTGATGCCGCAGGAGGCGTCGAACCGGGTGCTGTTTGCAGGAGAACATTTGAAGAAAGCGCTGGAAGATGCGGGGTATTCGTCTGTTATGTTGTCGGATACTGCCGGTATGGATAAAGATGAGGTATGCATCCGTCTGGAACAGGCTGCTGATACAGCCGGACTGAAAAAGGAGGGGTTTACCATTTCTACCCGTGGAAACATGACTACAGTGACAGGAAACGACGGAAGCGGTGTGATTTACGGCTGTCGGGAATTGATAGATCATGTAGGGCAATACAAGGATTTGAAGTTTCCGGCACAGCTGACGGATGCTCCGGAAATGGTGCTTCGCGGAGGTTGTGTAGGGATTCAGAAAATGGAATACCTGCCCGGAAGAGGGGTGTATGAGTATCCTTATACGCCGGAGAGCTTCCCTTGGTTTTATGACAAGGAGCAATGGATAAAGTATCTGGATATGCTGGTGGAGAACCGCATGAATTCCTTGTATCTGTGGAACGGGCATCCGTTTGCTTCCTTGGTGAAGCTGGAAGAGTATCCTTTTGCCGTAGAGGTGGATGAGGAAACTTTCAAGAAAAATGAGGAAATGTTCTCGTTCCTGACTGCCGAAGCGGACAAACGCGGTATCTTTGTGATCCAGATGTTTTATAATATATTGTTAAGCAAGCCTTTTGCCGAGCATTACGGGTTGAAAACACAGGATCGTAACCGTCCCATTACTCCGCTGATCAGTGATTATACACGTAAGTCGGTGGCCGCGTTTATAGAAAAATATCCCAATGTAGGTCTGCTGGTGTGCTTGGGGGAAGCGATGGATACCTACGAGGATGATGTGGAGTGGTTTACCAAAACCATTATTCCGGGAGTGAAGGACGGACTGAAGGCACTGGGGCGTACGGACGAACCGCCCATTTTACTGCGTGCACATGATACGGACTGCAAGATGGTGATGGATGCGGCATTGCCGTTATACAAGAACCTCTATACCATGCATAAATACAATGGTGAGTCACTGACTACTTACGAACCGCGCGGTCCTTGGTCCAAGATACACTCGGACTTGAGTGCCTTGGGAAGTATTCATATCAGTAATGTGCATATTCTGGCAAACTTGGAACCGTGGCGTTGGGGATCTCCCGACTTTGTACAGAAGGCGGTGAATGCCATGCACAATGTACATGGAGCCAATGCCCTGCATCTGTATCCGCAGGCTTCTTATTGGGACTGGCCGTACACGGCGGACAAACTGGCGGATGGCAAACGGGAGTATCAGCTGGACCGTGACTGGATATGGTACAAGACGTGGGGACGCTATGCATGGAACTGTCATCGGGACCGTTCATCCGAAGTGGAATATTGGAACAAGCAGTTGGGCGATTTTTATGGTACGACTCCTGCCGAAGCCGGAGATATTCTGGAGGCATACGAGCAGAGTGGAGAGATTGCTCCGAAGTTGCTCCGCCGTTTCGGCATCACGGAAGGGAACCGGCAGACTTTGTTGCTGGGTATGTTTATGAGCCAGTTGGTGAATCCTTATAAATATACCATCTATCCGGGATTTTATGAGAGTTGCGGGCCGGAGGGCGAGAAGCTGATAGAATATGTGGAGAAGGAATGGAAGAAACAGCCGCATGTGGGCGAATTGCCGCTGGATATTGTGGCGCAGGTGGTGGAACACGGTGACAAGGCGGTGGCGGCCATTGACAAGGCTGCCGCAGCGGTGACTCGTAATAAAGAGGAGTTCGGACGTTTGCGGAATGACATGCATTGCTATCGTGAATTTGCTTATGCCTTTAACCTGAAAGTGAAAGCTGCTCAGCGTGTCTTGAACTATCAGTGGGGAAAGGATCTGAATGAACTGGATGCCGCTATTCCATTGATGGAACAAAGTCTGGAGCATTACCGCAAGCTGGTGGCATTGACGGATAGTACTTATTATTATGCCAACAGTATGCAGACCGCGCAACGCCGTATTCCTATCGGTGGTGACGGTGGCAAGAACAAGACCTGGAAAGAGATGCTGGTGCATTATGAAAATGAGCTGGCTAATTTCAAGGCGAACTTGCAGTTGCTGAAAGATAGGGCGGCAGGTAAGGTGACGGAAAGTGCAGCTGAGATAAAACCTTTGTCCGCCGCAAATGTGAAGATCCTGAACGGACTGGCTCCGGTGAAACTGGCGACGGGGGCAAACCTGTTCTCCAATGTACCGGGCAAGGTGGATGCGTTGGCCGCCGAGCTGGAAGGGCTGACTGCTTATAGAATGAACGGGGAGGTGCAGCGCAAGGAAGGTACGACAATAGAGTTTGAAGCGGCTGCTCCGGTGAGTTTGTTGGTAGGTTATTTCCGTGATGACCAGAAGAAGTATGCGAAAGCCCCGAAACTGGAAACGGACGCTTCTGCCAATGATTACGGTCAGGCGGAACCGAAACTGACCAATGCCATACGCATAGCGGGTATGCCGCTGGCGAATGTACATGCTTATCATTTTGAGACCGGAAAGCATACCTTGTTGCTGCCGAAAGGATATACGATGGTGCTGGGATTTACAGACGCGCAGGTAACTCCGCGTAATGCGGGACTGGCAGGTGCGGAGGAAACGATGGACTGGATGTTCTATTAGTAGCCTTAATTCCAGAGGCCGGAATCGCAGTATGGCGTAAAATTTTCAAGTATATCTTGAGAATTTTACGCCATTTTTGTACATAGTTCTAAGATTTTTATAAGGAAAAGTTGCTTAACTGATAAACTTTTTCTATTTTTGTCGTATGAGCAGAAAGATAATAGCATACGAAAACTACTATAAAGATTTTTTTGATACTCTGGATAAAGGTACGCAAGAAAAAGTCCTATATGGATTACTCTTATTGAAGACTCAAGATAGACTACCGGCAAAGTATGTGAAGTTTCTTAAAGAGGGTCTGTATGAGTTAAGAATAGAGTGGCAAGGTAATATCTATAGGATTTTCTTCTGTTATGATGAAGGGCATATTGTTATATTGTTCAATGGCTTTCAAAAGAAGACGCAGAAAACACCAGATAGAGAAATTGATAAAGCATTAAAACTAAAGAAAGAATATTATGAGCGAAAAAGAACTAAAGATGTTTGATGTCGATGCACAGTTGGATGCTGTGTTTGGCAAAGAAGGGACTCCGGAGCGTAAGGCTGCCGAAGACAGGGCTAATGCTTTCTTTACCGGGCAAATAATTGAAGAGGCAAGGAAGAAAGCAAATATGACACAGGCGGAACTTGCCGAAAAGATAGGGACTAATAAGTCTTATATTTCCCGTGTGGAAACAGGAAAAACAGAGCCTAAGGTTTCTACCTTTTATCGTATTGCTTCTGCTTTGGGATTGAATGTTGAGCTGACCCCTGCTATGTGATGGTAAGAATAGAGAATGAGATAAAAGTTCTCTGAATGGGTACATTTTCTTCTTTTATCCGTCTTGCCAATAGATAAAAAAGATAATTATGAAGAAGATATTGATATTGGCATTTTTACTGTTGTCATTGGGAACATACGCCCAACGTGAAGTTCCGCAATCGCGCATGGAGCAGATTTATGAGGAAGCCAAGACTCCTTATAAATATGGGCTGGCTGTAGCTCCTGCCGACAACAAGCATAAAATAGACTGTCCTACCGTGTTCCGCGAAGGGGATAAGTGGTATATGACCTACGTGGTTTATAATGGTAAGAGCGGACTGGACGGGCGTGGATACGAGACATGGATAGCCGAAAGTGATAATCTGTTGGAATGGCGTACATTGGGACGTGTCTTGTCTTATCGTGACGGATTCTGGGATTGCAACCAGCGTGGTGGTTTCCCTGCATTGCCGGATATGGAGTGGGGAGGAAGCTATGCCCTGCAGACGTATAAAGGCAAGCATTGGATGACTTATCTGGGTGGGGAAGGGACCGGATATGAATCGGTGAACAAGCCGCTGTATATCGGTTTGGCCTGGACAGACCGGCCTTTGGGTTCCGCCCATGAGTGGCAGGCACAGGACAAGCCTGTGATGAGTATCCATGATAAAGACGCGCAATGGTGGGAAAAGCTGACCCAGTACAAAAGTGTGGTCTATTGGGATAAGGAGAAAACACTGGGCGCTCCTTTCGTCATGTTCTATAACGCGGCAGGACGGCATCCGGAAACGGATTTGAAAGCGGAACGGGTGGGTATCGCCTTGTCAAAGGATATGAAGAAGTGGAAACGCTATCCGGGCAATCCGGTCTTTGCACACGAGGCGGACGGAACCATCACGGGGGATGCGCATATCCAGAAAATGGCCGACGTGTATGTCATGTTCTACTTCTCGGCTTTTGAACCGAGCCGCAAATACAAGGCATTCAATACCTTTGCTGCCAGTTATGACCTGGTGCACTGGACCGATTGGAAAGGGGCGGATTTGATTATCCCTTCCAAAGACTATGATGAATTGTTCGCTCATAAAAGCTATGTGGTGAAACACAATGGGGTGGTGTATCATTTTTATTGTGCCGTGAATGACGCGGAACAACGTGGTATAGCCATTGCTACCAGCAAGCCGATGGGACGTTCGCAAGTGCATTTCCCGGAACGGGAGGTGAAGAACCGCCGGATGGTGATGGAACTGGATAAAGGATGGAAAACATGGCTTTGTGATAAAAGTGCATACGGGCAGGCGGACAATGCCCCTACAGTGGTGGATATTCCTCATAACTGGGACGATTATTACGGTTACCGCCAACTGACTCATGGCAATCTTCACGGTACTGCCATGTACGAAAAGATATTCATGCTGGATAATTCTCAATTTCCAATTTCCGATTCTTCATTCGGAAAACGTTATTTCCTTCGTTTTGAGGGAGTGGGAACGTATGCCACTGTTACATTGAATGGAAAGGACTTCGGCCGTCATCCCGTAGGGCGTACTACGTTGACACTGGATGTGACGGAGGCGTTGAAGCCGGGAGAGAACAGACTGGTGGTGAAAGCGGAGCATCCTGAAATGATAGCCGATATGCCTTGGGTATGCGGTGGTTGTTCTTCGGAATGGGGATTCAGTGAAGGTTCCCAGCCTTTGGGCATTTTCCGTCCCGTGGTGCTGGAGGCTACGGATGAAATACGCATCGAACCTTTCGGAGTGCATATCTGGAATGATGATAAGGCGGGAACTGTCTTTGTAGAAACGGAGGTGAAAAATTACGGGAAGACTGCCGAAACGGTGGAAGTGGTTAATAAATTCAGTAATGCGGATGGCAAGCAGGTGTTCCGCCTGACGGAGAAGGTGACTTTGCAGCCGGGTGAAAGGAAAGTGGTGAAGCAACAATCGCCGGTGCAGAATCCTGTCTTATGGAGTACGGAGAATCCTTATTTGTATAAACTGGCCAGTATGATAAAGCGTGGCAAGAGTACGACGGATGAGATTAGTACGCCCTTTGGTATCCGTACCGTCAGTTGGCCGGTGAAACGGAAGGACGGTGACGGACGGTTCTATCTGAACGGACAGCCTGTCTTTATCAATGGGGTATGTGAATATGAACACCAGTTCGGACAAAGCCATGCTTTCAGCCGTGAGCAGGTGGCAGCCCGTGTGAAACAGATCCGTGCGGCGGGCTTCAACGCTTTCCGTGACGCTCACCAGCCCCATCACCTGGATTATCAGAAATATTGGGATAAGGAAGGTATGTTGTGGTGGACTCAGTTTTCGGCCCACGTGTGGTATGACACTCCGGAGTTTCGTGAGAATTTCAAGAAACTGCTCCGCCAGTGGGTGAAGGAACGCCGCAACTCGCCCAGTGTGGTGATGTGGGGATTGCAGAACGAAAGCACGCTGCCTAAGGAGTTTGCCGAGGAGTGTAGTGAGATTATCCGTGAAATGGATCCTACGGCGCGTACCATGCGTGTGATTACCACGTGTAACGGTGGTGATGGAACAGATTGGAATGTTATTCAGAACTGGAGTGGAACCTATGGTGGTGATGTGAATAAGTATGGCCGTGAATTGTCACAGACCAATCAGTTGTTGAATGGTGAATATGGGGCATGGCGCAGCATCGGGTTGCATACGGAACCGGCAGCTTTTGATGCGAACGGCGTATGGAGCGAGGAACGTATGTGCCGGTTGATGGAAACCAAGATCCGATTGGCGGAACAGGCAAAGGACAGTGTGTGCGGACAATTCCAATGGATATTCAGCAGTCATGATAATCCGGGACGCCGCCAGCCGGATGAAGCGTATCGCCGTATAGATAAGGTGGGACCGTTTAATTATAAAGGACTGGTTACTCCGTGGGAAGAACCGCTGGATGTATATTATATGTATCGTGCCAACTATGTGCCGGCTTCCGAAGATCCGATGGTCTATCTGGCATCCCACACGTGGGAAGACCGTTTTGCAACAGGCCGCAGACGGGCTACCATTGAGGCGTACAGCAATTGTGACAGTGTGTTGCTGTACAATGATGCGGTGGATGCTGAATACTTGGGACGGAAACTGAATCATGGGGTAGGTACTCATTTTATGTGGGAGAACCGTGATATCCGTTATAATGTGCTTCGTGCCGTGGGATACTTTAAAGGAAAACCGGCAGCGGAAGATGTGCTGGTGCTGGACGGTTTGGAGAAAGCTCCTCATTTTGAGGCTCTTTACCGTGGCTCTGTTATAGTGCCTGTTGCTGCCGACCGGTTGAACGGAACTGATTTGTTGAAAGGAGCTGAGGGATATACGTATCTTTATCGTTTGAATTGCGGGGGAGATGCTTATACGGATACGTATGGTCAGGTCTGGGCGCAGGATAACAGCCGTTATTCTCATTCGTGGGCGGAATCGTTTATCCATCCGTCGGACAGTGTGCAGTTATTGAGCCCTTATCAGGCGAGCCAGCGTACCACGAATGATCCCATTCATGGCACTAGGGATTGGGAGCTGTTCCAGACTTTCCGTTTCGGACGCCATAAACTGAATTTCCGCTTTCCCGTTCCGGATGGCGAGTATCGTGTGGAACTTTATTTTACAGAGCCCTGGCATGGTACGGGAGGCGGCGTACAGACGGATTGTGAAGGCTTGCGTATTTTTGATGTAGCGGTAAATGATAAAGTGCTTCTGGATGACTTGGATGTATGGGCTGAAGCGGGGCATGACGGCGCTTGCAAAAAGGTGGTGAATGCTGTTGTGAAAGGTGGTGTCTTGAAGATTGATTTTCCGGAGGTGAAAGCGGGGCAAGCTCTGATTTGTGGCATTGCGATAGCTTCGGCCGCTTCTGTGGAGCCTGTTGCTAATCAAGGGGCTGATGACCGGAATGTAAGTTTCAGCTGGGCTGCCCAAGACAAGGATGTGATGGAAAAGACTCCCAAAGAATTATTGCCTGAAGATAAAAATGCCCGTGCCAATGTGACTTATCAAGCCGAGGACGCTATGTTGAAAGGCAAGTTTATAAAGAAAGAGGTCAAGAAACAAACCGGTGTCTTCTTTGGTAAAGGTGAGAAAAGCAGTATTACCTGGAATATCTCTACCGGTCTGGCACAGGTCTATGCCCTTCGTTTTAAATACATGAACGCTACGGGGAAGCCTATGAAGGTGCGTATGCAGTTCATCGACTCCAAAGGGGTGGTACTGAAGGAGGATCATCTGACTTTTGCCGAAACTCCCGGAAAGTGGCGTATGCTGAGTACAACGACGGGTACGTATATCAATGCAGGCTATTATAAGGTGGTGCTTTCCGCTCCGGATATGGAGGGGCTGGCACTGGATGCGCTGGATGTGCAATAGGAGGAATGGTTTCTGCAAATAGTAAGGGGAAAGTTTCAGCATTTGGCATTTTTACATATCTTTGTGCTCTGAAACTAACCTCTTAAAAATATGTTAATTGATTTACTGCATTCTTCTTATTTCTCGCTCTTCCTTATTGTAGCGTTGGGCTTTATGCTAGGGAGGATTAAGATAAAGGGCTTGTCGCTGGATGTGTCGGCCGTTATCTTCATTGCCTTGCTTTTCGGACATTTCGGTGTGATCATTCCTAAAGAATTGGGGAACTTCGGTCTGGTGCTTTTTATCTTTACCATCGGTATTCAGGCCGGTCCCGGATTTTTCGATTCTTTCAGAAGTAAAGGAAAGACACTGATTCTTATCACTATGCTTATTATTTGCTCTGCCTGTCTGACGGCGGTAGGACTGAAGTATGCTTTTGACATTGATACGCCCAGTGTGGTGGGATTGATAGCAGGGGCATTGACCAGTACGCCCGGTCTGGCGGTAGCTATAGACAGTACAAATTCACCGTTGGCTTCCATTGCATACGGTATTGCTTACCCGTTTGGAGTGATAGGGGTGATTTTGTTTGTGAAGCTGTTACCCAAGATTATGCGGGTGGATCTGGATAAAGAAGCGCGCAGGTTGGAACTGGAACGGCGCAGCAGTTTTCCGGAACTGACAACTTGCATTTTCAGAGTGACCAATCAAGCGGTATTCGGACGTACTTTGGCGCAAATAAATGCACGTGCCATGACGGGGGCCGTCATTTCACGGGTAAAGCATGGGGATTCTATATTGATGCCTAAAGCGAATACCATGTTGCTGGAAGGGGACTATGTGCAGGCGGTGGGAAGTGAGGAAGCGCTGAATCAGTTTGCCGTATTGGTTGGAGAACGGGAGGAAGGTGAATTGCCTCTGGATCAGACACAGGAGATTGAATCTTTATTGCTGACAAAGAAAGATATGATAAACAAGCAATTGGGGGATCTGAATTTACAACGTAACTTTGGTTGTACGGTAACCCGTATCCGTCGAAGCGGCATAGACTTGTCACCTTCTCCGGATTTGGCCTTGAAATTCGGTGATAAGCTGATGGTGGTCGGTGAACGGGAAGGACTCAGAGGCGTTGCCCGTTTGTTGGGGAATAATGCCAAACAGTTGTCTGATACTGATTTCTTCCCGATAGCTATGGGGATTGTATTAGGTGTATTGTTCGGCAAAATAAATATTTCATTTTCAGACAGTGTTTCCTTTTCACCCGGATTGACCGGAGGAGTGCTGATGGTGGCATTGCTGCTGAGTGCCGTGGGAAAGACAGGACCCATATTGTGGTCTATGTCCGGTCCTGCCAATCAGTTGTTACGCCAGTTGGGCTTATTGCTGTTTTTGGCTGAGGTCGGTACTTCTGCCGGTAAGAATCTGGTGGCTACTTTTCAGGAGAGCGGATTGTTATTGTTCGGAGTGGGGGCGACCATTACTGTCGTGCCTATGCTGGTTGCCGTTGTGGTTGGCAGGTTGGTCTTTAAAATCAGTTTGTTGGATTTGCTGGGCACCATCACCGGTGGTATGACCAGTACGCCCGGTCTTGCGGCAGCCGATTCCATGGTAGATAGTAATATTCCGAGTGTTGCATATGCTACGGTGTATCCGATTGCAATGGTGTTCCTTATTTTGTTTATACAAGTGATCGCTTCGGCGGTTTATTGATATATCAAACAGCCGGGTGGGTATGTGCCAAAGGTAGTAAATACTTTTGGCACATTTTTTATTTGGATGAATGTTGTATTTTTATTTATCGATATGAGGAGAAAAAAATATTCATTTTGTTTCTTTTATAGATTTTAATTTATATATTTGTCACAACCTTAATGTAATACGGAGAAAGATTAGGCTTATTCAGTGACAGAATGACGATTGGAATATGGTATGAATAAGCTGAACTCATATATGGTATTTATAAATATACTCAATTTTATGAGGAATAAAGACACACACTCTCGAATTACAGACAAATGCAGATGTTTGTTTGTAGTTGCCTATTCGGCAATGTCTATTACAGGATTGAGCTCCGTGCTCGCAGTGGAAAACCATGCACTATCTTCTCCGGTTTCAGATCGTGTGGAAAGCGTACAGCAGAAAAAACATGTTTCAGGTAATGTGCAGGATGCTAACGGAATGCCTTTAATCGGGGCGTCCGTAATCATCAAGGGAACCAATACCGGTATGATTACCGATATTGAAGGTAATTTCGCTCTTGATGCTAAACAGGGTGATATTATCGTAATCAGTTACATCGGTATGAAATCGGCGGAGGTGAAAGTGCCTGCTAACGGGCAAATAAGAGTGATGCTGAAAGAGGATTCGCAGTTGATGGATGAAGTGGTAGTGACCGGTTATGGTGATTTTAAGAAGGCTACTTATACGGGGTCTGCTTCTGTTTTGAATACGGATAAATTGGAGTCATTGCCTGTTGTGTCTGTAGCACAGATGATGGAGGCTAATATTCCGGGGTTAAGTTCAGTGGCCAGTTCTTCCCAGCCGGGTTCTAAAGCTACAGTGCGGGTGCGTGGAATTGCTTCTATGAATGCTTCTACAGAACCTCTTTATGTATTGGACGGCGTGCCGGTAGCGTCTAGGGATATGAGTGGTCTAAGTGCCAATGCCAGTGCGGGAGGACTTGGTTTGATCGAGACATTAAATCCTGCGGATATTGAAAGTATAACCGTATTGAAAGATGCCGCTTCTGCTTCATTATATGGAGCAAAAGGATCTAACGGTGTAATCCTTATTACTACTAAAAAAGGGAAGGAAGGTAAAATGAGGGTGAGTATGCAGGCTACTTACGGTATTACGGATATCGCTTACAATTATCGTCCGATAATGGGGGGTGAAGAGCGTAGGGAGTTGATTTATGAAGGATTTGTTAATTATCGTTTGAATCAGGGGGATTCGGAAGCCGAGGCAAAGGCTTATGCGGATGGACAAATTGACAATTATGCTGCACGCCCGGCCAACGGATATGCTGATTGGGAAGATGCTTTATTGAAAAAAGGACATCAGCAGGACTATAGTTTGTCTGTAAGCGGAGGTAATGAAAAATCGAATTTTATTGGTACGTTAGGATACACCAATCAGACAGGTATAAGCATAAATTCAGGAATGGAACGTTTTACCGGTCGTATTGATGCAAACAGTAAATGGAATAAATTTGAGTATGGAATGAATGCTACCTTTTCATGGACTCGTAATAAACATACGCCGGAGGGACAGTATTATGCCAGTGCGCTTTATTCTTCAAAATATCAATTGACCCCTTCCATACCTATTTATAATGAGGATGGCAGTTATCATACGGGTTTCCAGAATAATGGAGGTATTAACCCGCTGTATGAGAATTCTGTAGATTCAAATTATGCACGTCTGGCACGTACAATGGCATCCGCCAAGGCTGCCTATCATATCTTGGACGGGTTGAAGTTATCTACTATCTTTACAGTAGACTATTCTTTAAATAAAGACTTTTTCTTTTACTCGCCTGACGGTAAGGATGGGGAAGCTACACAGGGATCCGGACAGATGATGATGATTGAGAGAATGAGTTATACTTCACAAACGAATCTGGCATATAATAAAACGTTTGGCAAACATAACATTAATGCGGTTTTAGCGTATGAGGTTATGAAATACGATTATGAGGATATGTATGGTGAGAAACAGGTTTACGGGCAAACACTTAATCCGTCGTTGGATAATGGCGCCAAACCTGCTGATCTTACTAATACGAGGCAGGAAGATGCTATGGTGTCGTATGTAGGAAGCTTGAATTATGGATATAATGATAAATATTATGCAGGTTTCAGTTTCCGTCGTGATGGCTCTTCCCGATTGGCGCCTGATACCCGTTGGGGGAACTTTTGGGCTGTTTCCGCTTCATGGAGACTCTCTCAGGAAAACTTCATGAAACCGTGGGAGAATGTGGTGTCGGATATGAAATTAAGAGCATCGTATGGTGTGAACGGTAATCTGCCGACCGGTTATTATGGTTATCATGGAACTTATACTACCGGAGCATTTTATAATGGAAAACCTGCTCCGTGGGAAGATGCTATTGCTAATCCTGATTTGACTTGGGAAAAGAACTATGCATTGAATCTGGGGGTTGATTTAAGTCTGTTCAGACGGGTTAATTTGACTTTCGATTGGTATACCAGAACGACTAAGGATTTATTGATGAGTAAGCAATTGAATTCTATCAGTGGTTTTGGCAGTATTCTTACGAATGTGGGCGAAATGAAGAATACCGGTTTTGAAATAGAGGTACGTTCAAGTAATATTCAAACCAAAGATTTTAGTTGGACAACTTCTTTAAACTTGTCACATAATAAAAATAAGATTGTAAAACTGGCGGATCTTCCGGAATTTATAGATGGAAATTATATCAGAAAGGAAGGTTGTTCGTATGCGACAATTTATTTGAGAGAGTATGCCGGAGTGGATCCTAATGACGGACGCCCGATGTATTATGACAATAAAGAAGACGAAAATGGCAATAGAAGCAGGAATATTGTGTATGACCCCAATGATGCCGACCGTGTGGAGTTGAAAGATATATATCCTAAATTGACCGGTGGATTGATGAATACGTTTAATTATAAGTTTATTGATTTATCTTTTAATTTGTCGTTTCATTTAGGTGGATATTCTTACGATGGTGCCATGTATGCTTTGCAGGATGACGGTTATACGGCACAATACAATAAGAGTACAGAGTTACGCCGCCGTTGGAAACAGCCGGGAGATATAACAGATGTTCCCCGATATGTGTATGGACAAGAGTATGGTGGCTGGTGGAACTCGTCACGTGGTGTTCATAGCACAGATCATTTGCGCTTGAAAAGTTTGATTGTTGGCGTTTCTGCTCCTCAGTCTTGGTTGAGAACCATAGGTATTAATTCTGCCCGTATTTATTTTTCGGGTACCAACTTGTTGACGTGGGCTGCATACGATCAATATGATCCGGAGTTGAATGGAATTGTAAGTTATTTTACTCCTCCTCTTAAAACATTCGCATTTGGACTTGAACTTAAATTCTAATCAATTAACACCGAACTGTTTATGAAAAAAAATATAATTATATTAGGCTTGATTTCTTTATTGGCCGTATCGTGCGGGGATGATTTTTTAACCACTCATCCTGGTGATAGCGTTTCTACGGATTTGGCACTGAGTACAGAGCAGGATATAGATAATGCTGTGAATGGATTGTATGATTTGATGTCCAGCTATGGCTATTATGGCGGAACCATGTTTTTTTATGGGGATATGAAAGGGGATGATATGCAGAGTTCTTATAATAGCGGGAGAACTTGTAACCGGTGTTACTTATATGATCATCGCTCTACAAGCTTAAATGCCGGATATTTATGGGGACGTCCTTTTTATATTATCCGTAATGCATGGAATGTGATCAATGCGATTGATGATGGAAAAGTGCAAGGTTCAGAGCAAAGATTAAAGGAATTGAAAGGTGAGGCGATGACTATCATGGCACTTTGCCAGTTTGACTTGACCCGTTGTTTCGGTTATCCTTATACTAAGGATAAAGGGGCCGGTTGGGGAGCTCCAATTGTAGATCATGCAATTACATTAGATGAAAATCCGCCACGCAGCACTGTTGCAAAGGATTATGAGTTCATAATCAGTACATTGGAGGAGGCTATACCTTTAATGAGTACTTCTAAAAATAACAGCCGGATGAATGCGTATGCTGCAAGAGCATTGCTGTCTCGTATTTATCTGTATCATGATGATAACGAGAAAGCGTTTCAAATGGCAAGCAACTTGATTGAAGAAGTGGAAGGAAATGGAATGTACCGTCTTTATACACGTGATGAATATGTTCCGGCATGGGATTTGAAAAATACGTTTGGTACGGAATCATTATTTGAAATTGCTAATAGTACAGATGATAATGGAGGACGAAGTTCATTGGCATATCTGATGCATTGGAATGGGTATCGTGAGATTTTTGCCACTCAGAAATTTGTGGATGAGTTATTGAGTGACCCGGAGGATATTCGCTGTCTGTTGCTGGAAAAGAATGTTTATAATAAAAATGATGTATGGTGGTTGAAGAAATGGCCGGGAACAGATGCTACGACTCCATCTTTTGAAAATAATTATGTTATTTTCCGTTTGTCTGAAGTCTATTTGAATGCGGCGGAAGCCGGAGTGAAAATAGGTGGGGCATCTGCCGTAAAAGGTTTGAATTATCTGAATGCAATTGTGCAGCGTGCTAATCCTGCAAAGGAAGTAACGGCGGCTGAATATACATTGGATAGGGTGTTGGAAGAAAGAAGTAAAGAATTGATAGGTGAGGGGCATCGTTTCTTTGATATGTTGAGAAATGGAAAGACCATTGTTCGTAAGGGAGGATATCATTTACCGGGTATCGTGGAGGAAATAGACTGGGATTATTATAAATGTGTTTTACCGATTCCAACAGACCAGTTTACATTTAGTCCTGATATGGAGCAGAATCCGGGATATACTAAAAATTAATTTTAAATAATTATTAAATGAGAGGGTGTGGTATCACACCCTTTTTTTGTGTGGACAAATTCTACATTCATGTGGATTTATTCTACAATTTTACAGACGTTCTGTTTTCTTATTTAGTTAATATACAGTGATTTGACGGATGCTTCTTGTTGTTGGCATATCTTTTGACCGGAACATGATAAATTATTATATAATTATATAAATATAAATCATGAATAAATCTAGGTATGTTTTTTTTATTTTGGCTTGTTTATTCGGTTTGTACGTGCAAGCTCAAAATAGAACAGTGAAAGGACGCGTTCTCTCAGCGGAGGATAAAGAACCATTAATTGGAGCTACTGTCAAAATACCCGGTACATCTATCGGTGTGGTGACAGATATAGATGGCAATTTCTCTCTGGAAGTTCCCGACAAAGACAAAACATTAGTGATTGAGTTTTTAGGTATGAGTACACTAACGGCGAAGATACCTGCCAATGGGGTGCTGAATGTATCTTTGCATCCGGATACACAACGATTGGATGAGGTTGTGGTGACAGGCTATGGTAATTTTTCCAAATCTTCATTTACCGGTTCGGCAAATACATTACGGGGGGACTTGTTGAAGAACGTTCCGGTTGTATCGGTAGAACAGAAGTTGCAGGGTATGACTCCGGGCGTATCCATTTCGGGAAATTCCGGTCAGCCGGGTGCTAATCAAAGTATACGTATCCGCGGTATGGGGTCATTCAATGCATCGAAAGAACCTTTGTTTGTCATTGACGGAGTACCGGTGACTTCCGGAAGCTTGAGTGGTGGCTCGGCAGATGCCGCTTACATGAATAATTCTAAAACGAATATAATGAGTACGCTGAACCCTTCGGATATTGAAAATATAACAGTCATAAAAGATGCGGCAGCGGCTTCTTTATATGGTTCACGTGCGGCAAACGGTGTGATTCTGATAACCACTAAAAAAGGTACAAAAGGACGTGCTAAGGCTACATTAAAAATGGATGGAGGCTTTTCTAATGCTGCTGTGGAATTCCGTCCGACGTTGAATGGGGAGCAGCGTAGAGAGCTAATTTATGAAGGTTTGATGAACTTTCAACAAGATGAAATAGCCAAGAATCCGGAGGCGGGATTGGCGTCGCCCACCGAGTATGCCGATTTACATATCAATGATTATGCCTCCATTCCGGAACTGGGATATACTGACTGGAGGAAGGAATTAATGCGTACGGCACATCATCAAAGTTATGAAGCGTCCGTATCGGGAGGCAATGACAAGACTACGTTCTATTCTTCATTGGGTTTTAACCGTCAGGAGGGTTTGGTGGAAAATTCTAATCTGGACAGATATACAGCTCGTTTGAATGTAACCCAGAAGGTAGGTTCCCGTGGGGAAGTGGGCGCCAATGTGATGTTCTCTCAATTGAATCAGGAAATGAATGAGGAGCGTGGATCATCTATTAATCCTTTCCTTTGTGTGGCTTTGAACACCACTCCGTCTTTTCCGGTACGTGACGCTGAAGGGAATTATGTAGGATCATATCCCAGTAGCAATGTGAATCCGTTGCGTGATATCCGTACAGATTATAACCGTACCCGCATGACACGTATGTTTTCTACAGGCTATGCTTCGATAGATATTATCAAAGGGTTGAAATTGAAAGAAACGCTTAGCTATGATTATAATATTCAGAAAGATTCCCGTTATTGGAATCCGTTGAGTGGAGCCGGAGCTAAAAGTGGTAGTGATGCACAGACGGCAAAGGGATTTATAGAATATAGTAAATTGATTTCTTCCACTTCATTGGGATATAATACGACTATAGCACAATTACACCATGTGGATGCGTTGGTAGCTTATGAAATTGAAAATTATCAGACAGACAAAGCAATGGGGGATAAATCCAAACTTCCTTCAGATTATTTGGTGGAACCGGATAATGCAGCATCATTGAACAGCTTTGTGTCTTCTACTCAGGATTCAAGAATGATTTCTTATGTATCCCGTATCAACTATGATTATGATGACCGTTACTATATTGCCGGTAGCTTCCGTCGTGACGGCAGTTCACGCCTGTCACCCGAGAACCGTTGGGGAAATTTTTGGTCTGTATCCGGTATGTGGAATGTAGGTGCGGAAAAATTTATGCAATCTATAAAGAGTGTGCTGAGTGATTTAAAGATACGTGCCTCGTATGGTGTGAATGGTAATCAGCCGGGTGCTCTTTACGGATATATGGGACTTTATTCCTACGGGCAGAATTATATGGGAGGTGGTGGATCTTATGAATCGGCATTACCGAACCCGAACCTTAAATGGGAAAAGAACTATAACTTGAATTTGGGACTCGACCTGGCATTTATCAATCGTATTTTTGTCAGCTTGGAATATTATAATCGCGATACGAAAGATTTGCTTTACAATCGTCCTATCAGTAGCACTACCGGTTTCCAAAATTATTTGGGGAACTTGGGACAACTGAATAATAGAGGTTGGGAACTGGAACTGCGTACCATAAACTTTGCCGGTAACAACTTTAATTGGACTTCTGTTTTGAATATGACCCACAATAAAAATAAGATTGTATCATTGGATGGTAAATTGGACCAGTCTATCGAGGGAAGCTGGTTTATCCATAAAGTGGGGTTGCCGTATTCTACCTTCTATGTGAAAGAATATGCGGGGGTTGATCCTCAGACAGGAAAAGCTTTGTACTATATGAATACACAGGATGCAAATGGCAATTATGACAGAACAGTGACTACTGACGCTTCTGCAGCACAGGCAATTCCTTATAAGTCTGTGGATCCGAAGATTTCAGGAGGTTTTACCAATATCGTGAATTACAAATGGTTTGATCTGGCATTGACATTGACTTATTCTTTAGGAGGATATTCTTTTGACAAAACCGGAACTTATAATGAAACCGACGGTGCAAAAGAGCAGAACTATAACTTGCCCATTTATGAATTGGATCGTTGGCAAAAGCCGGGTGATGTGACGGATGTACCCCGATTTGTACTTGGCCAGGCGGCAGGACCGCAGAATTCATCCCGTTATGTACATAGCACGGATCATTTACGTGTAAAGAACTTGACTTTGGGCTTTACATTGCCGGATCAGTGGCTGACCAAACTGGGTGTCAGTAAAGCAAGATTGTACTTCTCAGGCAGTAACTTGTTGACGTGGGCAAAGTGGGACCAGTATGATCCGGAAGTACCTGTTTCCGGTGAAGTATTTTGTGAAACACCTCCTATGCGTACTTACAGTTTTGGAATAGAAGTCTCATTTTAATGAATCTCCTTTAAATTAGAACGAAATGAAAAAAATATATTTATCGATTGTTGCGGCTGTATCATTGATGTTTGTTTCGTGTACTGCTGATTGGCTGAATACAGATCCTTCTACGGCAGTTCCCAGTGATGATGCCATTAAAAATATAGATGATGCACAGGTGGCATTGAATGGTATATACCGATTAGCATCCGCACATAGTTATTATGGTGATAATTATCTTTATTATGCTGATTGTCGTGGAGAAGATGTGCAGGCACGTATTAATAAAGGAGCAGGCCGCAGGGTTTCGCCTTACTATTTCTTTGATGTTACGGCGGATGATAATTTTAATATAACCCTTGTCTGGAACCAACCCTATAAAGTGATCCATCAGGCTAACAGTCTGATAGAAAAGTTGGATGCCGGAAATGCGGGGAATGCCAGGCCGGAAGAAGTGGCACGGATTAAATCGGAGGCACTGGCAATGAGAGGACTGGCTTTATTTGATCTGACCCGTTTGTTCGGTATGCCTTATACTTTGGATAATGGGGCTTCTTTAGGAGTTCCTATTGAGATTCAGACTACCTTGGAAGATCATGCTCCGGAACGTAACACAGTGGCACAATGTTACGAACAAGTGCTAAAGGACTTGAACGATGCGTTGGGAGGACTGACAAAGGAAAAACATGATGCCTATATGAATTATTGGAGTGTGAAAGCTTTGCTTTCCCGGGTGTATCTGTATATGAATGACAATGAAAATGCATTGAAATGTGCAGAAGAAGTAATCAATGACAATGGGGGAATTTACCGGCTTTTTACTCATGACGAATATCCTTCTGTATGGGGAAAAGACTTTAACTCTGAGTCTTTGTTTGAATTCTATTTTACGATGTCTGAACCTTCAGGCGGTTCGGGAGGAGAAGGGGCGCCGATGGTGTATGCCGATAATGTGAAAGATTGGAATAACCTGATTCTGACAAAGGCTTATTTGGATTTGCTGAATGAAGACCCTGAAGATGTGCGCCATGTATTTCCTCATTTGCCGGAAAATGCCGTTGCGGATACATTGCCTGTAGCTGCCAAAGGTCAACCGAAATATCTGATTAAATATCCGGGGAAATCGGGCAGTGTGACCGATGCTGTTTCTACAGTCAATCCACAGGATAATGATCTTTGTATTCTCCGTTTATCCGAGGTCTATTTGAATGCTGCGGAAGCTGCTTTTAAAATCGGCAATACGGAAAAAGCATTGACATATCTGAATGCGATAGTTACCCGTGCCAATCCGGCGAAATCCGTAACATCTGCTGATCTCAGCCTGGAGCGCATTCTGAAAGAAAGACGTAAAGAACTGGTAGGTGAAGGTCATGCTTTCTTTGATTATATGCGTAATGGCAAGTCGGTGGACCGTTCGGGAGGCTGGCATCTGACTATGCCTGAAGATGCCCGTGTCATTGCTCCTTCAGACCCTAGGGTGGCACTTCCTATTCCACAAACAGAAATTGATGCTAATCCGAATATAGTTCAAAATCCTAGATAATTGTTTTGTCCATGTTAAGTTTGCCCTTCTTTTCGATGATGATATCGGAGAGAAGGGTTTTCTTTTTACAATTTATATGGTACAAAATCATATTTCGTCCGTCTTCATTTGAAAAGAAAGACCAAAAATATGAGATTATATGGATTGTTACTGTGCGGATGGATGACGGTATCCTTACAGGCCCAACAAATACATGATTGGGAGAATCATCATGTATTACAGATTAATAGGGAACCGGCAAGGGCTGCTTTTGTGCCTTTTGCCAAGCAGAAGGGGGATTGTTCGATGAGTCTGGACGGGATGTGGAAATTCCGGTGGACTCCTGTGCCTTCCGAACGGATAACGGATTTTTACCGCACGGACTTTAATGACAAGGATTGGAAAGATTTTCCGGTTCCTGCCAATTGGGAAATCAACGGATACGGAACGCCTATTTATGTATCGGCAGGATATCCGTTTAAAATAGATCCTCCACGGGTGATGGGGGAGCCTAAAGCTTCGTATACCACCTACAAGGAGCGTAATCCGGTGGGGCAATACCGGCGTACTTTCACGCTGCCCGCCGGGTGGAAGGCAAATGGGCAGACTTTTCTTCGCTTTGAAGGAGTGATGAGTGCTTTTTATGTGTGGATAAACGGTGAACGTATAGGTTATAGCCAGGGAAGTATGGAACCTAGTGAGTTCAATATCACCCGCTGGTTGAAACCGGGAGAGAACCAAATCGCTCTGGAAGTTTATCGGTATAGTGACGGATCTTATCTGGAAGATCAGGATTTTTGGCGTTTTGGAGGTGTTCATCGCAGTATTCATTTGGTGCATACTCCGGATATCCGTATCCGTGACTATGTAGTGCGCACTCTGCCTGCTGTTCAGGGGAATTATCAAGATTTCCGACTGCTGATTGATCCGCAGCTCAGCGTTTACCGGGGAATGGACGGTAAAGGTTATACGTTGCAGGCGGTGCTGAAGGATGCGGATGGAAGGGAAGTAGTGAATATGGTTGGCAATGTGGAAGATATCTTGGATTTGGAGCATAAGGCGGCACGGATGAATGAATGGTATCCGCAACGTGGTCCACGTAAGATGGGACGTATATCCGCCGTTATAAAATCTCCGCAACGTTGGACAGCCGAAACTCCTTATTTATATAAGTTGGAACTTCGTTTACAGAATGCAAACGGACAGACCATAGAGCAAGTGGAACAGCCGGTAGGTTTTCGTTGTATTGAAATAAAGGACGGACAAATGTTGGTTAACGGTAATTCGGTCCGTTTTCGTGGGGTAAACCGTCATGAACACGATCCGTATACGGCACGCGTGATGAGTGAGGAGAGGATGTTGCAGGATATATTGCTGATGAAACAAGCCAATGTGAATGCAGTCCGTACCAGTCACTATCCCAATGTGAGCCGTTGGTATGAACTGTGCGACAGCTTGGGACTGTATGTGATGGATGAGGCGGATATAGAAGAGCACGGATTACGTGGAACATTGGCTAGTACACCCGATTGGCACGCCGCTTTTCTGGATCGTGCGGTACGTATGGCGGAACGCGATAAAAATCATCCTTCGGTAGTGATGTGGAGCATGGGAAATGAAAGTGGTTACGGACCTAATTTTGCTGCTATTTCGGCTTGGCTACATGATTTTGATCCTACACGTCCCGTACACTATGAAGGAGCTCAGGGAGTAAACGGAGAACCCGACCCGAAAACAGTGGATGTAATCAGCCGTTTCTATACCCGTGTGAAACAGGAGTATCTGAATCCCGGCATTCCCGAAGGGGAGGACAAGGAACGGGCGGAGAACGCACGTTGGGAACGCTTGTTGGAAATAGCGGAACGCACGAATGATAACCGTCCTGTGATGACCAGCGAATATGCACATTGTATGGGGAATGCTTTAGGTAATTTCAAGGAATATTGGGATGAGATTTATAGTAACCCACGTATGCTGGGCGGCTTTATATGGGACTGGGTGGATCAAGGTATTTATAAGATATTGCCGGATGGCCGCCGGATGGTGGCGTATGGCGGTGACTTTGGTGATCGGCCTAATTTAAAGGCTTTCTGTTTTAATGGTGTGGTGATGAGTGACCGCGAAACTACGCCTAAATATTGGGAGGTGAAGAAAGTATATGCTCCGGTTAAATTGGAAATGGAAAAAGATCTTCAGGTTTTTCCAAAAGAACAAGATGTTTTGCCCAAAGGATTAAGAGTTACGAACCGTAATCATCACATTGGTCTGGAAGGATATCGCTGTCTGTGGACTTTGATAGAGAACGGGAAGAAGATGAAACAAGGGGAACTGGCGCTTCCATCGGTGGCACCCGGTGAAACAGGAACGATGGCTTTGCCCGATGTTAAGATTAATAAACAGGCTGATGTTCGATTGAATGTAAGTATAGTATTGAAAGAAGATGCTTTATGGGCGAAGGCCGGGCATGAGATTTTAAAGGAACAGTTTGCCTTGAATGATCATTTGATGGCGGTGGCTGACGGTGTACAACCGGGTAAACGTAAAAGTAAGTTTTCTGTTTTGGATTTATGGGAAGATAGTTATTTTCAAGCTTTCCGTGCTCCGACGGATAATGATAAAAGTTTCGGTAACTGGTTGGCCAAGGATTGGAAGAATCAGGGATTGGATGCTCCTCAAGTAGAGGTAATTACTCCCGAAACGAAAACTCAGGAAACAGATGGAACCGTATCGAAGAAATCGGTTGTGGAATATCGTTATGCCAAAGGTAGCATCCGTGTTTCTTCCCATTATAAAATATATGTGGATGGAACGGTGGATCTGGAACAGACTTATCTGCCACAAGGAGAATTGCCGGAATTGCCTCGTCTGGGCAGTGCATTTGTATTGGGAGAAGAATATGAGAACCTTTCCTGGTACGGTCGTGGCCCGTGGGAAAACTATCCCGACCGTAAGACGTCCTGTCTGATAGGTAGATGGAACAGCAAGGTGAGTGAACAGTACACACATTACCCGCGTCCGCAGGACAGTGGCAATCACGAGGATGTTACCGAGGTGATTCTAACCAATAAACAGGGTAAAGGCGTCCGTGTGACCGCCATAGACCGGCCATTTTCATTTTCGGCCTTACATTATACCGTGGATGATATTTATAAAACAACTCATGATTGTGACTTGAAACCACGAAAGGAGGTTGTTCTCAGCCTGGATGCTGCGGTTTTAGGTTTAGGAAACAGTAGTTGTGGTCCGGGAGTGCTGAAGAAATACGCCATTGATAAGCAGAAATCTCATACTTTGCGGGTACGCTTCAGTCTTATAAAATGATGTATGGCAAAAGGTTTGAATAGGCGACGGCGACATATCTTTCCGGTGGCAGACAGAAATATAGAATTAAATTAAAAATCAAATATCAAAATGAAAAGAGCAACAACTTTTTTATCACTCCTTGCTTTATCGGCAGGTTTGTTGGCGCAATCTTCCGTAAAAACAGAACGCCAATACTTGTCAGGACGTGGCTGTGATGAATATGGTACAATGGGATTTCATGTGTACCGGTGGTAATAATT
>ERZ1026943.413-NODE-413-length-23763-cov-7.332166_pt1 | contig 23763 bp, 19 predicted proteins | sample MGYA00519461_ERZ1026943 | MGnify/ENA primary metagenome ERZ1026943 (study PRJEB26926, sample SAMN06164617) | human gut metagenome | biome: ENVO:00009003; feature: ENVO:2100002; material: ENVO:00002003 | host: Homo sapiens | place: USA | collected 2012 ...
ACGAGATGCTCAGGAGTCTCGTGGGCTCGGAGATGTGTATAAGAGACAGGCCTCGACCGTGCGGTAGCCAACCGATGCAATCGGCGTTCCGCCAACACGCTCGACCTCGGCGAAAATCGACTTGTCCTCAAGATCGGCCGTCAACAGCTCACGGTAGGCGTCAAACGGCACAAAGATGTTCTCCTCAAAGATGGGCTCGCCGTCGGCCGTACGCACGCGCTTGATGTGCAACAGCAGCGCGTCCTTCTGCAGGCCAAAGAACTCCATCTCGTTTTGACGTGCCGGCACAATCTGGCGATCGACCACATGCGCGCCCGCCTTCATGCCATTATCGGCACACAGCGCGGTAAACGTCTGCAGCGTCGAAGCGTGGAACTGGCGGTTGATGTGCGGCGTGGAGACAAAGGTGCCACGGCCCTGCTGCTTAACCAGGTAGCCATCGGAGCACAGCTCCTCGACGGCGCGGCGCACCGTAATGCGGCTCACGTCGTACTGCTCGGCTAGCTCAAGCTCGGACGGAATACGCTCCTTGGGTGCATAAACACCTTTCTCGATCGCATCCTTGATTTCGTCGTAAATCTGCTGGTAAAGCGGTGCATTTTTGGGCGCAGGCATATCTAATCACTCTTATCGAAATATTGAAATAACTAATACGTATATAACGTCTAGTTTCATGTTACCTCATATTGATAAAACGATACACCCTCCCTACCAAAAAGCGACAGCTTCATTTTGGTAGGTTTTATCTGGGCAAACGAGAGCCTCCCGAAAGCAGCGAGGCTTTCGGGAGGCTCAAGCGGACAGGATTGCGCCAGGCCGGCAAAATGCCAAAACCCTACCTGCCGTCGTCCTGCTGCAGGCTGTCCTGCTCGCTGAGGCGCGCCTGCCTGCTGGCCATGCGTGCGGGCTTGTCGGGATCGGGTACGGCCGTGGGCATGGGCTCGTCGACATGACCGCCCCACCAGCCGCCCACAAAGTTGAGCGTGTGGAACACATTGATCACGGCGCCGGGATCAATGTCGCACACCAACTTGATAATGTCCTGGCTCTCGTAGGTCGAGACAACGGCGTGCAGCAGATACATCTTTTCGCGGCTGTATCCGCCAATGACCTCGGCGCAGCTAATGCCGTGCTGAAAATGGTCAACATAGGCGGTCATGACCTCGTCTGCCTTGCGCGTCGTGATCTGCAGCGTCACGCGGTCGTAACGACGATAGAAACTGTCGATGGTCTTGGTCGAAATAAACTGGAACACGATGGAATACGCCGCCTTGTCCCAGCCAAACATAAAACCAAAGATCGCCAGGATAAAGCAGTTGAAACCAAAGATGACGCCCCAGATGGTCTTGCCCGTGTGGTTGGAAACCCACAGCGCGATAAAGTCGGTGCCGCCGGTGGATGCGCCGGATTTAAGCGCGATGGCAGCGCCCAGACCCGAGACCACGCCGCCAAAAATGATGAGCATGATCTTGTCGCCCAAAAACGGAGCGAAGTGAAAGACGTTGAGGAACAGCGACGAGAGCACGACCTGCATCATCGAGAAGATGACGAAGCGCTTGCTAATGCCACTCCAGCATAGGAGCGCCACGGGGATGTTGAGCGCAAGCATGCCGAGAGAGATGTCGATGTGAACGCCGCCCAGCGAGGTAACGCGATCGAGCAGGACCGCGACGCCGGTAAGACCGCTCGGAAGCAGGTCGGCGGGCTGAATGAACGCCTGGATCAGGAATGTCTGGAGAACGGCGGAAATTGTGACCGCCACGGCGGTAATAGCGCGGCGAACGATGGTGAGACGGCCGAGCATGAGCACGCGGTCCGTGAGCTGATCGATGGCGTTCGCCACGTAGGTTCCTTTCGAAGGCAGATGTGGTTGTGGGGCATGCCCGCGATTGTAGCATGGAGCGTGCGGGGGCGCTTCAATTCACCCTCCCTCGACAACCAAAGCGGGACCAACAACCCCCACGACCAAAGGCCCAAATTATAAGTGAGTAGACTTTTTACGATCTGCCGAGCACACCCAAAACCGCCACCCCTGTGACCTGCGGTTTTACTAGAGCAGATGCACTTTGTGCTCGTCCTACACCAAAAAGTCTACTCACTTAGTCCGAATCGAAGCCAAACGGATCAAAATAGATGACTAATTAAGCCAATCCACCGCAAAAAACGTTTGAACCCGTGCTTCTCGCGGCGGATTGACACTACAAAGCGGCCAAAATGTCGGTCAGATTATCAATAACGGCATCGGCTCGCGATTGATCGAGGTTGACGCCCTCGTGCGGACGCAGCGCCAGGACGCGGGCGCCGGAGCGTTTGCCGGCCTCGATGCCTAAAGGCGAATCCTCGATAACCAGGCACTCGGCAGGCTCCACCCCCAGCGTCTCCATGGCACGCAGGTAGATCTCGGGGTCTGGCTTAAACGCACTGCACTCGTGGCCGCTGATGGTGTAGTCCAGCACGTCGGCGATGCCGGCAATCTCCACCAGCTCGTCGATCAGTTCGCGATAGGACGAGCTCGCGATGGCACACTTCACGCCACGCTCGTGCAGCTCGCGCATCACCGGCTCCGTCTGCTCGTTGAGCAGCTCGGCATACGGAACGGGGTGGTCCGGGCTGTAGACCTGCTTATACTCCACGCGCAGGCGCTCGCGCAGCTCAACATCGTCGGGCACCAGCGCCTTCCAAATGGCCGGCTCGTTAGACCCCGAAAGATCGGGGATCTCGTCAAAGTGAAAGCCCTTCTCCTCCATAAACGCCACGCGACGACGGTTGTAGAACCACTCGGTATCGACCAACACGCCGTCCATATCGAACAGCACTGCCTTGATCATACGCATCTCCTCCCACCTGCCAAAAAGGGACAGGTTTATTTTGGTAGGTTTTATCTGGGGTTTTATGGCACGACGGACACGCCCTCCCCAAAGCAAAAAGGGGACGGGGCGCAAACCCCATCCCCTCTCAATCAACCCGTAAGGTCTACTTACTTGTGATTAGTAGGAAAGCTTCCACATGTAGCGACGCATGGTCAGCGGGTGCTGACGGGCCTCGGCAATCTGGTTGCCGTACTCGCGCATAACGGCGAGGTGCAGCAGCGGGTTGAAGTAGGTGACGACGCTCGCGGGCACGGCGTCAGCCAGGCCGTAGTCCTTGGAGTCGATCAGAGCGACCTTGGCGCCCATGCGCTCAAGGAAGGTGAGGGCGCGGGCGTCCATCGGACGGGTGGCGCCATCGGACATGAAGAAGACGTAGGGCTTACCCTCGGTGGAAACCTCGAACGGGCCGTGGAAGTACTCGCCGGTGTTGTAGGCGGCGGCGTCGATCCACTGCATCTCGGTGAACAGGAAGGCGGCGTGAGAATAAGCCATCTTCTCGGAGGCACCGGAAGCCATGAAGTAGATCATCTTGTCGTCCTTGAAGTCCTCGGCGAACTTCTTGGCGAGCTTCTTGCAGTGCTGAGCGGCGTTCTCGCAAAGCTCGAAGACGTTGGTGAGGCCGGTGATCATGTCCTCGTAGTGGTCATAGCCCTCGGTCTGCTGAAGGATCTCGACAGCAAGAGCGATGGCGTAGCCGGGCTTCTCGCACTTGGCAGCGAAGTTGGCGTGGAAGCCGTGAACGATGACGTAGTCAGCGTCGACGGTCAGAGCGGAGCCAGCCTTGTTGGTGAGGGAGACGACCGGGCAGTTGTGCTTCTTGGCGGTCTTGTTGGCCTCGACGGTCTCGGGCGTGGAGCCACCGAGGGAGCAGGTGATCACGAAGGTGTGCTCGTTGACCCAGGAAGGCGTGTCGTAGTTGAACTCGTTAGCGGTGAAGATCTGAACGTTCAGCTTGTCCGTGTTGTTGGCCAGGAAGTACTTGGCGGGGTAAAGGTCGGACATGGAGGCACCGCAGCCGACGAAAGCGACGCTGTGGATCTCGTGGTTGGACAGGACGTCAGCGACGATCTGCTTAGGGAGGTTAAGGTCGATCTCGTACATCTGACACATTCCTTTCGATTTTTGCGGCGCCACATTGCCGGGCGCTCGCAGGGTTACCGTGGTTTGGACCGAGTCGCCGGCCCGTTGAGGATGCGACACAGGGGCTGTCCCATTGTCACGTATAGGGATGGAAGCCTGCCTGGGGTATGGGATGCCAGGCAGGCCCCCGGGGGAAAGCGGTTAGGCGCTTGGTCGCGACTAGGCCAGGATGCCGACCGCGGAGAGGGCGATGCCGCCCACAATGGCGATCACGAGAAGCCAACCGGTGTTGACGTTCTTCTTGATGAGCCAGTACATAAGGCCGGTGAGGCCAAGGGAGATCATCTGGGGCATCATGCCGTCCAGGATGTCCTGGATAACGACGGTGCCCTCAGCGAACTGCAGCGGGGTGGTGGCGCCGATCAGCGTAGCAATCATGCCACCCACGGACATAAGACCCACGATGCCGCAGACATACATGAGCTTCTCCATGAGGTCGCCGCCCTGAAGCTTGCTCAGGTACTCGTGGCCGCCCTGATAGCCCATCTTGGCTGCGAACCAAGTGATCAGCACGGAGGGGACGATGGAGATGAGCATGGCCAGGATCGGGCCCATGATGGAGCCCTGCTGAGCCAGCTGAACGCCAAGGCCAAAGGCGATAACGCGGATGGTGCCCTGGAAGAAGGAGTCACCGATGCCGGAAAGCGGACCCATGAGGGAGGTCTTGACCGCGTTGATCGAATCGGGATCGAAGTTCTCGGGATCCTTGGCGTACTCCTCCTCCATGGAGGCGGAGAGGCCCAGGATGAAAGCGCTCGTCTGCGGGGTGCAGTTGTAGAACGCCATGTGACGGTGGTAAGCCTCTTTCTTAGCAGCGAGCTGCTTGGGGTCGGACTCATCCGGATAGAGGCGATCGAGCGTGGGAACCATGCCGTAGAGGAAGCCCATGTTCATCTGACGCTCGTAGTTCCAAGAGGCCTGGATGGCCCAGGAGCGCCAGAAGAACTGGCTGACCTTCTTGTTCAGGGACACGTCCTTGGTTGCGGTTGCCATAGTGTGTTCCTCCTTAGTCTTCGTCGTCTTCGAGCGGATCGTAGTCGGAATCGACACCGGCGGCTGCATGGGAACCGTTGAACTTGAAGCCCATGAAGACGACAGCCAGGCACACACCGATCAGAGCGACCGCGATGACGGACAGGTTGAGGTAAGCGGCGAGCAGGAAACCGATGAACAGGAACGGAGTCATACCCTTCTTGATCATCATGGTGAGCAGCAGGGCCAAGCCGTAGGCGGTCATGATCTTGGTCGAAACGTTAAGACCAGTGGACAGCCACTCGGGAACCATGTTGACGATGGCCTGAACCAGGTCGGTGCCAACAAAGACGGCGAGGAAGATCGGCAGGAAGTACATGACAGCGTACAGACCGGAGCCGGCGCAGATGTGCATACGGTAGGCGGTCTTGAACTTTCCGTTATCGATCGCGCTATCTGCCACATGGGTGAGGGCGGCGATGATGGAACGGAACACGATGCCGAGGAGCTGACCCAAGACGGCGACCGGGATGGCGATCGTCATGGCGGTCTCGGCGGAAGCATCGGTCAGGCACGCAAAGGCAGCGGCCACGATGCCGCCCAGGACCATATCGGGCGGAACGGCGGCGCCGACCTGCACCAGGCCCATGGACACGAGCTCGACGGCGGCACCGACGGCAAGGCCGGTGGGCACATCGCCCAGCAGCAGACCGACGAGCGTAGCGCCAACGAGGGGCTGCTCGAAGTTAAGACGACCGAGCAGGCGGGAGTCCCACATGCAGAACACGCCGACAAGGCCGACGAGCACCGCACTGATGAACGTATTCATACCCTTCTCCTTTCAGTCAGGCAAAAGCCTGGTTGATTACAGCTTGGCGTCGATGTCGACGCTCTGATACGTAGGGGTCTGCTGGACATAGAGCTTGATGCCCATGTCGAGCAGCTGGTTGACGTCGGCCTTCTGGGTGGCGTCGAGGAAGACGGAGCTGTCCTTGCCGCCGACCTGATCGGCACCATCGTGGTTGGCGGTGGCGCCCAGGTTGATGGCCTCGAGCTTGTAGCCCTGGCAGAACTGCAGCATCTCGGCCGTGTTGCCAAAGACGAACATGACGCGCTCGCCGAGGGTGTTGAGCTTGTCCATCTTGGCGAGGGCACGCTCGACGGTGAAGACGTTCAAGCGCACGCCCTGGGGCTTGGCCAGCTTAAGAGCGCCCTTCTTGATGTCATCGTTGGCGGCAGCGTTGTCGACGACGATGATGCGCTCGGCCTGAACCTTGGTGGTCCAGGTAAAGACGACCTGGCCGTGCAGCAGACGGTAGTCAAGACGTGCGAGGACGATCTTGGCGGGACCGGAGCTGCGACGGGGCGCCTTGGCCTTCTTGGCGGGAGCCGCGGCGGCCTCGACCGGTGCGTTGGGGTTGGTCAGACCGGTGCGGGCCTCGTTGATGAGGGCTGCGAGCTCGGTGCCCTTGACGGGGACGGGGCTCATAGCGAGCGTCAGTGCCAGCGGAATGTTGAAACCGCTGATCACCGTGAACTTCGTGCCGTTCTTGGAAAGCTCGACCATGTTGTTGTTGACCGAGCTGCCGAGCATATCGGTCAACACATAGACGGTGTCGTCCGCGTTGAACGTGGCGATCATGGCGTCCACCTTATTGGTGATGGGCTCCTTGTCGTCACGAGCAAGCGACACGACGTGGACGTTCGACACGTCGCCGAGAACCATCTCGAGCGTGTCTTTGGCGCCTGCGGCCAGGCCACCATGAGATGCGAGAATGATCTGATTCATCTTGCCTCCTCCTTTTCGTTATGGTCATTATAACGTCTTATACGTTGCGGATATTGCTAATTAGTATAAAGACCGTTCGCGGATGAAAATCGACCGTTGACGGGTTTAACGTACTTGAAACGTTGGGGCCGGGCAGGCCGGCGCTGACTGGATAACCCCAGGTCGGATGCCGCGCGCAATCTCCTATCGCACGAAGTACCAGGGGCTTTCCTGCACGGTGGGCTCCAACGCAATGCCGGTGCGCTCGCGGAACAGATCCATGTCCTGCGATTTCTCCGTCCACCACGCGTTGGGCTTAAAGGTCATGCTCTCAATGACATGACCGACAAACACACTGTTGCGCAGCTTGGAGAAGTCGGTGTTCATAATCAGAATGGACGCGAGCACCAGCACGATGCCCAGGGCCTTGATCGCGCCGGCGGGCTCGGCGTAGACACCAATGCCCACCAGTACGGTGACGACCGTCTCGAAAGACATTACGACGGGAACTTTCGATGTCTCGAGCCCCATGGACAGACCCTGCATATATAAGATGTAAGCCACGGCTGTGGGGATGAGTCCAAAGCCAAGGAACAACAGCAGCAGCTGTGGCGACATTGCCGCGGCGACATCCGGCCACGGAGCCGCGATAGCTGCCATAACCGCACCGCCAAATACAAAGCCCCAAAACGTGACAGCAAGCGGGTGGACCGTCTTGGTTGCTATCCGGCTAAACACCGCGAGCGACGCACCACAAAGGCCTGCAATCACGCCCGACGTGACGCCCCAAACCGAAAAATGAAAACCGGAAAGGTCGCCATTGGTCACTGCAAGCACACAGCCAACGATGTTAAAGACAATGGCAACGAGCTTGTTGGGGGTCACGTCCTCGCGATAAAGCACGCGGCCGAGCATGACGCCAAACACCGGTGAGGTGTAGAGCAGCACCGAGGCCGTGGACATGCCCACCTCGCCCATGCACTCGTAATAGCAGGTGTTGGCGGCGGCCAGACCGACGATACCGACAAGCGCGCAGGGAACAAGCTCTTTAGGGCTTGCCTTGAACAGGGCCAGCGGACCCTGAGCCACGGTGGACCCCTCACCCGGACGGCAGCCCATAAACATCAGAACCGGCGCCAAGATAAACGCTCCGACCAACAAGCGAAAGGCAGCCATGCTCTGGGACGAAACGCCCATGGCCGAGATGCCGTTTACAAAGATTCCGATGCTGCCCCACATAAGCGCGGCGATCAGCACCAGCACATAGCCCAGATTGCTTTTCTTCAACGCAGCCTCCTCGGTATTGTTTCCAATATGTTTCATACTACGTTATAGTCGTTATATACATTTTTCAAGACACAAATCGCCGAACGGAAAAATCTGCTCGCCCACACACTCATTGGGTAGTCATTGGGGACGTTCTTAAATGACTAGTCGTTGGGGACGTTCCTGAATGACTAGTCATTTAAGAACGTCCCCAACGACTAGGACTGTCCCCAAGTGCCACATCCGGACCAAGGCGACGCCGATGCTTTGGCAACGTCAGCGAAAACCCACCTGAGCGAGCAAGGTGCCTTGAAGCGAAGCGGCATTGACCTTCTGGTCATGCCGCTGAAGCTGAAAGGCAGATTGCCGCTCAGGTGGGTTTGCAGCGTCGAGCCGTTACGCGGTTTGGTAAAACCGCGTAACTAATACTCGAGCTTCCACATGTAGCGGCGCGTCATGTAGTCCTTGTGGGTGACGGCAGAAAGCGCACGCATGTAGACGTTGTTGAGGATTGGGGCAAAGATCAGGTGGTTGAAGTACTCGCTCACGCTGTCCTTGATGTCGTTGAGGCCGAGCTCCTTGGCGTCGAGCTGATAGACGCGCTCGCCACCGTACTGGTTGACGAAGCGGATGCCGCGCTCGTCGTTGCAGCGGCTGCGGCCGACGCTGATGAGCTGGAACAGCGAGGTGCGCTTGTCCAGGATCTCGAAGGGACCATGGAAGAAGTCACAGGTGTTGATGGTGCAGGAGTCAATCTGCAGCATCTCCTGCACGTTGCAGATGCTAAAGACGTAGGCGGCACCAAAGAGCGGACCTTGAGCCATGACATTAATGCAGGGCTTGTCGGCGTTCTGCTCGGCCCACTTGGCAGCGAGCGGACGGGTGTACTCGACGGCCTTGCGATAGATGGGGTCGACCAAGTCGAACGCGGCCATAGCGGTCTCGTACTCGGCATAACCCTCGGTCTGCTGCGTAAGCTCCATGGCGATCATGGTCACGACGGCGGAGTTGGTACGACCCATGCAGGACTCGTCGACGGCCAGGCTGTCGTACTTGATCTTGTAGTCGCAGACCTCGGTAAGGCCGGACTCGTCAACATAGATGGCGATGGTGCTGGCGCCGTGGTCCTTGGCGACCTGGGCGGCGACAATGGTCTCCTTGGTGCCGCGCATGGACACGACGACGGCCAGGGTGTTCTCGTTGACATAGGCCGGGGTGGCGTGCACGAACTCGTTGCTAGTGTAGCTGGAACTCACGACCTGCGTGGCCTCGTGCTCCATAAAGTACTGAGCAGGATAGTTGCCGCCGTTGGATCCGCCGGCGCCAATCCACACGACGCGCTTGATGCCGCCCTTGTCTGCCTTGTCAGCCAAAACCTGGGAGACGACATCCTTAACCTGTTCCTGAGTAGTCATCGTGCATCAGCCTTTCTTCTCGTTTGATGCTCTCGATGGCATACAAGTTACATACATGTTTTGGTTATGTCGACTAGTTGTATGCTATATTTATCTTAGAAATTTTGCTGGCAAGGTTTTCGGTAGCTCGATACCAGCGGTTTTATTGTTGTGTTGAATACATGCTTGCTTAGATAAGCATACAAGTTAGATATAGGCTGATCGCATGAACGCTTCATCTAAAAAGAAACTGAGCCAATACGAGCGCTTGGCGGGTACGCTTCGCGACCGCATCGCCGCCGGCATCTACGCACGCGGAGACAAGCTGCCGTCCGAGATGGAGCTCATGGACGAATCGGGGCTGTCGCGCAGCACCGTGCGCCACGCCCTTAAGGTGCTCGTTGATGAGGGCCTGGTGCGCACCGAGCGCGGGCGTGGCGCCTTTGTGGCCGACACGCCCGCGCTCCACGAGAACAACCTAGTGTTTTCGAGCTATACCAAGCAGGTCGAAGGCCAGGGCATGAAGCCCACCACGCGCACCGTGGACTCGGGCTTTGCCAAGGCGGCCGGCAGCATAGCTAAGTTCTTTGACGCCGCCGTGGGCAGCAAGCTCGTCAAACTTGTCCGCCTGCGCTACCTGGACGACGCGCCGCTGTGCCTGGAGACCACCTACCTGCCGCCAAGCTTCGAGACGCTCATCGATCGCGATATTAACGGTTCACTCTACGCCACGCTACGACAGGAGTTCCATCGCGCGCCGGCACAGGGGCATAAGACCTTTGAGGTGTGCTATGCCTCGCAAAACGAGGCGTTTTTACTCAACGTTGAGCGCGGGCAGGCGCTGATCCTAATCACCGACTACGTCTACGACACCGACGGCCGCCCGCTCCACGTGTCCAAGCGCATCCAACGAACCGACCGCGCCAAATACACCGAGCCCATCGGCTAACCTGTCCCTAAATGGTAGGTTTGGAGAGATCGGGGAACCAGGTTGGTTTGGGTTGGTTGGGCGTGCGCTCGGCCAGGACCAACTCCATCCAGCACATGTCGTACCAGCGGCCGAACTTTTGGGCGCAGCGGTCGAAGGCGCCCACCAGGCGATATCCCATATGGGCATGGAAATCCTGGCTGTTGTGCGTCAGGTACTCGTCGTCCTTATCGTGCGGCACGGCGATGAGGGCGCACATGTTGGTGATGCCCATCGCGACCAGGCATTGCTTGAGCGCGTCGTGCAGCTTGCGGCCCAGCCCGCCATGGCGCACGTCGCGCGCCAGGTAGATCGATGTCTCGACCGACCAGTCGTATGCCTCGCGGCTGTTAAGCGCGCTCACATAGGCATAGCCTACCGGACACCCGTCCAACTCCATCACCAAATACGGATAGCGCTTGAGCGTACGCTCGATGCGCCCGGCGAACTCCTCAACGCTCGGCACCTCGTATTCGCAGGTAATCGCCGTCTGGCGCACATACGGCTCATAGATGGCAAGCAACGCCGGCGCATCATCGGGCGTCGCCAGGCGAATCGTCGGCTCGGACATCTCGGTCATACAACCCTTCTCCCTCAAAAACAAAGGCCGCCTTGCGCCAAACCCAGCGCAAGGCGGCCCCTCGTCATTACATCAGGCTACAGAACCGCCGCCAACGCATCGATATCCTCCTGCGTCGTGGCCCAGCTGGTGCAAAAGCGCACCACCGTGTGGGTATCGTCGCACTTTTCCCAGTACTCGATCGCCGCATGCTCGCGAATGCGGGCCATATCTTCGTTGGGCAGAATCACAAACTGCTGGTTGGTCGGCGTCTCCAAGAAGAACTGGTAGCCGCGCTCGTGCAGCACGCGACGAAGCGCCTGCGCGGTTTCAATCGCCTGGCGACCAATCTCAAAATACAGGCCGTCGGTAAAGAGCGCCTCAAACTGCACGCCCGTGAGGCGGCCCTTGGCCAACAGCGCGCCGTGCTGCTTAATACGCGGAATGGGATGCGCCGGGGCGTGCATGCCGCAAAACACCACGGCCTCGCCGCACAGAGCGCCGCACTTGGTGCCGCCGATGTAGAACACGTCACACAGCTGCGCCAGCTCGGGCAGGGTAATGTCGCACTCATCGGCCGCCAGCGCATAGGCCAGGCGGGCGCCATCCACAAACAGCGGAATCTCGCGCTTCTGGCACACTGCGTGAATCGCCGCGAGCTCGGCCTTGGAGTACAGCGTGCCGTACTCGGTCGATAGGCTCACGTACACGGCACCCGGGAACACCGTGTGCTCGTAGCTCTCGTTTTCGTAGAACACCTGGATATAGTTCTCGAGGTCCTCGGCGTGCATCTTGCCCTCGTAGCCGGGGATGGTGAGCACCTTGTGGCCGCCAAACTCGATGGCGCCCGCCTCGTGGCAGGCGACGTGGCCAGTCTCGGCGGCAACGACGCCCTCGTACGGCGCGAGCAGCATGTCGATCACCGTCGCGTTGGCCTGCGTGCCGCCCACCAGAAAAAACACGTCGGCATCGGGGGCCTGACAGGCCTCGCGGATAAGCTGCTTGGCACGCTCGGTGTGCGCATCGGTACCGTAGCCGGGCTGCGGCTCCATATTGGTGTCGACGAGCGCCTGCAGCACTGCCGGATGTGCGCCGTGGGAATAATCGTTGTTAAACGCGAGCATGGCAATCCTCTCTTACCGGGTATCGGCCAGATGATTCAAACGGAGCTATTGTACGCCGTTGGGATAGGCAATGCGTGCGGCAAGGCACTCAAGTGCCAGTACCAGGGCAAAACCGCAGCTCACATCAGTCAAAAAGTGCGCTCCAATCACGATGCGCCCAAAGGCGACGAGCGCCGCGATCACAGCCGCCGCCCAAAAGATCACGCGGCGACGCGAAGGTTTTTCCTTAAAGGCTGCCGCGGGAAGCCCGGCGAGCATAAGGCCAATCGCCGCATGCGCCGTGTGTCCGCTCGCAAACGACTTGAACCCGTCCTTGATCACGCCGGCGGCGATATAGGTCCACTTGTCGGGATTGCCGATCACCCACCACGGCTGAAAATTGAGCCCCGGCGTGACCTCGATCACGCGCATGCGCGGGCGCGACCACAACGGCTTAACAATGACGTTGAGGATGATGGCTTGAGCGGTCCACACGGCCAGCACCATCAACGCCCAGCGCGTGAGATCGTCGGGGTCGGTGTCGCGCGTAAGGCGATAGGCGATGAAGTTGGCTGCGATGACCAACGCAAACGTCAGAACCAGCTGAAACGCAATAAGCTTGCCGCCGACGCGCAGCGATCCGATAATCTCGTAGCCGACCAGGCCCACGTTGATCAAAACGCCCAGCGCGGCGAGCCACTTGCTCGCCTTGGAATCGGGGCGTGCCGAGCGCACGAGCATAACGCCCGCGATGCTCGCCGTCAGCTCGAACGGCAGCTCGCCGGCCGCCTCGACAAAACGACCGTACATGCTGCCGATGTTGAACAGCGCACTCGAGATCTGATAATCAAAGAAGCTGCCCACGCCCAGACAAAGACACAGGACAACCGCGATAATGGCGACATCTTTCTTATAGATGTATCCGAACATGCTTTCCTTTCGATGGAACCAGAGTGTCCAAATGGGGTGTTTGCAGCGTCGACTCGCTAGTCATCATCACTAGCGCCCAGCTGCTGCAGCAGCATGAGCGCGGCCGCCACCGGGCCGGTGCCGTCGTTGGCATCGAGGCCGCGACCCAGGCCGCTGCCCGCACCGGCGCCCGCCTTATAGGGTACCGATAGCTTGCGACTCTTGGGAAAGTTCACCGCGCCATAGCGGGTCTTAAGCTCAAAGGCCACCTTCTTGGGCACGTCGACGCCCAAGAACGTGATGCGGCCGCCACTGAGCGTGACGCTCTCGAGCCCAAGGCGCTCGCCGCGAATACGGATTCGTGCGCGATTGAACAGGTTGAGTCCCGCCAACGGCAGCTCGCCATGCGCGGCCTCGGTCTCTTCCTGCACCTCATCGATGCTCTCCAGGTCCTCGGCCGCCGCGAGCTTACGGTACACGAGCACGCGCTGATCCACCGCCGGCAGGTACTCCTCGGACAAGAAGTAGTCGGCCGGCAGGTTAATGCCCACGCTCGCCGCCTCCACGCCGGCATCGTCATCGCCGCGTGCCTCGGCCACGGCCTGGCCCAGCATCTGCGTAAACAAGTCAAAGCCCACGCTCGACAGGTTGCCGTGCTGCTCGGCTCCCATAAGCGAGCCGGCGCCGCGAATCTCCAGGTCGCGCATGGCGATGCGCATGCCGCTGCCCAGGTCTTGGAACTCGGAAAGTGCAGTCAGGCGTGCCGTGGCCTCCTCGGTAAGCGGCAGCTCACCCGGGAACATAAAGTACGCGTAGGCCTGCGTGGCAGAACGGCCCACACGGCCCTTGAGCTGGTAGAGCTGCGCCAGGCCCAGGCGCTGCGAATCCTCGATGATGAGCGTGTTGGCAGTCGCGTTGTCGATGCCGCTCTCCACGATGGTCGTGGCGATGAGCACGTCGATCTTTTTGGTCGCGAACTCGATCATCACGTCCTCGACCTCGCGCGGGCTCATCTTGCCGTGCGCCACGCCCACGCGCGCCTCGGGCGCGGCCTCGTGCACGCGCGCCACGGCATCGTCGATGGTCTTGACGCGGTTGGACACGTAATACACCTGACCGCCGCGGCCCACCTCCAGGCGAATCGCCGCGCTCACCACGTCGGGGTCGTACTCCCCCACGTGCACGATCACGGGACGACGCCCGGTCGGCGGCGTCGTGATCAGGCTCATGTCGCGCACGCCGCTCGTGGCCATCTGCATGGTTCGCGGAATCGGCGTTGCCGAGAGTGTGAGCACGTCAATCTGCTCGCGCAGGTTCTTAAGCTGCTCCTTGTGCTGCACACCAAAGCGCTGCTCCTCGTCGATGATCACCAGGCCCAGGTTCTTGGGGTTCACATCGGCCGAAAGCAGGCGGTGCGTGCCGATGAGCACGTCGATCGTGCCCTCGGCAAACGCCTTGAGCGCGCGCTTTTGCTGTGCCGGCGTGCGGAAACGGCTGAGCACCTCGACCTCCAGGCCAAACGGGGCAAAGCGCTCAAAGAACGTCTCGTAGTGCTGCTGGGCCAGAATGGTCGTGGGGCAGAGCACCATGACCTGGCGGCCGGAGTCCACGCACTTAAACGCCGCGCGCAGGGCGACCTCGGTCTTGCCAAAGCCCACGTCGCCGCACAGCAGGCGGTCCATGGGCTTGGGCGCCTCCATGTCGGCCTTGATGTCGGCGATAGCCTCCAGCTGGTCGCGCGTCTCGTCGTAAGGGAAGCTCTGCTCCATCTCGATCTGCTCGGGCGTATCGGGCGGACAGGCGATACCGGTAATCGACGAGCGGCGCGTATACAGGTCGACCAGGTCAAACGCCAGCTTTTTGGCATTCTTGCGCGCCTTGTTGGTAGCCCGCGTCCAGTCGGCGGTGTTGAGCCTGGTCAGGCGCGGCTTGTCACCGTCGGGGCCAACGTAGCGCGTGATGCGGTCGACCTGCTCCAACGGCACGTAGAGCTTGTCGCCATCGGCATATTCCAGCAAAAAGTAGTCGCGTTCCTTGCCGCCCACTTCCTGGCGCGCAATCTCGCTAAAGAGCGCGATGCCGTGGGTGGCATGAACGACGTAGTCACCCGGCTTAAACGGGAAGGTAATCTGTGTAATGTCAACCTTGCGGCGGCTACGCGCGCGGTTGGCATCCATGCGGGCGTTGAGGTCGGCGATCGAGAACACGGCCAAATTGGCGTCGGGCACCACCACGCCCTGCGGCAGGGCAGCGTCCACAAAGGTCACGCGCCCGCGCGAGATGGTGGGCACGGCGGCGCCGGCGGCAGCCTGGGCGGCACCCGCCTCGAGCGAGCGGGCGTTGAGCGCGTCGGCCTTACGCTCGCGAATGGAAGCATGGGCCTCCTGGCGTGCGGCGCGATCGGCGGAATCCGCCGCCGCCACGCGCACGCGGTCGCCGATAGCGCCGGCATTTTCGGGCGCCGCGGTCAGCGATTCCTCAAAGGTAATGCCCTCGTCGCCAAAGGTAAGCTCCATCGACTCGCGCGCACCGCGGTCGGGGATGGCAAACACGCAGGCATAGCGCTTGCCCACGACCTCCTGGATGCGCGTCATAAAGCGATTGTCCGAGCCTGCGATGGCAGGCTGCTCAATCTTGAGCTCGGCCGTCACCGCACCGCCGGCACGGATGAGGCTCACGTAGTTCAGGCGCTGTTGAGCGCCAAAGTCGAGTTGCTGGGCACGTACATACAGGCCATCCAGTCGGTCGACCCCCGCCTCGCCGGCACGTGCCTCGATATCCTCGTAGGCGCGCAGGCAATCGTCGAACAGCGAGCGCGGCTCGGACAGCACCACGAGCGCCTTGCCGCTCACATGCGACAGCGGGCTCACGGTCTGGCCGTACATCACCGGCAAAAAGCGGTCGAGCTCGGGCGTGACGATGCGCGCATCCACCATCTCGAGCAGCGCCGCCAACTTGCTGTCGTCCTGGCTGGCGCGGTAGAGCGCCACATGCATGTTGTGGACGGCCTCGTCGGTAAGCGCCAGCTCACGGCACGGGAAGATCTCGATGCTGTCCTCGTTACCGATGGTTTGGCCCGTTGAACTCACCATGCGGCGGATACGGTCGATCTCGTCGCCGAAAAACTCAATGCGCACGGGCGCCTTTTCCTGCGCGGGAAACACCTCGACGGTGTCGCCGTGCACGCGGAACAGGCCGGGCGCGTCGGCGGCGCCGGCATTGGTGTAGCCCATGCCCACCAAGCGCTGCGGCACCTCGTCAAAAGGAATCTCCTCGCCCACCGCAAAGGTCGTCGACTCCCAGTAGCGGCTCTCGACCGGCGGCACGCAGCGCAGCAGCGCGCGGGCCGAGGCGACCATGATGCAGTTGTCCCCGCGCACGATGCGCCCCAGAGCCTCGCAGCGCTGCGCCACCACGGCGTCGTCGGGCGCCTGCTCGCGCCACGGATAGTCCTTGCGCTCGGGAAAGCGGCACACGTGCGCCAGGCCCACATAGGCGGCCAGACTGCGTGCGGCGCGATCGGCCGCATCCTCGCCGCTCACGATGTAGACCGTGGGGCGCGGACGACGCGCAAACTGGGCGGCGGCCATAAGCGTGCGACCCGACTGAGACACGGCCAGCGTCACGTCCTCGCCAGCATCGAGCCCGGCCTCGACGGTTTGCAGTGCCTCGGCAGTGTAGAGCTGCGCGGCTATACGGTGAATGAGCATGCTGTTCCTCCGGCATTGCAACGCCAAAAGCCCGCCGGGGCAAGCTCGGCGGGTCGTACGTCAAATACATTGTCTGTCATGGTAACGCATGGAGAGGACTCCGGCTCAAGGGCAAACCCAGCCCCGCAAAAAACGCCAGACGAAGATGCGTTCCGCCCTACCCCGCTACGCGCACGCTGGGGCACAAATCTGCCAGCGGACACTCGTCACACTTGGGTTTGCGGGCGTCGCAGATCTCGCGACCGAAGGTGATCCACTGATGGTTAACCGACTCCCAATACTCGTGCGGCAAAATCTTGAGCAAATCCTGCTCGGTCTTGAGCGGCTCCTTGGCATGCGTCTTGGGACTCAGCATCAGGCGGTGCGCAATGCGGTTGACATGCGTGTCCACCGCAATGCCCTCCACGATGCCATACCCCACGTTGAGCACGATGTTCGCCGTCTTGCGTCCCACGCCCGGCAGCTTCACGAGTTCCTTCATGTCGGCCGGCACCTCGCCGCCATAGTCGGCGACGATCATCTGCGCGGCCTCGACGGCATGCTTGGCTTTGCTCTTGTAGAAGCCGAGTGACTTGATGGTGTCTGCCACGTCAGCCACGCTCGCCCCAGCCATGGCCTCGGGTGTGGGCCACTGGGCAAACAGCCGCGGCGTCACTTTGTTGACCTGTGCATCGGTCGTTTGCGCCGAAAGCAGCACCGCGATCAGCAGGCGGAAGGGATTCTCGTGGTCCAAAAAGCACTCGACCGGGCCATAGCGACGGTCGAGACGCTCACACACCTCGATGGCGCGCTCGCGCTTGGTGGCATTGGTCTCGCGTGGCATAACGACTCCTTAGCTCAACGGCACAATATACTAATGGGCACAATTGTCCCACGTCCGAGACGCTTACGCCTCCAAGAATGCGCCGGTCTGACGGCTCCACAGGCTCGCGTACTCACCACCCGCCTCGACGAGCTGCGCATGCGTGCCGTCCTCGACGATCTCGCCATCGGCCAGCACCACGATGCGGTCGAGCGCCGCCACGGTGGACAGGCGATGCGCCACCACAATGGAGGTGCGGCCGCGCATCAGATTCTCGAGCGCCTCCTGCACCAGCGCCTCGGACTCGCTGTCGAGGGCAGAGGTCGCCTCGTCGAGCACCAGAATCGGCGCGTCGGTTAGGATGGCACGGGCGATGGCCACGCGCTGACGCTGGCCGCCCGAGAGCTTGACGCCGCGCTCGCCCACCATGGTGTCAAAGCCACGAGGCAAGCGGTCGATAAACTCCAGGGCGTTGGCCAGGCGCGCGGCCTCGCGAATCTGCTCATCAGTGGCGTCGGGACGACCGTAGGCAATGTTTTCGCGAATGGAGCGGTGGAACAGCAGCGCCTCCTGCGGCACGTAGGCAACCTGGCGGCGCAGGCTCTGCTGCGTACAGCGCGAGACATCCTGGCCGTCCACGAGCACGCGGCCGCCCTGAACATCGTCCAGGCGCAGCAGCAGCTTGGTGAGCGTCGTCTTACCCGAACCCGATTTGCCCACCAGGCCCACGCGCTGGCCCGCCGCCACATGAAGTGTCAGGTTATCGAACACGCTCTCGCCCGCCGCAGCGTCACGGTACGCAAAACTCAGGTGCTCAAAATCAATCGCGCCCTCGGTCACTTTGAGCTCAGGGGCGTCCGGGTCGTCTGCCACCAAACGTGGCTCGTCCAGCACGCGCGTCATCTCGGCCGCATCGCCCAAAGCGCGGTTGATGCGCTGCATCATGGAGCTTACGTAGTTCAGGCGCATGGTGAGGTTATAGGTGTAGGTAAAGATCATGACGAGCGAGCCGGCCGAGATGCCAAACCACGCGTTGCCGCCCGCCACGAACACACTCACCACGGCCATGGTGATGACGATAAGGCCCGAGGTCGTAAAGTTGCGCTGCATCATGGCGTGCATCGAGACCGTTTCGGCGTCGCGCGCGGCACGATCGGCGGCGTCGAACAGATCGCGCTCAAAGTCCTCGCGCCCACAGGTCTTGACGGCCAGGATATTCGTGACCGCGTCGGAGAGCACGCCCGAGAGCTTGTTCTGCGCGGCGGACGTCGCGGCCGAAAGCGGCATGATGCGCTTGTACATAAGCCAGACAAACGCGATGTAGACGGCCATGATGCACACCAGGATCACGGTAAACGTCGGCACCACCGGGGCGAGTGCGGCCACGGTGCAGATGACCGAGGTGATGGTGGGGATGAGCGAATACACCGTCACGTCGACCAGCCCCGTATAGCCGCTCATAAAACGGCTCGTCTGGCTCACGAGCGATCCGCCAAAGCGGCTGGTGTGAAATGTCATGGATTGGTTGGAGAGCGTGTCGAAGCATAGGCGCGCCAGGTGATAGTTGCCTGCAATCTCGAGCTTGTAGACGGTGTAGTCCTGTAGCTTGGAGAGGATCTGACCCACCAGGTTAACGAGTACGAGCGCCAGGATATAGGAGCCGAAGACCTCAAACACCTGGTCACCCGCCACGGGACCGGCTTGAACGCGGTCGACAATGAGGGCCATCACATAGGTATTGGCAAACGTCAGCAAAAAGATGTAGCCCGCCGACGAGAATACCGAGAGAAAGACAATCAGCGGCTGCGTGCGCGTGACACCCCAAAACCGCTGCAGCGTGCGGCGCACGGTGGAGCGGCTGAGCGGGCTGGTGCTTCTCTGGGACATGGGCTTCCTTTCGCGTCTGATAGGGCGAAACGCCATTGTTGCACATTGGAGCACGCTTCAGACAAGTGCGATACGAAAAGCGGTGGGGCGCCCGCGTTTGCGCCGGCGCCCCACCGTCTTGTTGCAATTAGTCCTTGTCTTCTTGGTCCGCGAGAAGGCTCGCGGACGTGAGTCCCAAGATCTCATCGGCTTGGTCGGCGTCTTCCAGCGCGTCGATGTCCTTGAGCTTGCGCTCCATAACGTTGGTGCGCGTGGTGATGATGCCCTCGACCGTTTTGCCCGCGGTCTCGATCTGCTGCTGGGCGCGGCGCAGCGCCTTTTGATAGCGCGGCAGCTCGGCCTTGACAGCGGAGAGCACGCGCAGTACATCGTCGGTGCGTTTTTGCAGCTTAAACGTTTGGTAACTCATCTGCAGGCTGTTGAGGATGGCCGCCATGGTGCTGGGACCGGCAACGTTGACGTGATAGTCGCGGCCCAGGGTCTCGATAAGCCCGGGGCGGCTGACGACCTCGGCGTACAGTCCCTCAAACGGCACGAACATGATGCCAAAGTTGGTCGTTGCCGGCACACTCAGGTACTTTTCGCAGATGTCCTTGGCCTCGCGCTTGACCATGGTGTCGAGCGTCTTGCGCGCAGCCGCCACGGTCTCCGCATCGCCTGACTCCTGCGCGTCGAGCAAGTGCTCGTACGCGTCGCCCGGAAACTTGGAGTCAATCGGCAGCAGCACGGGGTCGCCCTCGTCCACCGGCAGCTTGACGGCAAACTCAACGCGCTCCGAGGCGCCGGGCTTGGTGGCGACGTTTTCCAGATACTGGTCGGGTGTAAGGATGTCCGCCAGAATTGCACCCAGCTGTACCTCGCCCAAAATGCCACGCGCCTTCACGTTGCCCAGCACGCGCTTAAGGTCGCCCACGCCGGTGGCGATGGACTGCATGTCGCCCAGGCCCTTGTACACGGCCTCGAGCTGGTCGCTCACCTGCTTAAACGATGCCGACAGGCGGTCGTTGAGCGTGCGGGAGAGTTTCTCGTCCACCGTCGCGCGCATCTGATCGAGTTGCACGTTGTTGTCCTTGCGGATGGCGCCCAGCTGGGCATCGACCGTCTCGCGCACCTTGTCCAGGCGATGCTCGATGCCCTCGCGGTTGGCGCCGAGCTGTTGGGCCGTCTCGCGGCGCAGGTCATCCATCCGGTCACCAGCTTGCGAAAACTCGCGTGCGATGGTCAGGTAACGTTGCTGCTCCACGGCCGCATTGGTCGTCTGCTGCTGCGCGATGGCATTGGCCGTGCGGCGGGTTTCGGCCAGCGCGACGTTCAGGGCATCGAGCGCGTTGTTGGCCTGCTCGAGTGCTGCCAGCGTTTCCGCGCTACTGTCGCCACGCTCCCGCAACTCGGCACGCAGGCTCTTGAGCTGGAGGGCGCAAGCCACAGCAACCCCCACCGCCACCAAGGCGATCACAACAAGCACAATATCAATAGCAGACATAGACTCCGCCCAACAAACCCAATCGAGCACCAATCAAAACCGCGATCAATCTTACCCCGCCATACGCACCGGGCGCCCGGTCCCTTCTTGGGCGCCCCTCTCCTCCGCATATTCCATAATGCGGCGCGCCGTCTCCCTGCTCACCTTTGAGTCATCACCGGCTAAATATGCGTACACGTTTCCCTTATTCAGATTCAAATCGCGGCAGAGACCGTAGCGCGTTACGCCCGATTCCTCTAGCGCTCCCAACGTTCTTTTTCGCATCAGGGCGTTGATCCTTCTGTCCGCCACTGGCTTTTCCTTCACCGCTCTATACGCACGCCAAACGTTGGCATAACGATTAGGAAGTTTATCCTCGGCGCATAGAGATGCCAGGCTACCCGTTTGGGCGTACAAGGACAAAACGCCTCGGTAACCCTCTTCCATCCACGAACCCTCGGATAAGCCCAGAACGTATTCGGCTTTACCCTGTGCCAAAGCGAGCAAAAACAGGGGCTCCGCCACGCGCGGCGCAACCGTCGTCGCTTGCTTAACCAGTTTTCTAAAACTGAGCGACTGCTGTCCGGATAGCTCTCGGCAATAGCCTTTTAAGAATCCCTCAAAGGTCAGATTCAACCGAGCACCTCCTTTTTGTATTGCCTGTATGCACAGACCGTCTCTTGATAACTCCGCTCCGAAGGCGACGACGCCAGTGCTTCTCCCTCGTCGAATATAAGCCGTTCGAGCAGCCCCCAATCAAGTCGGTCGACGAATGCCTGACTATGAAGATCGATGATGTCGTTCGGACGGAAGGCATAGAGCTTCATTACCGCCAGATCCTCCAAGGATGGCGTAAAGTACCTGATAAAACGCGCCCCAATATCCAAGGGGATCAAACGATCTTCGTAATTGAATGGCATCTGATTACAATATGCCACCGCCATACCATTCACCTCGGGGTATCGAGCTATGATCTCGCGGAGGCACCTGTCCGCCTCAAACACATCGATGTCATGTGTAACCGAACGATTCGTCACATCGTTTAGCATGAAGGCGCTTCCTCCCACCAATACAACGCTCGGCCTGTCGTCTCTTGGACCTATTTCCAGCTCTGCCTCTTCGTCAATGCCCAACAGAGTCTGCTCTAAATCCTGCTTATACATAACAAATCCTATTATTATTCAACTTCAATAATACTATTCAGTCGCACGACAGGACCAACAGGATGCAAGAATTCCGCTCGTGGCGATAATCCCTACACCCTAGAAGTCCTAATGTTACAAACGCTAGCTCTCCCAGCCGGTGCGGATGGTTGTTATGACGTCGCCTAGGCGCTGGCCCAGGGCCGCTAGATGTTGGAGCACCTCGTTGGGCGATGCGCCGTTGAGGATACACGTGAGGGCATACGACGCCAGAAAGATGACCGCAAGCCCCAGCGGGATGAGCACGATCATCGCCAATGTGCGCAGGCGCTGGCCCACGCGGCGACGACGCGCACGACGCTTGTCGAACGCGAGCTCCTGCGCATATGAATCTTGCTGTACGGAATAGGCCTCTGGTGCCGATTCGCCCGCAGGCGAAACCACAGGCGTGGCATTTTGCGCAGGGGGCTGGGCTGCCGCCCCCTGCATTTGCATCTCCATGAGTCGTTGCTGCTGACGCAGCATGCGCTCAGCTTGTTGCTGCGGAGTCTCAAGAAACAGATCCATGCTGGCCTCCAAAATCGGAGCATTCGACGCTTACGACCAGCATCCCGCACCGCCATGACCGCGACAACGCAATCGCCGGCAATAGCCACAAAGTTTCTTTTGCTCAAAAGCTGTCGAAAAGCTCAACAACTCCCCTACCAGCACTTTCTCTGAGCTTTTTTCGTCAGCAATCTTTTGGCCTTCCACCCTTACGCCAACTGACCATAATCCAACCAAAAGCTTGACGGAAATTGTGAAGACAGGGACCCCATACAAAAACGTGCCGCCCCAAAAGGGGCGGCACGCTAACTTCTTATCAGTTTTTCAGTAGCAAGCACGCGACGACCCGAAGCCGGAGCACAGGGTAGGGAAACACCTTTACCTCGCGCGACCTGCGCAGCCGTGAGCGAGAGGGAAAGGTGTTTCCCCGCCCCGTGCTCCGCAGTCGGTGGAGGCAGCTTTAGATGCCCGCGAGACCTCGGGTGGCGGTGGCGCACATAAACGCCAAGGCTAGAATCACGAGCGAGCCCGCGATGTCTGCCAGCACGCCCATTGCACGGCGTTCAAACAACCAGCTCTCAAAGTGCGGGGCGACGTTGCGCCAAACACGCCACAGCAAGATGCCCATACCGATGACGCCCGGGATATTGAGCAGTAGGATCTCGGAGCACAAAAGACCGATCAGGTTACCGGCGGCAAAGCCCGCATCACCCTCGCAGTATTTGCGGTAGACCATATACAGCATGTACGCCACAAACGGCTGCAAGCACGCAGAAATAAACGAGACCACCATCGAGGGGTCCTGCGAAAAGACCTCGGTGAGTTTATCGACACTCGTGGCGTCCTTCGAAGCCAAGAATAAACCGATAACCACAAGGGGCACCACGCCCAAAATTACCTCGACCAGAGTAAACAACTTGGCAGTCAAATCCTCACTAGCCGAATTCAAATGAGGCGCCCACTCAGGATGAGCATGCGCGCCGACTTTCTTGTCCTTCTCGGCACGATCGGCCTTTTTACCCTCGGCAACCCGACGACCAGGATCCTTGCGAGTTCCCGCCGCAGCAACCCGAGCCCGAGACTTCTTGCCCATAAAAAACACCCCATCAGGTAGTAGATAAACTAAAAGTCGCCACCCAGTGTACCCCCTAAACAACGGCGCCGCCCCAACCCGGAGCAAGCCCCGTCAACCAAATAACCGAACCATCAACCAAATGGCCGCAACCCAATCCCTATACAAAACCTGTCTCTTATACACATCTCCGA
>ERZ1026943.416-NODE-416-length-23578-cov-12.351996_pt1 | contig 23578 bp, 18 predicted proteins | sample MGYA00519461_ERZ1026943 | MGnify/ENA primary metagenome ERZ1026943 (study PRJEB26926, sample SAMN06164617) | human gut metagenome | biome: ENVO:00009003; feature: ENVO:2100002; material: ENVO:00002003 | host: Homo sapiens | place: USA | collected 2012 ...
CGTGCTTACAGCGTATAGCTGCTTAGCACATTATTGAATTATTAACGAACTATTGTACAAAATCAAGTCCGTTTCATTGCAAAATACTGCATAAAAGACTATAATTCAACTGTTTCAAAGATCGAATTGCCCTTTTTTATTGGACAGTAGTGAAATCGATTGACAAGACATAGTATCAGATTTAGCTATCTTTGCATCCCAAATGCATAATATAAAAGTACGCTACCACATTGTGGGAAAACAAGAAGAGTTGCAAGAGATATATGACCTCTATCAGACTTTCATACAGAAAGAACGCCCTGCTATGGAAGAAGACGAGGCCGATGATTGGGAAGGAAACATCATCTTAGCTCTTGGTGTGGACTATGGGACTTGCAATCTCTGTGGTAATATCAAGAAATGCGAACTTTCAGAAGGCTTTCTCTATATAGAAGCGGAAGAACTCGCATTGATTACTGACTTCCGCGTTCTTCTCAAAAATCGTTTCAAGGATTTGGAAATCTATTTCGCTACAGAAGATCCAGAAAACGAAACATATGTGACTAATGATGCAGATGGCAAGTATTTTCACGACCTGCCTGATGATCATTTCATAGCTCCATTAGATTATTGACGTATGGGACCAAAAACATTTCTAGCAGCTCTAATGTGCCTAATCATCGTAGCCCTCATGTGCTCACCCATTTTCCTCGTATGGCACGGTTTTACTATGGGCGGTTCAGTAATAGTCAGAATAGCATTTATCTTGATAGGGCTCATTCTATTGCGTTTATTCAAGCCAATTTCTAATCTTACAGGCAAGGACTACAAGATATTCTGATAGTTTCGACTATAAAGGCTACAAATTTGATCGAAGGTGGTATCACTCTGTTTAGCGTGATACCACCTTCTTTTCTGCATAAACTCGCTCTGTGACGCCTGTTGAAGCGTGACCTAACAATCTGCTTATCTCACTGATTTCAGCTCCGTGTGCAAGCGCTAAAACTGCCCAGGTGTGTCTTGAAACATGGAAAGTCAAGTCTTGATTCCATTTTAAATCATGAGATATACAGCGAAGCGAAGTATTGATGGTATTATTCCAGGAATTTCTACGACGGTATATCGCCTCATGGTCATTTATATCGAAGTTCTCTGGCAATAGATCAAAAACAAAGACTTTGTTTCTACCCTTCCATTTTTCAAGAATACGAATGAGAGGTTCACTCAAAGGTATGGTGTTTCGGTTTCTCGTCTTGACTTGTATTTTACTGATGAAATTCTTGTTGAAATCAATGTCTTTCCATCGGAGCGTCATCACATCAACCATTCGCATACCGCAAGCATGGAAGGCAAAAAGCCACATCTCCAAAAACTCTTTTCGTCGAGGTTGTTCGATGGTATTATAAACGGAAACTAACTCAGCAAGTCTCTCTTCAGTGAGATACTTGATATTCCTCTCTTCTTCATCAAGCCGGTCCTCTTCTTTCATATACAAGTCCTGGAGAGATGCATTAAGCTGATGAGAGATATAACCTAACTGACAAGCATATTCACACGCCTGAAGAATCGGACATAGAGTCTTGTTGACTGTTGTTGCTTTCTTTTTTGCCAAGAGTCGATACTTACGGAAGTCAAGCAATAAGTCTTCACTAATATCTGAGACATAAATGAATTCCTTATGCTCACCATGTGTACCTTTGTGTTCAAGCAACAGGTATTCCTCAAACTGATTGAGATATGAAATACCATTCTTGCAAGTACTGAAACCAATCTTACCTTTCTCATAACGTCTTTCCATCAACTCTTTAGCAAACTCTATGAAGTCTTTTCCTTCATCAGGTCGCAAAGCATTGTCATTGTCTTCGAGAAAAGATCGAATCACATCACAAGTAATATGTTGATGCATTTCATAATACTTATGTATCTTCACATCTATGTCTTCGATACGCTTATGAAGAGCATGATTATAATACTTATAGTCAATATCAGTCGTGGCACGTATTTCACCAATACCGCAATAGCCTTTCTCATTCCATTCCTTTACTGACACACTTATACCAGTTGATTTACGAATAGAATCAGCATGCCAATTGTATTCTATATACAATGGATACTTTTTACCAGACTGCACCATCTTTGGTATACGCAGTCTCAATCGTCCTTTCGGATAAAGTCTTGAAATTCTTCCCATATTAAAATACCTTTTTATTAATTATGGCACTATGTACGCGAAGATAGTAGAAAAGTTTATCATATCACTCCTTTTTTATAAACTTCAGATGATTTTAGTATGAAGTAAGGAGAATAATAAGAGAAGAAAAGATGAAATTAACCGATCAGAAAAGAAAGAATTTCAGGATATACCGATTATTGATCATTTAATTATGTAAAATAAGGCCATTAGAACGGTAAAATTGGCGGTAAAAGACGGCAAAAAGCCATATAGGAATTTCATGAGAAATCACCTATATGGCTCATTTCCATTATCTTATACTGATAATCGTAATCGATGAACGATTAGTACTCGTCATCATTCCAAAGGAAGATGGTGCAATCTCAGAACAAGAGCGTCACGATTCTGGCTTGTTCGATGAATACGGCAGCGGTCTTGGACTTATGGCTGGAGGCGGTCCTTCAAATGAAGCACAGGAAGCTGCATTTGACAGGGAGTTGCGCAGAAAGAAGAAGAAACGAAAAGGGCGAAGTCTTTAATCGTGTTATCAAGGTTGACTTTCTTATGCAATGGAGAAAGTCAGCCTTCAATCAAAAACAATTTGTATAACTTCAAAACAGAAAAAACAATGGCACAAGAAGACGATTTGAGAGCATTGGGAAAAATCATGGATTTTCTCCGTGCCGTGAGTATAATTCTCGCTATTATGAATGTGTATTGGTATTGCTATGAGGCAATGCGCATGTGGGGAGTGACAATCGGGGTGGTTGACAGAATCCTTATCAACTTCAACAGAACAGGTGGTTTATTTCATTCTATCCTCTATACCAAGCTGTTTTCGCTTCTGCTCCTGGCACTCTCATGTCTGGGAACCAAGGGCGTGAAAGCGGAAAAGATGAGTTGGAACAGGATTTGGACGGTTCTTGCTGTTGGCTCCTGTCTGTTCTTCCTCAACTGGTGGTTATTGCTTCTGCCTATATCACATTTGGGCAATGCCACGCTGTACATTTTTACAATGACAGCGGGTTATATCTGCCTGTTGATGGGAGGACTCTGGATTAGCAGGCTCTTGAAACACAACCTCATGGAAGATGTCTTCAATAATGAGAACGAGAGTTTCATGCAGGAGACCAAACTCATGGTGAACGAGTATTCTGTCAATCTGCCTACACGTTTTTACTATAAGAAGAAGTGGAACAAAGGTTGGATTAACGTGGTCAATCCCTTCCGTGCCTCGATGGTGCTCGGCACGCCGGGTTCGGGTAAGTCTTACGCCATTGTGAACAACTATATCAAGCAGCAGATTGAGAAAGGCTTTGCCATGTATATCTACGACTATAAGTTCCCCGATTTGTCAGAGATAGCCTACAATCACCTGCTTCATCACTTGGATGCCTACAAGGTAAAACCTCAGTTTTATGTCATCAACTTCGATGATCCGAGAAAGTCGCATCGGTGCAATCCTATCAATCCCGCCTTTATGACGGATATATCGGATGCCTACGAGAGTGCCTATACTATTATGCTCAACCTTAACCGTTCGTGGATTCAGAAGCAGGGAGACTTCTTTGTGGAGTCGCCGATTATCTTGCTGGCTGCCATCATTTGGTTTCTGAAGATATATGAGAAAGGAAAGTACTGCACCTTTCCCCATGCTATCGAGTTTCTGAACCGTCCTTACGCACAGATATTCCCGATACTCACTTCTTACGATGAACTTGCCAACTATCTTTCTCCCTTTATGGACGCTTGGGAGGGAGGAGCGCAGGATCAGTTGCAGGGACAGATAGCCAGTGCCAAGATACCGCTTTCACGAATGATTTCACCAGCCCTTTATTGGGTGATGACGGGCGATGATTTTTCGCTTGACATCAATAATCCCAAGGAGCCGAAAGTGCTGGTTGTAGGTAACAATCCCGACCGCCAGAATATCTATTCGGCAGCACTTGGTCTGTATAATAGCCGTATCGTGAAGCTCATCAATAAGAAGAAGCAGCTCAAATCGTCTGTGATAATCGACGAGTTGCCGACTATCTACTTTCGTGGGTTGGATAACCTTATCGCCACAGCCCGAAGCAACAAGGTCGCCGTGTGCTTGGGTTTTCAGGACTTTTCGCAGCTTACCCGTGACTATGGCGACAAGGAGAGCAAGGTAATCCAGAACACTGTAGGCAATGTGTTTAGCGGTCAAGTTGTGGGCGAAACTGCCAAGACACTTAGCGAACGCTTCGGAAAGGTGCTACAGCAACGGCAGTCCATGACCATCAACCGCAACGACAAATCCACCTCCATTTCCACGCAAATGGATAGCCTTATCCCGGCAAGCAAGATTTCCAACCTCACACAAGGTATATTCGTGGGTGCGGTGTCCGATAACTTCGACGAACGCATCGACCAAAAGATTTTCCATGCGGAGATAGTGGTGGATAGCGTCAAGGTGTCGGCAGAAATGAAAGCATACCAGCCTATCCCAGTGATAGTGGAATTCAAAAACGAAGATGGCTCCGATAATCTCAAAGAGACTATCGAAGCCAACTATCGTAAGGTAAAACAAGAGATACTGACGCTGGTTGATTCGGAGATTCAAAGGATAAAAAACACCCCTGCCTTGTCCCATCTCATTCCAGACAAGTAGTGCAAACACGGATTGGGTATTGTGGTTGCGGTGTTATGATTACGGACCGTAGCTATACCCACAGGTAAATCCTTATGATAGCTGTTAGCACTGATAAACTGCGGCTGTAACAAATCGTTTTCGGTTCAGTCGTTTCAGGTGGATACGAAGTGTAAGATTGTGCCACTCGATATGGTTGGTAGAACGGAAAACGGTACGGTGTATTTTTCAGCTGATGAGATAACTGTATTTTTTCAGTTTATCGGTGTAAATCATTTTGGCTTTGGACAGAAAAAGACTTTGAAGCACAACAGACAGAGTACGGTTGGTACGTCTGCCCACTTTAAAAGCCACAACCTTGCGAGTTTCTCTATCCAAGGCGTACACTAACCAGCGCGGAAGATTTTTTTACCGATAAAAATGCGCATCTCATCCACTTCGTAGGTCTTGCCTACAGAGGTAGGTGGCTGCTTGATATTGCTTACTATCTGCAAAATCTTCTTAAGCAAGGTGGTAATGAAATTCCCAATATTCGTGCCGTACTGCGAATACCCAATCCCTCTTTGGTCAGTTGAGTGATTTTGGTGTCAGAGTTAGGAAGATAGGCTTTGTATGTGTAGTCAGTAATAAAACGCTTCTGGCAATGTTTGCATCGGTAGCGTTGTTTACCTGTACTACTTTTACCACTTTTGATAATATTGTTTGAGTAGCAATGTGGACATTGAAGCTCGACTCCCAATCTGGAGCATAAAGTGCCGAAGCGTTCTCGTATATTCATTTTCTTTGTTTTGGGTTACAAATATAGCAAAAGGCAGAGAATCTTTCCCTGCCTTTACGCCTAATCTTTTAAAAATCACATTGATAATCAGATGATTATTACAACAACTCCCGATTTGAAGCATTACCCATCTTATTCCATATTTAATTCCGCCAACGGGTAATGTTTTTTTTCATTTTCGTAATCCTTTCAAAATAACAGTTCTTTCGCTTACTGGAATTTCTTTACGTCTTTTGGCCATTACCGCATTATCTAAATTTTAAATATGATGTTACGCTCATTCCATCCGTCATTTTATATTTCCCAAAATTGGTAAACTCAATGGTATCAATCTTGTTATCTTTTAATTTTAATATGATCATTGTTATATCACAGTGACTTAACTGCTTCAATGATTGGATATATTGTTTATCTACCCAAAGAGAGCGAACCGCTTCTGGATGTATGACGCACATTACCTTATACTCTGTTAAGGTTTCAAGTGGGATTATTCCCTCTATCCCCACTTTTCTATTTAGCACTTTGATAGGCATACCCACATATATGGGGAGACCAATTAACCTATTTGTCTTCAATATACCCTTGGACAATTGATACGGAGCAGATTTTATTGGTATTTTTTCATAAATAAGAGTATCTGATGAAGATGTGGCATAAAATCTTATTGGAAGATCATTGTCAAAATTAAGATTGTACCTTGAATATACCTTCCTTGCTCTACTTTTTGATCTTATTGATAATATATTCGCCCCAAAAAATATTGGGTTATCGGATATAACTACCAACGTATCATTAATCCCTAACACAAGATACAACCTGTTTTCTACACTTTTCTGGTAGTATTCTTCGTCTTGGGGCCAAATCCGGATACCATAATATGTTACATTGCTCTGAGAAAAATTAGTTGTTATAGAATCTGTTAGTTCATTATCTTCAGAATTTAGAGGACTACAGATTGGCGACTTTACTTCTAGTGCGTCTGTTGATTCATCATTTTTATAATTCAATGAGACTCTCGAAGAGCCAAGACAACAGCTGCACATAAATACATACAATATCAAAGATAAGGACTTCTTCATTTTTAGAGTGTTCAAAAGTTAATTAAAGGTCTGTGTTATTGAAAATCTTCAATAACACAGACTTACATAACATTATTACTTTTTCCTTGATTTAAGAATTAGGGTATGTTTAATTGGAGCATTAAAAGTTGCCCCTTCTCTATTATAGGTCCTACTTTTAGGTCGATACGAAAAATGTCCTATGGCTCCCAAAGCATTGTCAAAGTTTCTTGATGCCGTTTTTGATTCATCAGCATTATAATGGATCGTATTTCCATTAACAGAATACCCAGAGGATAAAACAAAGCATCCTTCTGTCCAAGATCTTGGATTTGTTCCTCCATAGTGGAATCTGATTCCTCGCTTACTTACGTTTCCTCCAACTCCAGGTTTTATCCATTGTGATCCAGCCGTCGGATTAATTATTGGATATGTTCCATCAGGAATCCTTCGACCACTTCCGTTCTTTGTACTTGGCTCTCCTCCTGGAGCAACATAGAACCCTGTGCCATTATCTGCTTCTCCAGATATATGATACACTCCTAGTGTATAACTGTCTTTTGTTTCACCTATTTCCAAGTTTAACAAATTCACTCGCTTCCCATGCTCTCCTTGTGAAAATTCATAGGTTTCTTTTTTATCTCCATTTGCGACATTAAAGACGTCATTTCCATCAGCTATTATGGGCGCATCTATCTTCCATTTTTTATTAACATAGGATATATTTATTGTGTCTGTGCCAATAGGATCAATAAAAGTAATTGGATTATAGGTATACGCATAACTTGAATTTCCATAATTCTTCTCTTCCAATATATCCGTACTAATCCACAAACTCACCCTCGGGTCATAGTACCTTGCTCCATAGTAATACAATCCCGTCTCCTCATCGAATTCCTTCGCATTGAAAAGATAAGGCGTATTCCAAATATTATTGCGCTCCTCAATGAACACCTCACCGAAAGGAACATACTCGATATGCTGCACCACCTCACCGTCAAGGTTGGTGATGTAACTACTGCTACCCAAATGGTCTGGGTGGTAGTAGAACTGCATCTTCTCGTATGTATCGCCTTCTTGGAAGTTGTTCTTCGCTGCTCGTGCCATAGCACGTGCCTGCGCAGCCTCCAAGCTGCCGTCATTGCAGCAGAAGCCCTTTCCGTCCACATAGTCGTTGTTGTCCTCACCATTGTACGGCACTGCAAAGGTTGCATAATTATCCTTGATAACCTGCAACTGCTGGGTATATTTTCCCTTATAATCAACAGACAAGCCGTCAGTCTCGCTACCTGCATACTGAATGCGGCGTGGGTCTGAACCATAAGAGTCAAAGTCTCCAATCTTGCTGACTACACGCTGACTACCAATATAGATGTGCTTGGTGTAACGTCCGCCTTGGTTGGCAACGAGGTAAGGAGATACATACAATGAGAACTTGGCTGTGTTTGTGCGACCTCCAGCAAACTCGGAGTTCACATAGGTTGCATCCGAAAGGGATATGGTTCTTGTCGCACTTCCTGTTCCGTCAACACGCAGATAGATGTTTTTGCCTTCCTTGCGGATGGAAATGTCCGTTCCGTCAACATCCGTGGCGATGTATGAATTTGAGACCGCTCCGTTGATGATTGGATAAACAACTCCAGCATTGGTGAACCGGAATCCATACTTGCATGTGCTGCCACCGATGCTTCCGAAGCCAACGTCAAAAGTCGGGTGACTTGTCGGACAGGTGAACTCAAAAGCACCGCCACCTCCAACAAGGCCCGGGGTCGTGGCATAAGCTCCGGAAGCGGCTTTCTCTTGGATGATATTGTCAGTAAAGCCATTCCTTGACACTTCAAATCCTTGCGCAGTCCATCTTGCCACTGTACTGTCGGGCTTTGACGGCACGTTGGTCTTGACCATCCATGTACGTTTCATGACATGCCACAGGGAATCTGTAGGTGAGGTATATGTTGCAAGTGCCACATCATCGTCGCCCCAGAAAGTAAAGCCTCTGTCCGGCATCGGATTGCCGTTTTCACGTCCCATGACAAGCAGACGGGAAGCGGATGAAGGGTTGTATGGATTTGCGTCATGATAAGTTCCGTTCTCCTTCAAGGCCGCATACACCGGACTTTCCTCATATGATGTTGCGGAAAGCGGTTGGGAGAGACTTCCTGCCGTGTCGGTTCCAACAGCTGTGACCCTATGGTGGTAGGCTTGGTTCTCCGCCATATCCCAAGTCAGGTTTCCGTCGCTGTCAAGATACGAGCCTTTGAGGGTGATGCCGTACTTTACCGCCAGATAGCTCTCCACTTTTCTGCGCTCATCGGGTGTAAGCATCCTGCTGAACACAATAAGCTCAGGGGCGTATCCACGGATGGAAGCATTGCCGAAGAGCGAGGTCGGAAAATCCGTACCGAAGCTGCCAGAGGAGGAAGGTGTTCCTATGAATAATGTGGTGTTGGAGTTGTCTCCCCACAATGTTGTTGAAGGATTGCTTACCTTGAAGTAGGAAACAACTCGCAGAGCGCTTTCCTTAAAACCGTTCTCGGACAAGGAATCACTTGATTGATAAAGCAGGTCTTCACCCGATGCTGAACCATAGTCCAGTGGTTCAACACCTCTACCCCTTACGGCTTTGTCCTTGCTCAGAATGGCTCCGTCGCCCTTTCGACCATCAAGGGCATAGACAACCATATCCTTGCCGATGGTTGCCAGTTCTGGTGCAAAGACACCGATGACGGTAGCCTGTGAGAGGTCGCCGTGCTTGAGGCTGGCACTCAGGCTGCGGAATCCGTCTGCGAGCCAGAGACTCGGATTGAAATTGAAGTAATGGACTGAACTGTTCGGAAGAGTAAGTTCAGACTTGACGCCACGGCTGTCCAATAGCATCAGCCGTATGGAATCCCCAGAGAAATCCTGCCAGCGGTAATAACCTTGCAGGTCTGAGTTCAAAGGCGCAGTCTTGAACCACAGTTCGCTTCCGCTGACTCCTCCGGGCGTTTGCGCGAAACTGCCGAGAGCGAAGCCTAACAGTAACAAAGAAGTAAACTTTCTCATGCGCTGTCAATTTGGAGTGTTTGAAAAATATAAAAACGTATGCTTCTGCCGCGCAGGGAGAGACCAGAGAGAGAACGGACTGTTACTACGGAGAAGAATTGTGATATAGGCTTGCTCCGTAAAGTCCTATTGTCACGTGGCAGGCCAATAGGCTTTACCACCAAACTAATGCTGCAAATATACAAAAATAATCTTAATAAACGGATATAATCTTTAAGAAATTTGCTGATTTGGTGTTTTTTTCTTATGATTTCGGTCGATTTTGCAGAATTTTTTTACATCTGTTGTATGTACAGGAGTTAGTTTGGCAAAAATACACAAATGGTCACGGCTTCTCTTTCTTATATAAGAATGTAAATCATGGTTTGAAACTGTACACACTCGGGGTACAAATGAAAACACTATATGCTTGTGCCGGAAAGGTATATATGAGCTGACGGTAGAGTCGTCATCAACAACAATGACCCTGATTTGATAAATTCAGCAGGAATACTTGCTATTCATTTTTATGATGGGGTTATGTTTACAAATTTGAGATTTCATGTAGAAAACAGGGGTATCTTATTATGATAAAAACATCAAGATACCCCTATATATAATAAGGTGTCATAACCGACAGACGGAGCGTGCTTGTTTTCCAACTATGCTTTGTTCTGTTTCTATATTCTTTGTTTCGTGTTTTTCAGCAGTATCTTGCTCCTGTGGCGGTGCGGTACAACGACAAAAATCGTTTCTCCTGTACGCTATTATATTATAAAGGTGTAGGAATCTTATTAAAAAATGAGAAATTCTAACTTGCACCTCTTGGCATCGTTCCGTTCATCACAATAATCATCGGATACTCGTGTTTTACTTGCTCTGCTTGGCAATCCTTGCGGTTCACAACCTTACTGATAAACCATTGTCTGAACAACAAGGCTTGGTATGTATCCATTTGAAGTGCTATGGCGATAATCACTTCCATATCATAGACATGCGCAGAATATCCATTTTCAAGTTTGATGTATTGAGAATGCTGGAAATCTTTCAGCACACTTTGTTTCCAAATGCGCTTGATGGTATTCTTCACTGCTGTCCCTGTTACATTCAACAGTTCGGCAATCTCCCAAACTGTCATCCACACCTCACCATGATGTGGGGCGTAGATGACCATATCTTCCTGTATTGTTATCACTTGTCGTTTCATACTCTGCCATTTATAGTGTTAGTATTATCGTTGCAAACATTTCCAAACGTGAATTCCTCAATGTTATTTATTTGCTGAGACAACTTTTCCACGTCTTTACTCAATTTCTCCTTGGTAATTTTGGCATACACCTGAGTTGTCTTTATGTCCTTGTGACCAAGCATTGAACTCACGGTTTCTATTGGAACTCCGTTGGAGAGGCAAACCGAGGTTGCGAACGAATGACGGCTCATGTGCCAGGACAGCGGCTTGGTGATACCACATTTTTTGCCCAGTCTTTTGAGCGAATCCATACAACTTTTGTAGTTGGGTACTGGAAATACCCTGCCGTCTTCACACAATCCACGGTATTTTTCCATAATTTGCTTGGGATAATCAAGCAACTTGATGTTGGCTTCCGTTCCGGTCTTCTGTCGATGGATAACGATCCATTCACCTTCATCGAAAAATTCCTTGATGTTCTCTTCCTTCAAGTTGTACAGATCAATGAAAGCGAGACCTGTAAAACAACAGAACAGGAACAAGTCACGCACCATACTCATCTTCTTTCTTGTGATAGGTGTTTCCATCAACAGGTGAATCTCTTCTTTGCTCAGAAACTCTCTTGTGGTCTCTTCTTCCTTGTACTCATATCGTCTGAAAGGGTCTTTTACAAGCCACTCATTATCTATGGCGCGGAATACCATTGCACGGAGATTGCGGACAAACACCATCGCAGAGTTTATCTTCAAGTGCTTGTCGGTTCTGAGAAAAGTCTCGTAGTCTGTGATAAAAGGCAGCGACAACTCTTTCAGAGCAATATCCTTCACATGGTACTGCGTCTGCATGAACTCGCCCACATAGGCACACCCGATTCTATACTTCGTGTATGTACTCAAAGATTTCATGCCAGCCTTATATTGCTTTTCCATTTCATCACGGCTTTGAGAATAGACTTTCATCAGTGTATGGCAACGATACTCCAAGCCAAGAAAGGCGTTCTTTACCTTGTCGGCAGTGACGAAGTTGTCCCTGTCCATAATCTCCTGATAATGCTTAATGATACTCACACGCATCTTGTCCAATTTGCGGTTCACTTCCAAGGCCTGCATACTCTTACCTATCATGCGTCCGCCTTTGGTGTCCCACAAATCTGGATTGGCAGTTGTCTTGCAACTGAACTGCGCCTGTGTTCCGTCCACTGTGATACGTCCCATAACTGGAACTGTACCATCTTTCTTTACTACCTGTCTTTTGAGGTAGAAGATAATTGAAAATGTACTCTTCATAACGTCATTCTTTTTTGCGTTCAAAATTAATACATGAAGAGTCTTTTCTTGCTACGCATTTCACGGCAGAACACGGCAAATTTGGTTCGTAACCAAAAATCTTACGTTACTCATCAGTAACTCACTATAAATCAGAGCGTTCAAATTCAATTCGTAACCTTCCTCATTCTTCCGAACCTCAACATTCCCCATTTGGGGTATAGGTTACGGATAGGTAACGTTCCTCTGTCTCATCTTGTCGTATTCCCGTCTTCGTCTGTCCTCGCCACTTTTAACCAAAATGAGGAAAGTAACTGATAACCAGTAAACTTTCCTCATTCTTCTCTCAAACACTTTTTATATGTACTTTCAAAACTGAAAACAGCAACTTAAGCAATGATGCCATTTTCTGTTTAGACGTATCCCCCCAAAACACATTGTGGGTAGGAACCTATCGCGGCGGACTCAACGTGCTAAATCCTTCTAATAAGCAATTCAACATGCTTACCCGAGATAATGGCTGTCTGCCTTACGACATTGTAACAGCCGTATTGCCACAGGGCAACAACATCTACATGGGACTTGATGGTGGTGGACTCTGCATCTATGACAAGCTGCAGAAGACAAGTCACACCCTAACTACAAGTAACAGTTCTTTGCCCGACAATCATGTAATCGGTCTATTGGAGGAGGGCGAGAAACTCTGGCTAGCCGTATATACAAAAGGGCTGGTAGAATACGACATTCCAACTGGCAGCTTCACCCAATATCCAATACCGCGTAAATCAACCATCGGCAATGATATCTGGACATTCTGCAAGGATATAGATGGCAATATCTGGGTAGGAGGTTATAACCTGAACCTATTCAATACCAAGACCAGGCAGTTTTATACCAACAAGGCATTCCAAGCCCTTGACTGCTCATCTATCATAAGCCAAGGCAACTGTATCTGGGTGGCTACTCATGACAAGGGAATCTACTGCTTTGACCAGAAAAGCAAGAAGGTTTTGGCTCACTATGAGACAGCCTCCCAAAGCCACCACCTGCCTTACAACCAAATCCGTCACTTGTTTCTAGATAGCAACAACCACCTTTGGATAGCTACGCTGAGCGACGGCCTCTACGTGATGAACCTCAAGAACAAGACTATCAAACACTATGGAGAAAAAGAGGGACTCACATCTAACCAAGTTGCTTCAATAAGTGAAGACAGCAAGGGCAATCTCTGGATAGGAACGCTCAACGGACTTTTCCGTTACCACCCAGACACACAAAGCTTTATGCGACTCGGAGAAGATGAAGGCATCGCTACGACTTTCACATACAATGCAGCAACCATCAAGAATGGTATTGCCTATATGGGCAGTACCAAAGGACTTCTTGTGTTCTCACCCCAGAATATCAAAAACCGGCTAGATTTCAACAAGGTGAGCCTTGCCTCACTACGTTTGCTCAGTGGTAATCAAGAACTTTTCAATCTATATGGCAATGAAGAAAAACAGCTAAAATTGGATCACGACCAAAATTTCTTCATCATCAACTTCTCCATACCGGAATATGAATCGCCAAGCCGCATCCATTTCTCATGCAAGCTAAAGGGGTTGGAAGAAACATGGCGTGATTTGGGCAACAAGCGCGAAGTAGCCTATACAAATGTACCGGCAGGCAACTACGAATTTATGATAAGGTGTACCGGTGAAGACGGACAATGGCTCAAGCCTACCATACTCAAAATACACATTACGCCACTCTGGTATGCTACCTGGTGGGCTTATCTGCTCTGGTCGCTTATTGTGATAGGAATCATAATCGCTGTTATCTGGGCTTATCTGCATGAACTCGATATCAAGCACAAGATGCAAATCGTAAACGTACAGCGCAAAACGATGAAAAAACTCAATGAGGCAAAAATGGACTTCTACGCCCGTGCTACCCACGAACTACGTACCCCAGTATTCCTCATCAGCGCACAGATAGAAGAGTTGATACACATGCCACAACCCGTAACAGTACCTCTGTCTTTTCTTCACTCTCTATCCAACAACTCCAAAAAGTTGAATGCACTCATCAGCCGGGTCATCGACATCAGAAAGATGGAGAAGATAGACATCGCCCTGAATCTTCAACAACAGGATGTTGTAAAATTCTGCGAAAGATTGAGCGAGGACTACAAAGAACTTTGTGATCAGAAACATATCCTCTATCGTATGAGAAGTGAACCTTCCTGCATTCAACTCGACTTTGACCAAGACAAGTTGGAAACCATTATTACGAACTTGATCAGCAATGCCTTCAAATACACTAAGATAGGAGGAAAGATAACTTTGAACGTCACAGAGGAAGCAGAATGCGTGGTATTCTCCATAGCCGATAATGGTATTGGCATATTGGAAAGTATGCAGACTTCTATCTTTGAAAACTATTTCCGCACCAAAAGAGGTGAGAAACAGAGCACAGGTGATGGAATAGGACTAGCAACCGTAAAACAGCTGGTAGAACTGCACCAAGGAAAAATCAAAGTGGAAAGCGAGGTTAACAAGGGTTCTAACTTTACTTTCTTCATACCAAAAGGTTTGAATAAAAGTACACAAGCAGAAACCGAGAAGGCTGTTCCTACAGCACCAGTCATTGCCAATCCTGCAGCCACCCACTCTATTCTTATCATAGATGATGAGCATGATACGGTCAATATCCTAGAGCGTAACCTCTGTGCCGACTTCAAGGTGTTGAAGGCGTACGATGGCAAAGAAGGACTGGAAATTGCGGCAAAGGAGCTACCTGATATTATCGTGAGCGATCTTATGATGCCGAACATCGATGGAATGCAATTTCTACGTACGCTGAAAGAGGACAAGAAGTTACAGCATATCAAGGTTATCATCTTCACTGCCAAGACAGCAGAAGAAGATATGTTAGAGGCATTCGACAATGGGGCAGATGCTTATCTCACCAAACCTATCTCATTGAAATTGCTGCGCAAACGTATAGACCGTCTGATAGAACAAGGAGAAAATGCCCAACTCACTGCAGACATTACCAATAAGACGAAGAGTTCCTACAACAAGGAGGAACAGATTTTCCTGTTGCGTTGTAGAGAAGTTATTGACAACAATCTGCAAAACAGTGATCTCAGCATAGATCTCATTGCAGACGCAATGGCGATGAGCCACTCGTCGCTCTACAAGAAGATAAAGGGAATGACAGGTATGTCACTCATTGACTTCATCAACGATTACAAGATTTACAAAGCAGTGGAAATGTTCCGTCAAGGCGCAACCAACGTAGAGACTGTACGAATGAAATGTGGTTTCAATGATGCCAAGAACTTCCGCAATATTTTCAAGCGCAAGAAGGGAGTAACCCCTAAACAGTTCGTACAGGATTTATATAAGTAAGAAACTATCAATATATTAGACGTGATTTTGATAGAAACCTAAAAAGGCTAGGTTCCCGATACAGGAAAACCTAGCCTTTATTATTATCTCATCATAAGAGAAGAAACTCATCTTGTAATTACAAAGATACTTTTCATTCTTATCAAAATTTAATCCTCATTCATGATTTCCATATATTCCTCGTAGGAAATATATCTGCCACCCATCGACTTGAGATGCGGGGTTTCCAACTGGCAATCTATCATCTTGCCTCCATGCTCCTGCAGATAACGGGCCAGGAAGATGAGGGCTATCTTAGAGCCTGACGGAACCTTGGAGAACATGCTCTCGCCAATGAAGACCTTGCCGATGGTGACGCCATAAAGTCCGCCCACCAGTTCACCGGTTTCATTATCCCATACCTCCACGCTTGCCGCAAAGCCCTGCTCATGAAGGGCGGTGAATGCCTGGATGATGTTTTCACCCAACCAGGCACCATCTTCCTCGTAACGGCCATTGGTCTTGCTACAGGCACGAATCACAGCATCGAAATCCTCGTTGATTCCCACGCTGTACCTGTTCTTTCTCAGCAAGGTTCTCATGGAATGGCTGATGTGGATTTCGTCCGGGAAGATGACGAAGCGCTTCATCGGACAGAACCAGAGTATCTCCGGCTGGTCGCGAAAGCTATACCAGGGAAAGATGCCGTTGCTGTAAGCCAGCAGCAGGCGGTCGATACTCAAGTCGCCACCTATTGCAAAGCAACCGTCTTCATCACCATAATGCGGATCGGGAAAATAAATCTCTTCCGCATTTTCATCTATCTGTAATATCATCGCTTTCTAACAATTAATCACCAATTCCTTACCATCGAAATCTACGCAGCCCTTGCCAGCCTTCTTGAGCTTGCCGAAGAGCAGAGCCTTCATCAGGATTGGCTTCAGGCGGTTGCCGATGACACGATCCATCTCGCGGGCACCATATTCCTTGGTGAAGCCCCACTCCAGAATCTTCTCTCTTGCCGCATCGGTAAGCGTAATAGAAACTCCCTTTGCTGCCAACTTTGCATCGAGCTGACGAAGCTTCTTGGCTAGAATCAGTTCTGCCATGTGCTTATCCATATCGTTGAACACCACCGTGTCGGAAAGTCGGTTGATGAACTCTGGCTTGAAGGTCTTCTTCACCTGTGCCAGCATCGCCTCGCCACGGGTTACGTTACCACCGAAACCTACGCTTGCCTGGGATGCATACTGCGCTCCGGCATTGGAAGTCATTACGAGGATTACGTTTCTGAAATCTGCCTTCTGCCCCTTGTTGTCGGTCAATCGGGCATAGTCCATCACCTGCAGCAGGATGTTGTAGATGTCGCTATGCGCCTTCTCAATCTCATCGAGCAGGAGCACGCAGTTTGGTGTCTTGCGGATGGCATCGGTCAGAAGTCCGCCATCTTCATATCCTACGTATCCGGCTGGCGAACCGATGAGTTTAGCCACGGTATGCTTCTCGGTGTATTCACTCATATCGAAACGCACCAGCTCGATGCCGAGCTCCTTAGCCAGCACACGGACCACCTCGGTTTTACCCACGCCCGTAGGACCCACGAAGAGCAGCGATGCCATCGGCTTGTCATCATCCACCAGTCCTGCCTTCGCCATCATCACAGCCTCAACCACCTTATCCACAGCCTTGTCCTGACCATAGATCTTGTCGAGTATGCGCTGGCGGAGCGTAGCCAAAGCATCGTTATTCTCATCTTTCATCGCAGCCGCATCAATCTTGCAGACCTTAATCAGAATCTGCTGGATGATTGACTTGGTAACGTAAGAGCGCTGGCGAGATTCTACCGGATGCACCTCCAGATAAGCACCCGCCTCATCCATCAGGTCGATGGCCTTGTCTGGCAGACAGCGGTTGCTGATATATTTGGCGCTGGCACGGACGGCATACTCCAGGGCGTCCTTGCGATAAGTTACATTGTGGAACTTATTGTATTTATACTGCAAGCCCTCCAGGATTTTGATTGCCTCCTCCTCGGTAGGTTCCTTGATATCTATCTGCTGGAATCGGCGCACGATGCCCTTGCTCTGAGCCATGTAGCGGTTGAACTCCTCGTAGGTGGTGGAACCAATGAATCGGATGTCGCCAGCCTCCAAATATTGCTTCAGCATATTGGAAGCATCCGGTCCGCCATCAGAGCCACGACCGGCACCTATCATATTATGAATCTCATCAATGTAGATGATGGTGTTGCCTTCCTTCACGGTTCCTTCCATCACCATCTTGATACGCTTTTCGAAATCGCCACGATACTGGGCACCGGCAAGCATCTGTCCCATGTCCATGCCATAGATGCGTGCGCCCTTGAGGCGCTCGGGTACCTGATTCTCGTTGATGAGCTTGGCAAGACCATAAACCAGGGCTGTTTTACCTACGCCTGGTTCGCCGATGTGAAGCGGATTGTTCTTCTCGGCACGGCAGAGCACCTGGATGGTTCTATCCAGCTCCTGCTCTCTGCCGATGAGCGGATTGTGCTCCTCTACCTGATCAGAGATGCAGGTAACCAACTGGTGCCAATCCTGAGGCTGTCGACTTCTGCCATCCTCCTCGTCTTCATCATAATCGTTGTCATAATCGTCCTCATCATATCCATCGCCCATCAGGAGCGTTTCGTCTCCCGGTTCGTTATCGAGCGGATAATAGCTATCCACGCTCGCCAGGAACTCACCCTGTCGGTCTCCTACGTTCTTACACAACAGAAAAGCGGCTTCTGAGTTCTGCAAGCCAAACATCGCCTGCACGAAATGAGGCACATTCACGAGTTTTCTATCTGCGGCTGCAGCCAGGGCGCACGCCGTTCCAAACATAGTCTTGAAGAGTGATGATGGTTCTGGCAGGAACTTGATGTTTTCAGGCACACGTTCCTGCTTGGCGAGCCATCCCACCAAGTCTTCGTGCATCTTGATGCTATCCACTCCTTCCTCCTGCAAAGCCTGGCAGAAGGCATACTGGCGGAGCAATGACAGAAGCATGTGCTCGGGCATCACGAACTCGTGATCGAAAAAACGGGCCTGCTTCATGGCATCGTCCATCAAGACACTCATATATCGGGTTAATCCCATACTATCCATTCTATATTTTCCTTTCTTTATTCTGGCATATAAGTGAGCTTCAGGGGATACTTCTGCGTACGGGCTTTCTCCATCGCTTTCTCCACCTTGCTCTTGGCGATGTCGTAGCTGTAGGTTCCCACCACGGCTTTCTCCTCATGGTGAACCTTGAGCATGATTGCTTCAGCCTCAGCCTGCGACTTGAAGAAGATGGATTCGAGGATTTCTACCACGAAGTCCATCGGTGTAAAGTCATCATTAAACATCACCACCACGTAACGCCCCGGCTCCTTGAGCCTGGTTTTCTGGCGTTCACGAATTGCTGTCTGTTCTTGAGCCATATCTTAATTATTACTTTGTATAAGCATTGGTAATCTCCACTACGTAAACATCGTGGAATCCACCCTTGGCACCATACCACTGCAGAAGATCCTTATCGAGAAACTTCTCGGCAGTCATACCGTCCTTATAAAGTTTGCGACATTCCAGTGTGAGTCGTGACTGCTCGAAGCCGATGCAACCATTATCGGTCTCTACAGGAGTCAATCCTGTTTCCTTTGCTTTATCGAAATCACGTCCGCTCTTGGATCCGCAGAAGTTATAGATCTTTCGAGCCTCCTCGCTGTTGCCGAGGAAAGAGAGGGTCATGAATTCATTCTCCTCAATGATGCCGTGGGTGTAGCGTTCCGGACGGATAAATACCACAGCCACCGGCTTGTTCCAGAGCCATCCCAGGCAACCCCAAGAGGCAGTCATCATATTGAACTTATCCTTGTTGCCGGCGCAAACCAGCATCCACTCCTTACCAATAGTCTCGAAGACATTATCATTCAGTTCTTTTACGTTGATTTTCTCCATTTTATCTTTTCCTTTCTCTGTATATTTTAATTAATGAAATAATGCAGCATTCAACAAAAGCCATGCCAATTCATCGCCTAACACCGCATATCACCTGCAAAGATACAAGAATAATCTGAAAAAGCGAATGATTCTATCAGAAAATATCGAAATCGCAGAAAATATTAGTAGAGTATCAAGATATCTTTTTCCCACAAAAACAAGAAAATGGGCGATTTTTTACCCATATCTACGTTTTTTTATGAGATATGGGTAAAAAATCGCCCATTTTTACAATTATTCACTAAACAGGTCATCTGCCACAACCTCGCTCTGCACCCTATTCCAATAGGCATTATGAGCTACCCCATATGTGGTAACCATCGTAAGATGAATCGCCTTGCGATGAGAAACGGAAGCACCAAAGCGGGAGAGCTTGTGTCGAAGAACTACATCGTAATCCTTATCTATCACAAACTCATTCTGTGAGAACTTCATCTCGCAGATATTGACCGTATTATCGGCCCGCTCTATCAGCATATCAATCTGCGCTCCAGCACCATAAACCGGGTCATCTTTCACCTGCCAGGAATACGTATTGGTAACAACGCCCGAGATGCCAAGCGCCTGCTTGATTTGAGGAATATGCTGGAAACATACCCGCTCGAAAGCCAAACCACACCACGAATACCGGAGGGGCGAAGTATAATTGTGAGACCAGAACGAAGGATCATCAGTTTTGTTCTCCTGCATGAACTTCAGGAAAAACAAAGAGAAATTGTCCATCAAGCGATAGATGGCATTATATTTCCTGGCACCATAGGCATTGGTACGGACGATAAAGCCACAATGCTCCAAATCTTCCAAGATTCTGGAAAGATTGCCATTATCTGTAATTCCCAAACCAGACACGATTTCCTCTCTACGCATTCCGCCTAACTTCTTCCCCAAAATACTCACTACATCTATATATTTATCAGAATTACGGAAGAGAGAATCATACAACTCCCTGAACTCATAATGCAAAAGGCCCTGAGGTGCAAAGAAAAGAGCATCTATATTCTGTGCCAAACTCCTGCCCTTCTGCATCAAAGACCAATAATAGGGAACACCACCCATCACCATATAGGCTTCCAGCAAATCATATCGAGAATAAGCCAAGCCCATAGCCTCGCTATATTCCTCACACTCGTGAAGGGTGAAAGGCTCCAGGAATATCTGATAGTTCACACGATTATGAAGTCCGCCATGATTCCTGAAAATCTTATTGATAATCCAGGATGTGGCAGAACCGCAAATAATGAGCAGGATGTCGTCTCGCATGGAAGCCCATCCATTCCAGAAGAACTCCAAAGCCGTGACAAACTTAGACCTAGGCGTATCCATCCAAGGCATTTCGTCGATGAAAACAACTTTCTTCTTCGCTGATGACTGGCGAATAAGCTCCTTCAACATATCAAAAGCCTCCAGCCAATGCTTGGGGGTAGAAGGCGCAACATATCCTGCGTTCTCTAAAGAAGAACGCCAACCATATAGTTGCTCTTGCAAAGACCCATTAGCAAGACCGGAATGAGAAAAAGTAAACTTATCCTTGAACGTCTGTTTGATGAGATAAGTCTTTCCCACACGTCTTCTTCCATACAACGCAACGAATCTTGAGTCATCGGAATTATAAGCTTCCAGCAACTCAGCCTGCTGTTTCTTTCTGCCTATCAACATATTATAATCCTCCCTAATTTAATGATTCTACATTTTAAACTAGGGGCAAAGATAATAAAAACAATCGGTATAATTGGCGGAAAATACATTTTTTAACCCACATTCCGCCAAGTATACGCTTATAATTGGCGGAAAACGCCTTTTTCAACCCCTTTTTCGCCAAGTATAGCAAGCCGACCTCTCTTGATTTAAATTAAAATCTTTACATGCAGGATAAAAATAAATCACATTTTGCTTTGTCATTTCGAGGAAAGACCGTACCTTTGCACCCCGAATGCCGAAAGCCGGGAAGGCGGAAGGCTTCGATTTATTATTCATTTATAAACATTTTATTTAATGTACAAAACAATTTTCAACAAGCGCAACAGCTTGAAGTTCAACCGATTCTCTAACAAGAATTACTCACTCTTCGCAGTTTTGGGAAGAGAGGTACTTGTTGGTGCACTCAGCGTTGCTACCCTGAGCCATGCCAAGGCAGCAGGCGTAAGCACAGAGGGAGCCAAGGTTGATTCTACCCTCTACAAGGGCGGAAAGGCTTACGAGCTAGATGCGGTGAGCGTTACCGGATCTCGTGCGCCGATGACTGTAGAGCAGTCACCTAAGATTGTGTCTGTCATTACCCGCGACGATATTCATCGTGCGGCTGCGCAGACTATCAACGATGTATTGAAATTAGCTACCGGCGTGGATGTCCGTCAGCGTGGTGGCTTTGGTGTTCAGACGGATATCTCCATCAATGGTGGAACCTTCGACCAGATTACCATTCTCCTGAATGGTGTCAACATTTCCAATCCACAGACTGGTCACAATGCTTCTGATTTTCCTGTAGCTCTTGCCGACATCGACCACATCGAAGTGCTCGAGGGGGCAGCATCGCGCGTATTCGGAACTTCAGCCTTCAATGGTGCCATCAATATCGTGACCAAGAAGGCAAAGAATGATGGAGTATCTGCAAGTGTAGAAGGCGGAAGCTTTGGAAGTTTCGGAGCACAGGGACGTGTGCAGACGGCTTATGCCAAAGGCAAGTGGACACACGCCTACTCTGCCAGCGGAGGCTACAAGCGTTCGGACGGAGGAACAGACAACAGCGACTACGAGAAAGGACAAGGTTTCGGACAGGTTAACCTGAGCTACGACCAGCGTTTCGACATCAATGCTCAGGTGGGAATCTCTACCCAGAGCTACGGTGCCAACACTTTCTACAGCGCCAAATACAACAACCAATATGAGAAGACAGACCATGGTATGGCTTCGCTCAACCTGAGTCTGCACAACCAGGAGAAGACCTGGGAGATTGCGCCTCAATTCTATTATAACAATTTCAAGGATCACTATCAGCTGATTCGCGGTATGGCTGGAGCCAAGGCTGGCGAGAACTATCACGACCTAGATGTTTATGGTGGTGGTCTGAATGCCAACGTGGCTTGGGCTTTGGGTAAAACCGCAGTGGGCTTCGACATCAGCAAGGAGTGCATCTACTCTACTGCATTGGGCGAGGAACTCGCAGAGAAAGACTATAAGGACATCTCGGGTTCAGACCGTCAATATACCCGAAAGGGTGAGCGCACCAACACCAACATCATGCTGGAGCACAACTTCATCTTCGGCGGCTTCACCTTGTCGGCAGGTGTCTTGGCCAACAAGAACACAGGTTTGGACAACGACTTCCGCTTCTATCCTGGTGTAGATATGAGTTATCGTCCTAACGACAACTGGAAGTTCTACGCTTCCTGGAACAAGGCTCTGAGAATGCCTACTTACACCGATTTATATATAAGTAATGTGGTGCAGCAGGGCGACATCAACCTGAACCCAGAGAAGAACTCCACCTTCAAGGTAGGAACCCAGTATCGACAGACCGGTTTTGCCGCAACCGTAAGCGGATTCTACGCACACGGCACCAACATGATTGACTGGGTTCAGACTTCCGTGACTGAGCAGAACGACAGCAAATATCATGTAATGAATATCGGAAAGCTCAACAACATGGGCTACAACGTGGATGCAACTATCTACATGAGAGAGTTGGTACCAAACTGTTTCATTACCCGCATCAAGTTGGGTTATGCTTACATCTATCAGGATCATAAGACCGAGACCAACATCCTGAAATCGCTCTATGCATTGGAGTATCTGAAGCACAAGGCAGTATTCGGCCTGGATCATCAGATCTGGAACAAGCTTTCAGCATCGTGGAGCGTAAGATGGCAGCAGAGAATGAATGGCTATCATCCATACACCAAGGTGGATTGCAAGCTGATGTGGGATGAGAAGAAATACAATATCTTCGTGAAAGCCGACAACATCACTTGCCACCGCTACTACGACCTCACTGCCGTTAAGCAGCCTGGTTTGTGGATTATGGCAGGAGCCAGCGTAAATCTCGGCTGGTAATATAAAACAAAAAAGAGGGTGTGTCATAAGTCTATGGCGCACCCTCTTTTATGTTATTTATTGC
>ERZ1026943.428-NODE-428-length-23098-cov-6.080545_pt1 | contig 23098 bp, 19 predicted proteins | sample MGYA00519461_ERZ1026943 | MGnify/ENA primary metagenome ERZ1026943 (study PRJEB26926, sample SAMN06164617) | human gut metagenome | biome: ENVO:00009003; feature: ENVO:2100002; material: ENVO:00002003 | host: Homo sapiens | place: USA | collected 2012 ...
ATTTATGTGGCGCCGTGCAGCGTCGATGTGTGGGCGGCGCCGGCGTTGTTTATGCTCTCTCCCTCCGGCGCGCCGTCTCGGCTGGCCGGGTGTCCGCCGGACGCGTTTTCGCCCACCGGCCAGTTGTGGGGCAACCCGGTATATAACTGGAGCGCCCACGCTCGTACAGAGTACCGCTGGTGGGTGGCGCGGCTGCGGCACGCTTTGCGCTGGTTTGACGCGCTGCGGCTGGACCATTTTCGTGGCTTTGCCGCTTATTATTCTGTGCCTGCCCGGGCAAAGAATGCCCGGGACGGCTGCTGGCTGCCGGGGCCCGGTTTGTCGCTGTTTTCGGCGCTCCAACAGGCGTTGGGGGATGTGCCGCTTTTGGCGGAGGATCTGGGCTTTTTGGACGATACGGTGCGGACACTGCTTTCAGATTGCGGCTTTCCCGGTATGCAGGTGCTGCAATTTGACTTTGATTCCCGGGACTGCGGCGGTGCTGTTTGTAAGCCCAATACGGTGATTTACACCGGCACCCATGATAATGATACGCTGCTGGGCTGGTGCACCACCGCCCCGCGGCAAGACATACGCCGGGCTTGTGCCGCCTATGGCGTGCGTTATTCCAATCAATTACCGAGACAGATGATGCTTTCTGCTCTGCGAAGCCCGGCCAACACCTGTATTTTGACTGCACAGGATCTGCTGGGACTGGGCAGCAGTGCACGCATCAACACGCCGTCAACGGTGGGCGCCCACAACTGGAGCTGGCGTATGCGCCCCGGCGCCCTAACCCCGGGCATCTTGGCGCATCTATATACCGAGACTTGCGCCGCAGACCGGGCGGAAAGGAGTAATATATGTCGGATATGAAAGAAAATTTGGAACTGCTCTCCCGCAGTCTGTACCGACTCCCTGTGGCAGAACTGACCGATGAGCAACTGCACGCGGTGGTGGCGCGGGCTGTTTTGGCACGGCTGCAACCGGCTTGGAAAGGGTCGTTGCAGGCCCATTGTGCCGGGCGGCGGGCGTATTATTTTTCTGCGGAATATCTGTTGGGCAAGGCGGTGTGCAATAACCTGCTTTGCACCGGCCTGACCGGCGAGGTGGAGGCAGCGCTTACCGCTTGCGGCCGCAAGCTCGACCAGCTGGACTGTGTGCCGGACCCGCCTTTGGGCAACGGCGGTTTGGGACGGCTGGCGGCCTGTTTTTTGGACAGCGGCGCCACGCTGAATTTACCGCTGGACGGCTACGGCTTGCGCTATCGGTGCGGACTGTTTCGCCAGCAGATTGAGGACGGCTTTCAGGTGGAGACGGTGGAGGACGACCTGCAATACGGCGACCCCTGGAGCGTGTGCTGCCAAGCGGATACTGTAACGGTGGAATTCGCAGATTTTGCTGTGCAGGCAGTGCCCTATGACCTGCCGATCCCCGGTTACGGTACGGCGCACATTTCTACTTTGCGGCTGTGGGAGAGTGTGCCCGTAGAGCCGTTTGATTTTGATGCTTTTAACCGCCAGGATTACAGTGCGGCGGTGGCGCAGCGCACGGCGGCAGAGAACCTGACCCGTGTGCTGTACCCAAATGACACGAAGGAGGACGGCAAGCGGCTGCGGCTGCGGCAGCAGTATTTTTTATGCAGTGCATCCTTGCAAGATCTGCTGCGCCGGTATTTGCGCACGCCCGGCTGTGCGCCGGAGAAATTGGAAACTGCGGTGGTGATCCAGCTAAACGACACCCACCCGGTGCTGGCCATCCCGGAGTTGATTCGTTTGCTTTTGAAGCAGGGTATGACCTTGGAGGCGGCGTTAGGTGTTGCAAAAGAGGTGTTTCGCTACACCAATCATACGGTGATGCCGGAGGCCATGGAAAGCTGGAATCTGGCGCTCCTGGCGTCGGAATTGCCGGAGATCGCCCGCCTGCTGTGCCAATTGGACGATCTGTTTTGTGCCGAAATGCAGGCGCTGGGTGCAGAGGAGCGGCTGTGGCATCGGGTGCGCCCGCTGCGGGACGGTCGCATTTATATGGCGGATTTGGCCTGCTGGGTGTGTGGCTATGTGAATGGCGTGGCAGCTTTACACACGGAGATTTTGCGCCGTCGGGTGCTGCGGGATTGGGCACAGCTGTACCCGGATAAAATTTTGAACCGCACCAACGGCATTACCCAGCGGCGGTTTTTGGCACTGTGTAATCCGTCCCTATCTGCGCTGCTGACCCACCGGCTGGGCAGTAAAAACTGGATCACCAACTTGTTCCAACTGGAGAAGCTAAAGCCCTATGCGGACAATGGCGAGGTGCTGGCGGCCTTTTGTGAAACCAAGAAAGAAAATAAACGCCGCCTGGCTCGCTGGATGGAGGGTCAGGGGCTGCATTATGACCCGGCGCGTATGCTGGATGTGCAGATCAAGCGCCTGCACGAGTATAAGCGCCAGTTGCTGCATTGCCTGGGTATTTTGGCATTGGCCTTTCAGATTGAGCGAGGGGAGATTACAGAATTTGCGCCCACCACCTTTTTGTTTGCCGCCAAGGCAGCGCCCGGTTATGCCCGTGCCAAGGCCATTATCAAGCTGATTCACGCAGTAGGGGAATATGTGGCACGATCGCCTAAGGCAGCGCCACTTTTACAGGTGCTGTTTGTTCCGGATTACAGCGTAACGGCAGCAGAGCGGATCATTCCCGCTGCGGATGTGTCTGAGCAGATTTCCACCGCCGGTACAGAGGCTTCCGGCACCGGAAATATGAAGTTGATGCTGAACGGCGCAGTGACTTTGGGCACTTATGACGGCGCCAATGTGGAGATTGTAGCGGCCGCCGGAGAAGAAAATAATTATATTTTCGGTGCCCGGGTAGAGGAACTGGATGCCCTGCGCCGGGGCTATGACCCAAAGGCTTTGTATCGCAGTGATCCGCTGCTGCGGCAGTGCCTGGATGCATTGACAGACGGCACATTGTCCGACGACGACACCGGCTGCTTTGCGGATTTGAAGCGTAGTCTTTTAGAGCCGGAGGCAGACGGTGTGGCGGATCGATATTTTGTGCTGGGTGACTTTCAGTCCTATGTGGACGCCAAGCTGCAAGTAAACGGCGATTATCTGCGGTCACCTACGGCCTTCGCCCGCAAATGCTGGCTGAATATGTGCAGTGCCGGCGTCTTTTCGGCAGACCGTACCATCGAGGAATATGCCAATGAAATTTGGAGAATCGACCCGGTGGAATTGCCGGAATACGCAGAAAATGAGTAAAAGGAAAAGACGGAAATGGCAGTATGGCCTCCAATCGTGTAGCCGATACAAAAAAACCTACGTGATAAGAAAAATTGATTTTTAGCAGCAAACTGATTTTGCTTTTCCAGCGGAGTCAGTTTTGTTTTTGCTTGAATACGTTGCTTGTTATAGAAGCAGAGGCATTCCGTTTTGAGAATCGAAAAGCACATTTGCCTGCAGCATGGTCATACGGATTGCCTTGCCGTGCAATGCTGTTTGGCTCGGTAACAGACAATCTTTTCGTCGTGTGTTGACGAATATCTCTATTTATAATATAATATAACTTGCATAATAATTGTCCGGCGCTGTCGCCGGCAATGACCCGGTGGTGAAAAGATGTTTAAACAGTACTTGAACCGTATTGAAAAACTATGGAGCTTTCGCAGCACTTCGGCGTATTTGGCTCATTTGCGCAAGACCGGTATGCGTATCGGTGAGGGCACAGAAGTGTTTGCTCGGCCAACCAATATTTTGATCGACACCACCCGGCCTTGGCTTATTGAGATCGGTCGGAATGTACAGTTGACTGCCGGTGTGAAGATTTTGACCCATGGCTATGACTGGGCGGTATTGAAAGCCAAGTACGGCGATATTTACGGAAGCGCAGGTAAGGTCACCATCGGGGATGATTGTTTTATCGGTATGAACGCATTGATTTTGAAAGGAACGACTATTGGTGATCGAGTAATCGTTGGCGCAGGCAGTGTAGTGGCCGGCGGCACATTCCCGTCAGATTGTGTGATCGCAGGCAATCCGGCAAGGGTCATCTGCACATTAGAGGCGTACCGCGCTAAGCGAGCGGCGGCACAGTTGGCAGAAGCAAAAGAACTGGTGACTGAGTATCAAGCGGTGTACGGCCGTGCGCCTGACAAGTCTGTTCTATCTGAGTTCTTTTGGCTGTTTGAAGAACGCGGGCCGCTGCAAGTGCCTGCCTTTGAATCGCAAATGCGCAATATGCGAAATTACGAAGCGTCCATGGAGCGATATTTGCATACAAAACCCCTGTTTAATGGGTATTCTGCGTTTTTGGACTATTGCTTTTCCGACAAGGAGGAGCAAAACGATGCTTAAACTGTTTTACATAACCAAGGATCCGGCGGTGGCGCGGATCGCCCAGGCAGCCGGGGTGGATCGTATTTTTGTGGATATGGAATACATCGGCAAGGCGCAGCGCCAAGGCGGTATGGATACGGTGCAAAACCACCACACCGTAGAAGATGTGGCTCGGTTGCGGCCGGTGCTGGATCAGGCGGAGCTGCTGGTGCGGGTCAATCCGGTACACCCGGGGTCAAAAGAAGAGATCGACCGGGTGATTGCCGCCGGTGCGGATGTGATCATGCTGCCTATGTGGCAGTCGGTAGAAGAGGTGCAGCAATTTATCCGCTGGGTGGACGGCCGTGCCAAGACACTCCTGCTGCTGGAAAATCAGGCGGCGGTGGATTGTCTCGACCGTGTGGTAGCACTGCCTGGAGTAGACGAAATCCATATTGGGTTGAATGACCTGAGTATTTCCCAAGGAAAAAATTTTTTGTTCCAGCCTTTGGCGGACGGTACGGTGGACGCGGTGTGCGCCAAGATCAAAGCGGCGGGTATCCCTTTCGGTTTCGGCGGATTCGGTCGCTTGGGCGGCGGCACATTGCCGGCAGCGTATATTGTAGCGGAGCACTACCGGCTGGGTTCGTCCATGAGTATTCTGTCTCGCGCCTTTTGCAACACGGCGCAGATTGCCGATTTGAAGGAGATCAAACAGATCTTTACTTCCGGCGTGGCAGAGCTGCGGCAGTATGAGGCGCAGCTGAGCCGGGCGGAGGATGATTTTTTTGCCTTGCAGCACAAGAAACTGCAGGACTGTGTAGAACAAATTGTTGAGGGCATGTAGATGTATCGAGGAGTAAAACGAGCGCTGGATTTTATTACGGCACTGCTGGCACTGATCGTTCTTTCGCCGCTGTTGGCGATCACGGCGCTGGCGGTGAAGTTGGATTCCAAAGGCCCGGCCATCTTTAAGCAGCAGCGCTTAGGGCTGCACGGCAAGACCTTTTGGATTTATAAATTCCGCTCCATGTGCCAAGGCGCGGAGCATACAGGCACCGGCGTGTACAGCGGCGCAGACGATATGCGTGTGACCCGAGTAGGCAAGCTGCTGCGAGCCACCAGCATTGACGAGCTGCCCCAGCTGGTGAATATCTTAAAGGGCGATATGAGCTTTATCGGCCCTCGCCCGCCGCTGACCTATCATCCTTGGCCGCTGTCGGATTATACATCGGCGCAGTTACATATGTTTGATGTGCGCCCGGGCATTACCGGCTGGGCGCAGGTGCACGGTCGTAAGGATGTGGAGTGGCACCATCGAATTGAGCTGAATTGCTGGTATGTGGACCACATGAGTCTGGCGCTGGATGTGCGTATTCTCTTTGTCACGGCCTTTAAGGTGCTGAAGAATGAGGATAATGTGAACACCGGCGAGACGTTGATACAGGACCCTGCTCCTGCCCAGGAAACGGCGGTTAAGAGATAATATGTTGTATTAGAATAACTTTTTGTTGAAGTAGTTTTTAGGTGTAATGAATGAATAATAGAATCAAGACAATGCTGGATAACCGAACCGATTTGCAGCAGTATCTTTTTGTGCGGGGCTTTTTGCTGTCTGATCTTGATACTTTGGATTTGCAAGGGTTTCCGTTTTACGGAAAGTGGAACAAAACGCAAATTGCGGAATCATTGTTTGCTTATACCCATCCGTGGCAGTTTGTTCATCATATTACAGCAGGGCAAAACACATTCTTTTTGCTCGGCCACGCATACGATCCCTTTATTATGGCGTATGATGAAGATGAAATTTTAGCCAACTTGGCGCAGGTCTATACGGAGACGGGAAGCTACCAAGAGGTTGTAGATGAAATCACCGGCTTGTTCGTTTTCGGGGCGGTGATTGACGGAAAACTGCATTTTCAAATTGATCCGTCCGGTATGCAATCCGGCTGCTTTGGCATTTGCCGGGGGCATTTTTACCTTTCATCTCATCCGCAGTTGATTGGCGATTTGTGTGGCTTAACTATGGATCCGTTTGTAAAAGAGCTGACAGAGTACAGATGGTATTATCGTGTAATGGGTCCATATTTGCCGGCGGATTTAACGCCGTTTTCACAGGTAAAACGGATTGTCCCGAATATAGAATATATTTATGACAAACGGCAGGTAACCCATCGTCGTTTTTATCCGCTGCGGGATATTCCTGTATGTCAGGACCGGGCTTCGTATGATGCGGTCATTCGTCAGGCGGCGGATATTTTAAAAAAGAATATGCAGCTGGTTGTGCAGAAGTGGGAAGTGCCCAGCATTTCTCTTTCAGGCGGCATAGACAGCAATACGACCTTTGCAGCCGCCAACGGTCTTTATGATAAAATTGATGCCTTCAGTTTCATCTCGGCTGAGAAAGAAACGATAGATGCACAGGCTGCAGAAAAAATCGCCGCCCGGTTTCATGTGCCGTGGAAGTTGTATTCCATTCCGGACACCGCGGAAGGCTTGAAAGATTATTCGGAATTTGTGCAAATCATTGACCATAACAACGGATACATTGCAAAGGGTCGCGACAACGAATACAGAAAGCGCGTGTATTTGATACAGAATCTGGAGTCTAAAGTGGAGATTAAATCCTGGACATCTGAGACCATTCGCGCCTACTGGTATAAGCATTATGGGCGCAAGTCCTTTCCGAAGCTCTCGCCCAAGTTGTTTAGAAATTTGTATAAGATCTTTATTTCCAATCGCAGCTTAGCGAAAAAAGTGGACCGCGTTTTTGATGAATATATTCAAGCCTTTGCGTATGATAAGATCCCCTCGATGTACCCACCGGCGGACATGCATTACAATGAAGTTACTTGGGGCAGCTGGGGTGGACTGAACATTTCTGAAATGCGTATATACGCAGAGTTAACTGTGATCTATAATAACAGAAAGTTTTTGGACTTACTGTTTCGCGTACCTTTGGATAAGAGAATCAGTGATCAACACCATTTGGATATGAAAAAGTATCTGAACAAAGACCTGTATGATATGAATATCCGTGTGCGCAATATGAAAGAAACAGATTTTCGTGCTTTTATGTTGAATGTGATTTTTACAATCAATTCTATTTTACCGTTTTGAAGACTGAGATGAAAGAACTATTGATCACCGGCGCATGGCGGTGTGGGGAGCAACAGGTGCAGGCGCTGGAGCAGATGGGGTATGCCGTCACTTTTTGGCCGGACGAACGGCAGGCGGTGAATATGGATACCCGACGATTTGAAGCAGTGATTTGCGGCGGCTTGTTTTTGACTACGCCCATTGAACGCTTCCCGGCGCTCAAGTGTATTCAGGTGACTTCCGCCGGGCTGGATCGGGTGCCGCTGGACTATTGCAAGGCACACGGCATTACCGTGTATAACGCCGGCGGCGTTTACAGCGCGCCTATGGCGGAGTTTGTGCTGGGCGGTATTTTGCAGCTGTATAAAGAGAGCAAGTTTTTTGCGGAAAATCAAGCAGCGCACCGGTGGGAGAAGCATCGGGGTCTGCGGGAACTTAGCGGCAAGATCGCTTGCATTATCGGCACCGGCAGCGTGGGCAGCGCCATTGTTCGGCGGCTGCGGGCCTTTGATGTAAAGACGGTTGGCGTTAATCGTTCCGGCCACCCGGCGGCAGAATTTGATCAAACCCAGCCCACCTGCCGGCTGGACGATCTGCTGCCTTTAGCGGACCTGGTGATTTGCGCTATGCCCCTGACGGCGGAGACTGCCGGCCTGTTTGACAGCGTGCGCCTAGCAAAGATCAAATCCGGCGCTGTGTTTGTGAATGTGGCCCGCGGTAAGGTAGCAGACCAGCAGTCGCTGGTGGAAGCGCTGCAAAGCGGGCAGCTGTCTGGCGCGGTGCTGGATGTATTTGAAGAAGAACCCTTGCCCCGGAGCAGTCCCTTGTGGGATATGGAGCAGGTGATATTGACTCCCCACAATTCCTTTGTGGGCGAGCACAATGGCGAGCGGCTGTTTCGCCTAATCTGCAAGAATTTGGAGTCATTTGCACAATGAAGGTACTGTTTGTTGCTACTGTGCGTAGCCATATCGGCCAATTTCACATGCCTATTATTCGGGAACTGGTACGCCGGGGCTGCCGGGTGGAAGCGGCGTTCAAGGACAATTCCGCCGACAAACCCGGTCTGGATCTGAGCGGCATTGCCCGCACTTATGAAGTGCCCTTTAGCCGCAGTCCGTACAGTGTAGATAATCTGAAAGCCTATCAGGTGCTGAAAAAGATCATTGACGAGGGTCGGTACGACGCCATTCATTGCCACACGCCTATGGGGGCTGTGGTGACTCGGCTGGCTGCGCGGGATGCCCGCAAGCGGGGCACCAAGGTGATCTATACCGCCCACGGCTTTCACTTCTATAACGGCGCCGCCAGAAAAAACTGGCTGCTGTTTTACCCGGTGGAGAAGGCGCTGGCGAAAGATACGGACTGCCTGATCACCATTAACAGCGAGGATTATAATACCGCTAAGGCGCGGCAGTTCGCTGCCCGGCGACTGGAACTGGTCAACGGCGTGGGCGTGGATCTTAGCGATTTTCAGCCGGTGACCCGGGAGCAAAAGTTGGCTCTGCGCCAGGCGTATGGGTACAGCCCGGACGATTTTATTCTAATATACCCGGCGGATTTTTCTGCCCGGAAAAATCAAAATATGTTGCTTGATACATTAAAATTGCTGCTGGAAAAGGACAAGCATTTTCGCTTGCTGCTGCCCGGCTCCGATGTGGAAGCCCGGCCGTTTTTGGACTATGCCAAATCTATCGGCGTGACAGATCACGTGGAGGCGCTGGGCTACCGGCGGGATATTCGTCAGTTGGTAGGGCTTAGCGATGTGTCCGTGTCCTCCAGTCGGCAGGAGGGTCTGCCCATCAATTTGGTGGAGGCTATGGCACTGGGCAATCCGGTGGTAGCCACCGATGTGCGCGGCAATCGGGACCTGGTGCAGGACGGTGAGAGCGGCTACTTGGTGCCGCTAAACGACAGCCGGGTTATGGCGGAACGGATATGGTCGCTATTTACCAACCCGGAGAGATCGGCGGCCTTTGGTGCTGCCGGGCGGGCACTGGCTCAGGACTACGCGGTGGAGCCGGTGCTGCACCGTATGATTGAAATTTATCAAGCGTTAGAACTTTTGTGAGGTCGACTTTATGCGTGTGTTACAGGTGATACCGGATATGAGTGTTTCAAACGGTGCGATGAGTATGATCATGAACTACCAGCACGCCATGTCTGCGGATGTTCAGTTTGATTACCTGTACTTTTTAGACACGCAGGCAGACCGCAGGGCGGAGATCGAAGCTTTGGGTGGTCATGCTTATAAAATGGACTTTCCAAAACCGAAAGATGTTTTGCCTACCAAAAAGATGCGTGCTTTTTTCTTGGAGCATAAGCAAACTTGGCAGGCCATGCATATTCACGGCCCACATTTTGCGGTATTTGTGGCGCCGGCGGCAAAAATGGCCGGTTTGCGCAATATCGTTGTGCATAGCCATACCACGGTGTACACGCTGATCGGTAGCGCTTTTGCCAACCGTTTGTTGTCACAGTATGCGAAGTATTGTATCCCTAAGAAATTGGCGTGCAGTCGGGCCTCCGGTCAGCTGTGGTACGGACAAAAGCCTTTTACGGAACTGCGTAACGCAGTGGACTGCCGGACGCTGCAATTTGACCCTGCCGTTCGGGAGCATATGCGTTGGCAGCTGCGTTTAGACGACGCATTTGTGGTGGGTCATATCGGCAAGACCGATATTCCGCAGAAAAATCACGAGTTCTTATTTTCTGTTTTTGCAGAGATACATAAGCTGCGATCAAACGCCAAACTTTTGTTGATCGGCGCGGTGCCGACGGACCGGTTAACGGCGCTTGCAAAGGAACTGAACATTGCGGATAGCGTTTTGTTCCTGGGCCCCCAGAGCCAAATCTCTGCTTATTTACAGGCAATGGATCTATTTGTGTTTCCCTCTATCAGTGAGGGTCTGCCAATGTCTGTGGTAGAGGCCCAGGCCGCCGGATTGCCGGTGGTGCTGTCTGACGCGGTCACCCGGGAGGTGGCGTGTACGCCGTTGGTGAAGACCCTGTCTTTGCACCAGTCACCGGAAGAATGGGCAGGGGCTGCCTTGCAGCCGCAACCGCCACGCCAAAGCCCCACGGCGGCGCTGATCGCCGGTGGGTGGAATATACGCGAATGTGCTGTACTACTGGAGAAAATTTATAGGGAGTGAGCGCTTGAGGTTTTCAATTATCGTTCCGATTTACAAAGTGGCAGATTACTTGGATGATTGTGTGCAAAGTGTGAAGAAACAAACCTATACGGATTGGGAATTGATTTTGGTGGATGACGGATCGCCGGATGCATGTCCCCAAATGTGCGATGCGTATGCCAAGGAAGATGCGCGTATTCGCGTGATTCACAAGCCAAACGGCGGGTTATCAGATGCGAGAAATGCGGGGCTTGACCGGGCAAAAGGCGAATATGTGCTTCTGTTAGATGGCGACGATTTTTACAATCGCAGCGATATGTTTGAGATGCTCTCTGCAAATATTGACAAAAGCAACGCGGATGTGATTCTATTTGGCTGTACGGACTGGAATATGAAAACCGGCGAAATGCGCATTTCTAGGTCAGGTTATAATTTGCCATTGATCAACGAGGGCCAAAATCGTACGGATATTTTGCATTATCTCTTCTCCCAAAAGAAATTGCCTGGTGGTGCGACGATTTCAGCTGTAAGCAGACACCTCATCGAGGAATATAACATTCGGTTTCATTGCGGAATACAGTCGGAAGATCATGACTTTGTATTGAATGTTTTTGTGCATTGCAAAAAGGTGTTTGCTATGGACGAACCATTTTATACATACCGGTTGCAGAGAGATGGCTCCATTACACATTCCGGAAGTATAAAAATGATTCAGGGTATTGATTATACACTTAACAAGTGGGTTCCGGTTCTATCCTGTGAAAGCAATGATCAATTGCGTAAAGACTATTTGAATTATTTAGCTTTTATATACTCAACAGGGTTTGTAATTACAGGGCGGCTTCATGGCAAAGAGCGCAAGGAGTCACTGGAACTTATGCGCAAGCATCGCATGATTTTGAAGTATGGTTATTGGCGAGATCTGCGTATTGTTCGGCTTGCTTCATCTGCTTTTGGCCTTCCGCTATTTACGATTCTTGGTCGCATTTATTATGATCGAACGCATATCTAATCGCATTACAAAAGGAAAACTTTACGAATGAGAAAACTAAGTGTTTCAGAGTGGTGTTGCGCCGTTCGCTTCAATAAGAACAATGACAGTATAATGACCGATTTAAGTACGCCGTTTGTTGTGTTGCCAAATAGCAAAAGGTACTGGTGTGCAGATCCTTTCTTATTTCAAAAAGATGATTATTATTTTGTCTTTTTTGAGGCATATGATCGATTGAAACGAAAAGGCGTGCTGGGATACAGACAAATTACGGAGCACACAGCCGGGGACATTCATATTATTTATGAAGCAACATCGCATTTGTCTTACCCTTTTATCTATGAAACTGATGGCAATCTTTATATTGTGCCTGAGTCGAACATGTCCGGTGAGCTTTATCGGCTCAAATGTTTATCTTTTCCGAATCATTGGGAAAAGGAAAAAGTGCTTATGCACGAACGCTTAGTGGACAGTACCTTCTTTTTCTATAATCAAGAGCAATATTGTTTTTCCACGACAGTGGATGACGGACTTTTGTTTGATCGGCTGGATCTTTTTCATTGTGTTAACGGAGAATGGGTGCCGTGCCCAAGAAATCCGGTAAAGCGCGATTTATCTTCAGCACGCGGTGCCGGTAAATGCTTTAAGCAAGACGGCGTCTGGTATCGACCATCCCAGGACTGTGCGGATGGATATGGCTGCGCCTTGTGTTTGAATGCCATGGATAAGATTGATTCTAACGAGTATTTGGAGCATTGTGTAAAGAAATTGCAGCCTGTAGATATTAAAACAAATACAGGCGTTGCGTATCAAGGAATACATACCTATAATCGGTTAAACCATGTAGAAGTGATCGATTTGAAAACGCCGCCGGAACTGCATATCCTGAATTTGGTCGGTGGATTTTGGAAACGCGTGCGAAGTAAGGTAAAATGAGTTTGGAACAGATGGACAAGCAAAAGCGAAAAAAAGTATTAATAATAAATGATCCGCTGCAATATGGGGGCTCGGACTTGGTTGCCGTTCGTTTGCAACAGCATTTAGATCCAGATAAATTTGAGTGTGTATATTGCCTGCGGCATGATGAAATAGGCCCAATGGAGTCCCAGGTGGCACAGTCCGGCGTGCGAATATTGCATCAGCCGGATACGGCGTGCTCCTATATAAAAAGCTACTTTTTCTACAAGCGCTTGTTAAAGAAAGAACCTTTCGATATCGTACACTGTCACTTACTGTTTTATAGCGGCATTGCACTATTCGCAGCCAAGAGATGCGGCGTAGAAAAACGCGTAGCGCACGCGCATTTTTCACAGCCAATGCGAAAAATCAGAAATCCGGTAATTCGTTTCATAAAAAGTCTTTATCATGTGGTTATGCGCGGATTTGTTTCTTTTGTGTCAACGGATATTATTGGCTGCAGTCAGGCGGCAGGGGAGTATCTGGCAGGTCGCCGAGGATTTCGCCGTAAAGGTACAGTTCTGAATAATGGAATTGTAACGAAGCAGTATTACCTGAACGAAACGGTTCGTCAAAATGTGCGGGCTTCTTTGGGCTTGAATCATAAAATTGTGCTTGGTCACTGCGGACAGTTGCACGATGTCAAAAATCAAATGTTCTTATTGGATGTTTTCCATTCGTTTCACAGGCGCTATGAAAACAGTACGCTGATCTTAGTTGGCGATGGTCAGGATCGTCAGCAGCTCGAAAGGAGAATTGAGCAACTTCAATTATCAAAATGCGCACATATTCTTGGCTTTCGTAACGATGTTCCGCAACTTTTAATGGCCATGGACTGCTTTGTGTTCCCGTCCATTCATGAGGGCTTCCCACTGACACTGATCGAAGCTCAGGCGGCGCAGCTGCCCTGCGTGGTGTCAGATACCATTACGCCTACAGTGAAGCTCACCGAGGCGTTGCAGTTTGCTTCTATTGAGGCACAGCCGGAAGAATGGGTAAAAAAAATTGAAGCGGCGTTGCGTATCGATCGCCACACCATTTCCCGCGATCGGGTGGTCGAGGACTTTGATATTGCCCGGGTGTGCAAAAAATTGGAGCAAATTTATTTGCGTAAATAAGAAAAGTAAAAAGAGGATTTCATGTTAGGATTATCTGCACTTACATGGTTTGTGATCATTGTTGCAGGCTATGCGCTGCTGCTTTTGATTTTGCCAAGAGAATATATGTGGATCCCGTTTGTTGCGGTTGTGGTGGCCATGATGGTTTTGGCCTATCACATTGTGCCGGATGAAACGGACGATTTGTATCGCTATTACGGTATGCTGGACATTATGCGAGAGCAGGGAAGGGCCGGGTTGGATTATATCCTCGAGCGCAATTGGTACGATTGGCAAACTTTTGTAACCATGCGTTACTATTTCTATTTTCTCAGCTTTTTTCCCAACAACCGCTATGTGGCTGCGGTGACCATGTTTATCGTTTGTGCCTTAATGTTCCTGGTGATGTACAAAGCAGCCCAGCGCTATCAGGTGAGCAAAGGCTATGTGCTGCTGGGTACACTGTTTTTCCTGTCTACCTACTGGTTTTATGATGCAGCGTCCGGTATTCGTAACGGACTGGCCTTTGCCGTTGTGATCGCCTGCGCTTACTATCATTTGGTGGAAAAGCGTAATATTATCTTGTGCTTTTTCGGTTACGTGGCGGCGTGCTTGCTCCATTCGTCTCCAATATTACCGGTAACCATACTGTTGATTACTTTGCTTACCATGAAAATAGGTAGTAAATTTGTTAACATAGTGATGGTGCTGGGATTAGGTATCGGTGGCGCTTTAATTCAAACTTTGTCTGAAAGGACAGATAACGCATTTGTTTCAGCTATTGCTGAAAAATCTGCTGATTTTTCAACCGCTATCTCGTTAAACATGCAAACAAATTATTTGGTAAATATTGCTACGCTGGTGATCGTGCTGCTCGTAATTTGGTACTTCTCTGTCTATTTTGTGCGGGATAAAGAGACAGATCCCATCTATCGTTTTTATCGCTACTGCTCCATCACTGCGTTTTTCATGATCGGCTGTCTGTTCAGTTCCCTGATCTTTTTGCGCTTTGCCCGGTGGATCCTGCCGATCATGGGCGCTGTGCTCTTTATGGTGGGTATGCAAAAGCAAGCAGATTTTGTGAAGAAACAACCACCCACTTTTATTTACACAGGCGAGAAGAAAATGGTGCTGCGCGTGCGTACCCAAGGCGTCATGCTGCTTGTTTACTTTGCTTATATCTGCGTGCATTTTTGGTATGCTTGCGTAGGAAGTTCATTGATTTGGATGCATTTTTAAGGAGCGTTTATGACCATTAGCGTAATTGTTCCCATATATAAAGTGGAAGCCTATCTTCGCCAGTGCGTGGACAGCATTTTGGCCCAGACCTATAAGGATTTGGATATTGTATTGGTAGATGATGGCTCGCCGGACAACTGCCCTGCCCTTTGTGATGCCTATGCTCGCAAGGACGCGCGGGTGCAGGTGGTGCATAAGCCCAACGGCGGCTTGATGTCCGCACGGCAGGCCGGTCTGCGGGTGGCAAAAGGGGAGTATGTAGGCTTTGTAGACGGCGACGACTGGATCGAGCCGGATATGTATGCCCGCTTTGCGGCAGCGATCACGCAGTATGCGCCGGATATGGCGCTTTGCGAGTTCTATTATGCCTTTGCGGACCATAACGAGCCAAGTACCCAGCATTTGCAGCGGGCGTATTATACGAAAGCGCAGTTGGCGCAGGAGATCTATCCCACTATGCTGTACCATGCACCCTATTATTCCTTTGGTATCAACCCCTGCTGTTGGTCCAAGGTGTTTAAAAAGGAGCTGCTGGAGCAGTGCCTGTACCCGGTCACACCGAAGGTGAAGATCGGCGAGGACGCTGCGTTTACTTATCCCTGTCTGCTGGCGGCTGAGAGCCTGGCGTACGTGGACGGCTGTTTGTACCATTATCGCAACAATGCCCAGTCCATGACCAATGTGTATGATCCAAAAATGCCGGATTACACACTGATACCGTATCAAATTTTAAAATCGGTATTTGAGGAAAGCCCATATAAAGAGATCCTTATGCCGCAACTGGCCTATTATCTCTTGTTTTCACTGAATGGTGTTGTGCGCAATGAGGCTAGCCCGTGGAATGATAAATCGACTGTGGACAGCAAGGCCGTACTCAAACGCTTTTGTGGCGATGCAGCGGTGAAAGCAGCGTTATTAAGTGTGCGTACATCATCTTTACCGTTGCATACCCGTGTAGTTAAGTTGTGCCTGGAGCATGGAAAGGTGCAGTTACTGGATCTTTATGCAAGGTTATTGAGGTATAAATTATGAGCGAACAACCGTTGATCAGCGTTATTGTGCCTGTTTACAAAACGGAAAAGTATTTGGATCGGTGTATTCAGAGTATTGTAGATCAAACATACAAGAATTTAGAAATTATCTTAGTAGACGACGGCTCACCGGATAACTGTCCGGCCATGTGCGACGCTTGGGCGGCGAAAGACGGCCGTGTGCAGGTGATTCATAAAGAAAACGGCGGCGTGTCTACGGCGCGAAACGCAGGAATATCCATAGCACGTGGTGCTTTTTTTGCATTTGTTGATTCGGATGATTGGATTGCGCCTAATATGATTAGGAGCCTCCTTGATTTGCAGAAAGAGTCTCAAGCAGATGTTACCGGTTGCTGTTTAGAAACTGTGTGTGAAGGTGATGCGCCTTTAGTACAGACTGAAGCTGACAACGAGCTGTTTCTATATTCTTTTTTGGAAATTGTTATGAATAACTTTCCCCACGATGCATGGTCTTTATGCGCAAAGCTGTATCGTGCGGATTTGTTTGATCGGGTTCCACGTGATTTGCCAAGTCATTTGGTGATGAGCGAAGATATTATGTTAAACACATTTTTGTACAAAAATTGTAAGAGAATTGCGCTTTCTGATTGTCGTTACTACTATTATTTTCGAGACGGGAATAGTGCCATTTCCGGAGAACTTAAGCCACAGATGGTGCGTGATTGTGAGACTGCTTACTCTACCATGTTGTCGTCGATCGATTCAAACGATGATGTTTATGGCTACATGATGGGGTGTAAAATTCAAAACGATTACTTTTTGATCAATAGCATAATTCGTAATCAAAAGTGTATGGATCAGTATGCACGATTAAGACACGAAATTCTACAAAATCTAAAATTGATTTTTGACAAGAAATATGCAGGTATATTCTCAATAAAACAAAGATTTGGAACGCTGATGCTTGCAGTTTCTCCAACTCTTTATAAATGGTCTATTTTATTTCGAAGAAAAGTACGAGGCTATTAGTAGAGATGAATCAATTGATTAGCGTTATTGTACCGGTTTACAAAGTGGAGCCGTATTTGGACCGCTGCGTGCAAAGCATCGTCGATCAAACTTACAAGAACTTGGAGATTATTTTGGTCGACGACGGCTCGCCGGATAACTGCCCGACCATGTGCGACGCATGGGCGGCGAAAGACGGCCGTGTGCAGGTGATTCATAAAGAAAACGGCGGCTTTTCGTCGGCACGCAATGTAGGACTGGACGCGGCAACCGGCGATTATATACAATTTGTGGACAGCGACGACTGGATTTTGCCGGATATGACTGCCGCGCTTGTGTCCTGCGCCGTTAAGGAGAACGCAGATGTTGTGCGCTGCGGTTATTGCGAGAATGTGGACGGCGATATGCAAGAGATCTGTACCAATTCGCAGACATACTGCCCGGAGTACAACAAACTGGTTATTGACATTATGAACGATGGGCTGATGAGCGGCGCCGTGTGGAACAAACTGTATAAGCGCAGTGTGCTGGACGGTATTCGCTTTCGCCCCGGATATTCCGAGGATATTTTGTTCAATTACTGTGTGATCCAAAAGAAGCCGAAGATGGTTTATATGACCGGCACTTACTATGTTTATCGGGTGAACCTGGCGTCTGTGACCAATTCTGTGTTCCGGCCGACGGCGTTCTCCATAATTGAAGTGAAAAAGCAGATCGTGGATGGGCAGTCCGATGAGCAGGTCAAACCCTATTGCTTGAAAGGTTATCTGAATTCCGCCATGATCGTGATGAACAATATGCTCAGCAGCGGGCGGTGCCTGGAGTATTATCCCGGTCTGCGGGCGGAAATCTTGAAGTATAAATGGACGGTGTGGCGCTCCCCTTTGTACGGAGCAAGAGACAAGGCAAAAATGCTGTTGCTGGCCTTGTCGGCTAAACTCTATCGCAAGGCTGCGCCTAAAAAGTAGGTGACTGTATGCAAAAGCACGCATATATGATAATTGCGCACAATGATTTTGACCTGCTGGAGACGCTGGTGCGGCTGCTGGACGATCCTCGCAACGATTTGTATATCCATATAGACGCCAAAGTGCAGGATTTTGATTTTGCGCGTTTTCATGGACTGGTGCAGCACGCCAATTTACAGTTTACACCCCGGCGATTGTCTGTGACCTGGGGTCATTCTTCCCAGGTGATGACGGAACTGCTTTTGCTGCAAACAGCAGTGGCAGGGGAGGATCCGGCGCAGCCGTACGCCTATTACCATTTGATCTCCGGCGTGGATCTGCCTATTAAGTCCAATGATGAGATACATGCCTTTTTTGACCAAAATGAAGGTAAAGAATTTGTGCACTTTTCCAAAAATGAGCCGGACCCGGGCTTTGCCACCCGCATTCGGTATTACCATCTGTTTCGCAAAAAGCGAAACGGATTTACAAAGGTGCTGGCGCAAATTGCATTCCGCTTGCAGGTGCTGTTGCGGGTAGACCGGCTGAAAGAGCAGGGCTTGACCGTGCAAAAAGGCACCAACTGGTTTAGCATTACCGGGGACTTTGCTAAGTATATTGTCAGCCAGGCGGAGCGAGTTGAACAGCTGTTTGCCTATTCCTACTGCGGGGACGAAGTGTTCGTGCAGACCATGCTGGTGAATTCGCCCTTTGCCGCCAACTTATATATGCCAAATTGCAATAACGACCAAATGGCTTGCGCGCGGTTGATCGACTGGGAGCGGGGGCGTCCGTATGTGTTCCGTATGGCAGACTATGATGAGATTATGCAATCTCCGGCTATGTTTGCCCGCAAGTTTAGTATGCAGACGGATTCGGAAATTGTAAAAGCAATACAGGAGCGAATAGAGGAGAAGAATCTTGCAGAATGAACCGCTGATCTTGGTGGTCGTGCCGGTTTATAAAGTGGAGCCATATTTGGATTATCGTGGACCAGACCTACTGAAATTTAGAATTTGTTTTGGTTGATGACTGTTCGCAGGATAACTGCTTGGCGAAGTGCGAAATTTGAGGAAAAATATAAGATGAATAATAAACGAAAAGACAAGGTCGGAATTGCCACAATTGTTGGCCAAGCGAACTATGGAAATCGATTGCAGAATTATGCACTGGATTCTGTTTTGCGCAATCTTGGTTTTGATACGGTGACCTTTAATGATCCGCTTCAAGTGTCCTTTTCAATAAAACATTGTGCCAAACAGGTAGTGAAGCGTATTTTTGGATTGCGGGATGGCTATAGGCTGCGTCGCTTTCGACGGTTTGAGAAATGGAATAAACGCCATCTGCAATGGCAGGATTATCACCGGGCGAGCGATTGCGATTATGTAGTGCTTGGTTCCGATCAAATTTGGAACCCTGATTTTTGGTTTGTGCGTGAAGCGCTGGACTTTTATTTTGGCACATTTGCTGAACCGCAAAAACGGATCGCCTATGCGGCCAGTATTGGGGTGGATCAAATCCCAAGAGAATTAGAGGACAAGTATATACAAGAATTATCAGCACTTAAATCTATTTCTGTTCGAGAAACACAGGGCGCACAAATCATACAGAATCTAACCGGTCGATCTGTCCCTGTGGTGCTGGATCCGACGATGTTGCTGACAGAACAGGCGTGGACGGCACTGGAAAAGAAGCCGAACTATAAGGTAAAAAAGCAATTTTTATTGACTTATTTCTTAGGTGCGCTTTCTACAGAACGGCAAGCGTTTATTCAAAACATTGCAGACAAGTACGATTTGCAATGGATCGCTTTAGATAGCGAATGGGTGGATAAGCCTCAAAATTTGGCGCACTATATGACCACGCCGGATGAATTTATTTGGTTGGTGCATCACTGCCAGTTGATGCTGACGGATTCATTCCACGGCAGTGTGTTTTCTATACTTTTTGGCAAGCCATTTCGCAGCTTTACAAGAGAAGACAACAACTTAGATATGGGGAGTAGGCTTGATACTCTTTTTGGTAGTCTTGGCATTGGCGACTGGTGCCGCGGCTCGGTGCAGGAGGATCCGGACCACATTTTTTATAAAAACTATTCTTCCGTTCCGGCGGTTTTGGAGCGGGAGCGGCAATTTGCACTGGATTATTTGAAGAACGCATTGGAGATTCATGAGTAACGACAGCAGAACGAAAAACGCGGCGCGGAATTTGTTTTTCGGCACAATAACGCGAATCTACAACTTAATCATTCCGTTTTTAATGCGCACGGCCATGATCTATTGGCTGGGTATGGAGTATGTGGGGCTGAATAGTCTGTTCACCTCTATTTTGTCCGTGCTGAATTTGGCAGAACTGGGCGTCGGTTCGGCCATGACTTTCAGTATGTACAAGCCCATTGCTGAACAGGACACCACCCGCATTTGCGCTCTTATGCGGCTCTATAAGATTTATTACCGTATTGTGGGAGCTGTAATCTTAGTGGCCGGTTTAGTGATTATTCCGGTGCTGCCCATGTTGGTGAAGAAAGACCTGCCGCCGGATGTGAATCTATATGTGCTGTATTTGATCAATTTGCTGACCACGGTGGTTAGTTATTGGCTGTTTGCGTATAAAAACTGCCTGCTGTTTGCCCATCAGCGAAATGATATCGGCGACAAGATCGGCTATGTTATCAATACGGTGAAATACGGCGTGCAGTTGGCGGTGCTGTACTTTATGCGGGACTATTATGCTTATATCATTGTGGCGTTGTTGTCCGGCGTGGTGAGTAATATTGTAACCGCTATTGTGGTGGACAAGTTATATCCCCAGTACAAGGCCATGGGCAAGCTGCCAAAGGAAGATGTGCAGATCATCAACAAGCGGATTAAAGATCTGTTTACTTCCAAAATTGGCAGCGTGGTTTACGATTCTGCGGACACGCTTGTAATTTCCGCTTTTTTAGGCCTGACTGCGCTTGCAAAATATCAAAACTACTTTTTTGTAATGAATACCATTTTCGGTTTTGTGACCCTGATCACCAGTTCCAGCCTGGCGGGGATCGGTAACAGCTTGGTAACAGAGAGTGAGGAGAAAAACTATAAGGATCTGCGGAAATTTACTTTTCTGCTGTCCTGGCTGTCGGCTTTTTGCATTTGCTGTTTTGCCTGCCTGTATCAGCCGTTTATGACCCTTTGGGTGGGCAAGGACAACTTGCTGCCCTACGGTATGGTGCTGATCCTTTGTGCCTACTTCATCATTCGCCAGATCAATAATCTGCTGAATTTGTACAAAGACGCAGCGGGTATGTGGCACGAGGACCGTTGGCGCCCGCTGATCTGCTCCCTGGTGAACCTGGTGGTGAATCTGATCTTGGTGCAGTTTTGGGGACTTTACGGCATTTTAATCTCCACCATCATTGCCATGTTGGTGGTGGGTATGCCCTGGCTGACCCATAACCTGTTTACTGTGGTGTTCCATTGCAGTTGGAAGCCTTATGTGGGCCGCACCATACGCTATGTGGCACTGGCGGCGGTTTGCTGCGGCGCGTGCGTTGGCGTTTGTCATTTTATCACGCTGCCGTCGCTGATTGTGACTATGATTTTACGGTTGCTTGTGTGTGCCGTGTTGCCCAATGGTGTGTTCCTGATCGCATATCGAAAAACAGATGAATTCGCCTATTTTGTCGGGTTGCTGAACCGGCTGACCAAGGGTAAGGTACCTGTGCTGCGGAGGTGGTCCGGTTGCTGAATACGCCGAAAGTGCGGTGCACCGGCTGTACCGCTTGTGTGGCCGCATGCCCCAAAAGCTGTTTGCGTATGGAGCGGGACAAAGAGGGATTTTTCTACCCGGTGGCAGAGGAAGCGGCTTGTATAAATTGTGACCGGTGCAACCGGGTTTGCCCGGCACAAAAGTCGTTGCCGGTGGATGATAAGGAACCCCTTTGTTACGCCGCCATTTCTCGGCAAGACCGACAGCGGGTACAAAGCTCCTCCGGTGGCGTGTTCTCCCTTTTGGCGGAGAAAATGCTGGAGCAGGGCGGCGCAGTCTACGGTGCGGCAATGGAGCCGGATCTGACGGTGCGCCATCTGAGCATAACGCATACAGAGGATCTGCCCCGTCTGATGGGCAGCAAATATGTGCAAAGCCGTATGGGGGATTGCTATGCCCGGGTGCGCCGGGATCTTGCCGCGGGTAGGGGCGTGCTGTTCTCCGGCACCGGCTGCCAGGTGCAAGGGCTGCTGGGCTATTTAGGCGGACCAAAGCCGGGACTGTTGACGGTAGATGTGATTTGCCACGGCGTGCCGTCGGAAGCGGTATGGCGGGCTTATGCCAAGGTCATCGGCGCGCAGCTGCCCTTGTCTTTTCGCGACAAATCCACCGGCTGGCAGCAGTATTCCGTGCAACTGAACGGTACGGCACACCCGTACAGGCAGGATCCGTATATGCGGCTGTTTCTTTCCGATGTGATTCTGCGCCCGTCCTGTTATCATTGCCCCGCCAAGGGTGCAAGCCGTGTGTCGGATCTGACTTTAGCGGACTTTTGGGGAATCCAAAATGTGGACCCCACCATGTTTGACGATAAGGGCACCTCGCTGGTGCTGGTACACAACGCCGCCGGGGAACAAGCCTTGGCGCGGATCCGACCGGATCTGGTACTGAAAACAGAGCCGTTGGAGTCGGCCTTAGCCGGGAACCCCAGTGCGGTTCATTCTGCTATGGAACCGAAAGCACGTGTCGCGTTCTTTGCGGAATTTGAAAAACGGCAAGGTGATTTAGACTACCGGCGGGCGGCGGACAAATATTGCCTGTTCTATGGCAAAAGTGTAAAACAAAAGGCGGTTGCCTGTGCCAAAAAGCTGCTGCGCAGAGGATAAAGCCGCTGAAAAATGTAATAAATGGCACATATTAGCACTCTTGCAAAAAGAGTGCTAATTGTTTATCTTTTGTTCACACATTATTCATAAATGAGGTCTATAGTAAGAATTGTTCCAAGGGAGGAACAAAAGAAAGAGCAATGCAAACCGTGCGTTAGAATCAGAAAGGAGTTGGTACCCATGGGTAGCAACCAAGCGCAGTCGGCAACTTGATCTTACCGAATCTGCATATAAAGTTAGCAACAGTTTGAATTTCATTTTGGAGGTAACAGATATGCTGAATCGTAGAAATAATCATGCAATGACCACTTATGATCCCTTTAGAGAGATGGATAACTTTGAGCGCCACTTTTTTGAGGACCCCTTTGGGGTGTTCTTCAGTAACGACAGTCAGTCTGCCTTTAAGACGGATATTACCGATGAGGGTGACGCTTACAGATTGGAAGCGGACTTGCCCGGATTTGATAAGAAAGATATTCATGCTGTCTCTTATACACATCT
>ERZ1026943.432-NODE-432-length-22874-cov-8.959288_pt1 | contig 22874 bp, 22 predicted proteins | sample MGYA00519461_ERZ1026943 | MGnify/ENA primary metagenome ERZ1026943 (study PRJEB26926, sample SAMN06164617) | human gut metagenome | biome: ENVO:00009003; feature: ENVO:2100002; material: ENVO:00002003 | host: Homo sapiens | place: USA | collected 2012 ...
AATTTCATATAAAAAGTGAACCTCCTAAATTGAACTTTCACTTTGTTCAACTTTTGGGGTTCACTTCAGTGGGCCTTTTTCTTATGCATCAGGATTTAATAAGTGCAGTTTATCAAAGATATAGAATAATAAACTCAATAACATTGCGACTACACAAGCTAAAACCATACCTTTTAATTCTACGGTTCCAATTGTAACGGCTGCGCCAGATAATCCGGTTACGAATACAACAGAAGTCAAAATCATATTTGTACTTTTGGCATAGTCAACATGATTATCGACTAAGATACGTAATCCGGATGTTCCAATCATTCCGTATAGTAAGAAACTGATTCCTCCGATGACAGGACTTGGAATGGATTGAATCAAAGCAGATAATGGACCGATAAAAGAACAAAGGATGGAAAGAATAGCGGCACCGCCAATTACTTGGACACTGTATACGCCAGTGATTGCCATAACCCCAATGTTTTCTCCATAGGTTGTTGTTGGAACAGAACCAACTAGACCGCTAATCATACTTGAGAAGTTATCCGCAAATAAGGAACGATGTAGACCAGGATCTTTCAATAAGTCTTTTCCAACGACTTCTCCAGTTACGATTTGGTGACCGATGTGTTCGGAAGTAATGACAAGTAATACAGGTAAGATCATTAGTATTGCGTTAATATCAAACTTTGGTGCCTGGAAGTGAGGAATAGAAAATAAGGATGCTTCCATCACGGGTTTTAAATCAACCATTCCTACACAAATGGCGGCAATATATCCGCACATAATCGCAATTAAAATAGGGATAACACTTAAGAATTTTCGGAAACAAACACTTCCGATAATCGCAACGCCAATGGTTACCGCAAATACAATAATGTTCGCAGGATCAATGACTTTATCAAGTAAACCGGCATTGCTGGCAGCGGAACTGGATAATTCTAAACCAATTAATGCGACAACTGGACCCATGGCTGCACTTGGTAGAACGATATCTATCCATTTTGTTCCGACCTTATAAATTAAAAAGGCTAGTAAACATCCACATAAACCAGTGATAACGAAGCCACCTTGGGCATAGGGAAAACCAAATTTTGCGATAACGATGGATGCAGGTCCTAAAAAGGCAAAACTACTTCCTAAATACGCTGGGGCTTTTCCTTTGGTGATTAAAATGAACAACAGGGTTCCGATTCCATTCATAAATAATACGATGGATGGGTTGATTCCTAAGACAAAGGGTACGAGTACACTAGCACCAAACATCGCAAACATATGTTGGATGCTCAAGGGAATCATAAGTTTGGCGGGGACTTTCTCTTGAACTTGAATAATTCTTTTTGCCATAAATTTCTTTCCTCCTAAATTTCTCTTGGATATTTATACCATATTTTCATTAGTGCATTCAAGACGGTTTGTGTTATAGTATATAGGAATGCGCTCGTAGCTCAATTGGATAGAGTGTCAGATTCCGATTCTGAAGGTTGCGGGTTCAATCCCTGTCGAGCGCGCCATTTTTTTAGGAGATTGTATGCAGACTATTTTTTTCGATATGGATGATACGTTAATTGAATCAATGTATGTTTGGGAAGATGCTATCAGCGATTTGTTCCAACATCTTGGTATTGATACAGATTTTAATCGTATGAAGAAAACGTTTATGTCCTATCGTTTTTCCGAAGTGCTTGTGTATATTCGCAAATACTTTGGGGCAAAAATGTCGATCGAAGAAATGGAAGAATATACAATGAAGTATATTAAAAATGAATATATGTACCATGTTCCAGAAAAACCAGGTGCCCTGGCATTTATTCAACAATGTGCCAAGAAGCAGATTCCAATGGCTATCGTTACTTCTAATGATGAGACATTGTCAAAATTGGTTTTAGATCGTTTGGGAATGCTTCCTTATATTTCACATATTTTTTCTGCAGAGCAGATGTCTTTGACGAAGCGAAAGCCAGAAATCTATCAAATTGCGTTAGATACTTTAGATGCCAATCCGGAAACTACGACGGTTTTTGAAGATTCTATGTATGCGATTCAAACAGCATCTTCTTTGGGTATTCATTGTGTTGGTTTAGTCAATGATTGGAATCGAAAAGAATTTGCGGAACATCAAGTAGATACAATTCCAGATTTTCGTTCGTTAATAGAGAAGTAAGTGTGTATCCATGTCCTCGTAGCACAGCTGGAGAATGCAATCGCCTCCTAAGCGATAGATCGGGTGTTCGAACCACCTCGAGGACGCCATATTTGCTATAAATAAAGTAATTTTAAAACTTTATGGCTATATATAAATTGCGGTGAAATCATTTGATTTTATCGCTTTTTTTAATTAAGCTTGAATTGAATTTGAATAAAATGCCAGCTAATAGAAATTGGCGTGATTCGAACATTTTGACCACTTCCAGCTAATAAAAATAGGCTCTCAGCTAATATTCATTTTTTAAGAACACTTGATGAGTGGTCAAACATAAGAATATTAGAAACATAAAACAAGACAATATGAACAAACTCCTTTGGGTAACCAAATAATCTAGGGGTTTCCAAGAAATATCTAGGGGTCAATTTAGGGGACTGATGCCATATCGGCATGAACCTATAGACCCCTAGATTTGTTTTTAATGATTAAAAGGATTTCAGTTATGGTTATAAAACTGAGATCCTTTTTTGTTATGTTCATTGTTCAACATTATTATAATTTTCTATTTATTGCTTTTGATTTTTCTTTTTGTATGATCCGCGTTTCTTTCCTTTTTTTGAAAGAATCTGATCCATTGATTTTGGAACTCCTTTGATACTTGGATTTTTCCTTGTAGCCCATAGGATGCGATTACGTGTATAATTAAAATCGGAAAAACCTCTGGAATCTCTCTTTAAATCTTTTGGTTTTCGATTAAAGGATTCCATTGGTCCGTTGGAAAGGCGCGCGTAATATTCTTTTTCTGTACGTGCGCTTTTTCTATACACTTTTATACGGGTGAAGGAATTCACTATAGGTCTAAGATTCCTTCTTAAGAAACCTGCGAAATCACGAAAGATAGACTGATCAGATTTGTCATATTTATCAATCAATACGTTTAAATCAAGAAGAACATCGAATTCGTTATCGTATTCTGGATGATTGAATTGAATATATTCTTCCTTAAGATCGTGAAGACCTTCAAAGTTTGGATCTAGCTGAAGAAATAGTTTTTCAATTGTGTAGGTATCAACATTCATTCCAAGCATTTTATGATAGTGTCGATTGTACGAGTAATTAATCTCATCTCGATTCTTGAGCATTACCCAGCGATAGTTTTGAAGCAGAATGACCTCTTTAGATTTTTTGATTGTCTTATTGTCACGATTGGTGTCGTGATTTTTTTCTTCAAGAGCTTTTTTTGTCACGATTCTGATACTTCTTCATGACTTTATTGATATATCCATTTAGGTAAGTAATAATTACTTTTACAGCGTGAAACGAGTCCAATACTGTACAGGCATTGGGAAAATACTTTTCTGGCATGGTCAAATAAGTCTGGTATGCATCACAGATTACAGCTTTTACTTTAAGACGCTCCTCTAATGGAATGTGCAGAAATAGTCTTCTAGAGTGGAACTCCAGCGATTGTGTACAATATCTACAATCTCACCATTTGAAAAATCCATGATGACAAATGCATACTTTTGAGAATTACTGATGTTCAAGTACACTTCATCAATTGACATATATTCTGGAAGAGGAAGTCTAGGAAGATCCACATACCTTTCAAATAAAATGTGAGCGAGAGTATCAGAAATATTAAATCTTTCGGCAATGGCTGCAGTACTTTGATCCAGGTGTTTAAACTCATTTAGAATAAGAAGTGGAGTTATAGTTGTAGAATGAGCATATCTATCCAAAAAAGAAAAAGAATCATTCATATATAGATTACACTCATCACAATGCCACTTACGTTGTTTAACAATCATATAAAATTTAGTGGAATCCTGAAGAACAGGATGATTAAGCTTACGAGTATAGAAACCTTTAGAATGCATCCTTGAACCACATCTAGGACAATACATAGGTTCCAACTTCTTCTGGATGTGTAGATATTTATTCTCATCAATCAATTCAACATCAGTAATAATAAAAGAGTCCTCATCTTGAATATCAAGTACAGCTAATAGTTTTGAAATAGAAATATTTTCGTTATTGTTCATTTATATACCTCCTGGTTGAAGACAATGAACATAACAAAATAATTATAAATGGTTATATCAGACATAAAAAAAGAGAATGAATCAGGAATGAAATAATTACATTTCATAGACCCCTAAATTCATTTCTCATTATTGTCCCCCAGATTGCCCCCTAAATTCGAGCCCCCTAGAAAATTTGGATACCCAATTAAAATAGTAATTATGGTCTTTTTATGTTGTATTATGTAGATGAAGGTGTTTTCTAATGATGGCAGATGAGAATTTTGATTTCTTGGAGAAGGTTAATAATAAACTAAGAAGTGCTAGGGTTACGGGAAGTAGTGTAAGACTAAACAGTGCAGAGATAAAGATCATATTAAAGAATCAAGAGGATCTTATGGCTATGATGGCTGATATGTTTGATGATGAGGATGATAAACAATTATGTTAAATGATGAGGATTATGAATTGTTAGATCGTGTATAAATAAGCTAAAATTGGCGGATTATACTTGTAGTGATGTAGTACTAGATTGTGAAGAAGTAAGAGTGTTAGTGGGTGAGTTTGAAAAAGATCGTAATGAATGGATAAGAGCCCTATTGCAAAAGACTGAATGATTCAAAAAATGGCAAATTTTTTGGTGTGTTGTTGGATGATAACGTTTTATGTATTGTGAGAAATATTTGCTTGATTTAGGATGGTATTATAATTTTAAGATGTTTTCAATTTGAATTGACAAATTTTTAGGGGTAGGAATATGTTCTGACTGAAGAGAAAATAAGTAAACTAAAACAAATGTATTGCAGTTGAGTTTGGAGATGATATTTTGTATTCAGAACAAGTATATTTAAATTGGATATTTCGTATCGTGTTGGCTACTTTATGTGGTTGTGCCATTGGATATGAAAGGACGAGTCGAAATAAATCGGCTGGGATTCGAACGCATGCGATTATTGCACTAGGATCTTCAATGTTTATGATTATTTCTAAATATGCGTTTTTTGATGTGTCGACGGCGGATGGAGCTAGAGTGGCAGCACAAATTGTTAGTGGAATTGGATTTCTTGGTGCTGGCGTAATCTTTGTGAAAGATGATTTGATTCAAGGGCTTACCACAGCAGCTGGAATGTGGACTACTTCTGGCATAGCTGCATGTATTGGTGCTGGATTGATTTTTATTGGTGTTTTTGCGACATTATTTCTAGTCGTTCTTCAAAAGATATTTCATTATCCTTTCTTTAATCAAATTGATCATCCTAATGTATTGATTCAGACTAATATTGTTTCTGACAAAGATGAAATATATAAAATATTTGAGAAGTATGGTATAGAGGTCAATGAAATAAAAATGGATAAGAATCTAGATTTAATGACTTTTGATACAAATAATAGGTGGATTGACCATAAAAATGAATTGTTTCAGGATTTGATGTCAATTGATACAGTAACAAAAATATCTATTCTCTAATTGATAAAGAGACTATGGCGGATGATTTTGATGATGTGAATCATCAGTTGGAAAAATTATTGAGAGGATTGAAAATCATGAAGATTAAAGATGTAATTGAATGTTTAAAGAATGAGGGTACTTGGGTACGTTGGAATCGTTGTACAAGGGATCGTGTTTTATTTGGTGATGATGATCAAGAAGTAAAGAAGATTGGTGTTTGTTGGGTGGCTACTAATAAAGTGATTGAACAAGCATTAAAAAAGGGTATTAACTTCATTATTTCTCATGAGAATATTTTCTATACGACAGGAACGCATTTGGAAACTAAATTAGTTGAGTCTATTGAACACAAGAAAGACTTATTAAGTAAGGGTAATATTTGTGTGTATCGTTGTCATGATGTTTGGGATTCTATTCCTAAATATGGTGTGAGTGATGTATGGGCCAAAAAGCTTGGTTTTGATTTTAGGGATAGAGTGATTAACTCATATTATCAATCTGCAAATATTCCTAAACAAACTGTTTCAGAATTAGCAACGCATGTGGCTAATGTATTAAAAGAAGATGGTGAAGAGGGGGTTTATGTTTTTGGAAATGTAAATAAAGAAGTATCTCATTTAGCCATTGGTACAGGTGCTGGAACGGATATTTTTGAGATGTTAGAATTCAATCCAGATGTAGTTATTGTTGCGGATGATGGAATCACAAACTACAAAGATGCTCAATATGCGATTGATAATGATTTGCCTATGATCGTAGTAAATCATGCTGGTTGTGAAATTGGTGGTTTAAAAAACATGGTGAATTATTTTAATGATAAACTTCCTGATCTTGATGTGGAGTATTTGGAAGAGGGGTTCCATATTTCTTATTTTAAATAAAGATGAAACTAGGCGATTTGCCTAGTTTTTTAAAGAAAGGAAGATGATTTTGAATCATAAAACAAAGCGCATTATTGTGTACATTGTTGGATTGTTTATTTTAGCTTTAGGATTAACACTAAACACAAAGGCTAATCTTGGCGTGTCTCCTATTATTTCAGTACCCTATAGCATTTCACAGATAACAGGATTGAATTTTGGAGATTTAACATTTATTGAGTATGTAGTGTTTGTGTTTATACAAATATGGATTCATCTAAGTGAAAAGAATAAAACCCGAATTATATCTGATTTATTACAATTACCACTAAGCTTAATATTCACAAGATTGTTAAATATCTTTTCGGCTTATATTCCAACATCTGATCAATTTGGTGTTCAATTACTAATCTTAGCTATGGCCATCATTTGTACAGGAGTAGGTGCTGCCATGTCATTAAGTATGCAGTTTGTCCCAAATCCGGGTGATGGAATTGTGCAAACATTGGCAGGAAAGTTTAATAAAAGTGTTGGTCTAACAAAAAATATGCTTGATTGTTTATGTTTATGCGTTACTTTATGTATCGGTCTGACATTTGCACATACAATATTAGGAATAGGAATTGGCACTGTAATTGCAGTGTTAGGAGTAGGTAGGGTAATAGCCTTATTCCATCATGTATTTGAATCGCAAATCATTGAATTGGTTCAAGAAGAAAAGGAGTTATAACAAAATAAGGTTTTCGTTATAACTCCTATTTTTTGTATATTAAGATTTTGGTTTCGGAACAGGGGAATGTGGTATGTGAAAAACAATGTGAAATTAATGGAGCTACAGAGTGAATTGAATGACTTAACATCAATTGATTTGAGTAATAATTCGCCATCTATGACACTATATATGGCAAATAATATATATCCAATAACGGTTGGTAAAGGAAAAAGATTTGATTTATCAAAGCTTCCGGCTGGTTTTGATGTGAGTAAAACTTCGAATTGGCACAATGCGACTGTGAATTCGGGTGTGTTGATTGTTGAGAATGGGAAAGATTTTGCTACGTATGATTATGATTGTGGAAATGGTCATAAAGTGGAGTTTAGATTTAGAGTATATTCTAGCATTAAACAGGTATCTGTGCCTTGGGCTAAATATAAATATTTATATATGAATTTCTATACTTATAACGGGAAAGAACAAGTAGGTGTAGATGCTGGTGAAGGCTATACACTTAGTGGTGACATAAAAGCAACGCAAGGAGATACTGGCCATGCACAAGCTGATATGGTAACTGATTTATATAGTCATATTTTAGATGAAGATCGCAAAGTAAATGCTCAAAAGTTTGATGAGTCATTCTATCAGAACAACGATGAAGATAATGCAAAACGAAAAAAAGATAGTATTGATGTGGATAAGCTGGTTGCTTCTTTAAAAGACAATCCAGATCTACTAGATAAACTATTAGATGCATTAAAATAAGATGTCCAAATTAAGGGACCTTTTTTAATGAAAGTGTCTTCTAGCTAATAGCCAGCTAATATTGACTCCCGAATTTACAATCTAAATGCAACATTTGCCGTAGTTGTAGTTTTACCAACACCGCCTTTTTGATTAGTGACGGCAATCACTTTACATTTACGCATAAAAAACTCCTTTCTACATATCCAGTGGTTAACTGGTATGTAAAAAGGAGAACACGATTTTATTTAGAATAGTATTTTTGATTTTTACTTTTAGGCTTGTCTGGAATTGTTAGTGTTAGTTTTCCTGCATCAACTAAGGGTTGGATGTATTCTTTTGTAACAAAAGCGATTGTTTGTATGCCCAAATGTTCGGCAATTTCTTTTCTTGACTTTGGTGTTTTACAAAAAGAAATTAAATCATTATTTTCATCAGTACCCTTAGTTTCAGCTTTTTGCTTGTTGTATAACGTAACAACGAACTCATTTCTTTTATTTTCAAATACAGGGTCAGGCAATCCATACTCTTTCATTTCTCTACGAATTGTTGGAATTCCGGAATATCTGTTTTCTGTTTTCAATAAGAATTCAGACATTGTTGCAAGTGCAGGATTTCTAAGATCCGGTCTAGCTTTTCCTAGATCGTTTACGGTCATTCTTCCATATAGACTTCCAGGACTGTGAATTTCTAAACGGTCGGTGAAGAAACAAATTTGAATGGGCGTCCCCTCTGTATAAATACTATAATCGCGATGAATTAAAGCATTTAGAATCGTTTCTCTTATGGCATTCATTGGATATTCCACTCGATCTTCTCTTTTTCCGCTATTTGGATTAATGATGGTTTGAACTTTCATGTTTCTTTTACAAAAAGCTATAGCTTCATCTAACATTTCGGATAAAGTGCCTTCAATCCTTTTGTTATCTAAGAAACGAATTCCGTCCTCTGTGATATCACCAATTGTCTTACCAGGAACAACAATTGCGGTTATTGCTAATTGGGGAAGTAATCCTTGTGGATAAATTCCAAAGTTTAAAACAGAAGCCAATGTAGGAATGGTATTGCGTGTAATGGATAACAATTCATAGATTTGATCTTCAGATAATTTTGAAAAACCAGGACGATTTATCTTCATTTGTAGAATAAAATTATTAATATCAGTTTCTCTTAATAAAGACAAAGTAGCACGTTCAATTGGTCTTTCATCGTCATGAACATGGGTTTTAAAAGACTCAAAATTATAAATTTCATAGTCTGTCATTGGCAAATCTGCATCACCAACACGGACATAAGATCCTTTTACTTTTCCTGCTCCTGCATAATAACAAGGACGATTTGTTATATCAACAGCGGGTATTTCTGCACTGAAGATATTAACACCTTCATATTCCGTAATGGTGAAAATAGCGTGAACCTGAGGACTCATTTGATTACATTGTTCTGTTACTTTCTTTTGAAGATCTTGTAAATCGTATACCCCAACAGGTTTAAAATCTTGTGCTTCATCAAGCCCAAATACAATAATTCCACCACCATCTTGATTGGAAAAGCTTGAAAGCGTGTCATATAAGTGCTTTGGCGTTCCACCATGAGCAGCTTTTACTTCAATCGTTTGGGATTCAGCTTTCGTACTAATAATTTGTTTAATTAAATCATTTAATTCAACGCTTAACATATTTTCTCCTTTCTACTTTTCTAATTTAATTAAATTAATAATTCATTTCACTAAAATTGAAATAAGTGAAGTAATCTGCTGAAAATGATGCTTACTTCACTTATTTTTTGATAACTTACATTTTTAAGAAATTCATTACTAGTTTGACCATTGTTTCTTTTTCTTCAGGTCTGGATTCAGCAATCATTAAAGTAATGGCAACAAGTGCACTGTCTGAAATAATTTGCTTTCCATCGATAATGAGATGTTTATTCTTATTTAAAAATTCAAGGAATATAGAAGCCCCTATGCGTTTACAACCATCTACAAATGGATGGTCTTTTATTAAGAAGTAAAGAAGGTTTGCAGCTTTTTCTTCGATACTTGGATATAATTCGGTTCCAAAAACGTTTTGATAGATAGCCGCTAAGATTCCATTCAGCTTTCCATACTCTTTTTCAACACCAAATACATCTGAAAAGTTGCCATATTTCATAGAATCAATCAATTCACGACATTCTTCATAGGTTAAATGATAAATAGAAGCTATACCATCTGGTTTAGGGATGGTTCCATGATCGTAGTCATCTAGAAGCGTTAATGCATTAGAATAAGCTTCAACAACACTTAATACTTCTTTCTCTTCAATATTAAGAGTCGAAGCGAGCATTCTGGATTGAATAGCAATTGTTTTGTTTAACACATCTAAACGTTTTTGATTTACCGCATAGCCTTTGATCATGTAATCATGAAGAATAGATGTCGCCCATTTTCTGAAAATAACACCATTTTGTGATTTTACACGATAGCCAACAGAGATAATTACATCTAGATTATAGTAGTTAATTTCTACATTTGAAATTCTATCTTTTCCAGTACGTGGATCATAGCGCTTTAGTTGAGTTGCATTTTTTGCAACTGAGCTAAATTCATCTAATTCGCCTTCATTAAATATATTTTTTATATGTCTAGAAATTGTTGATTTGTTTTTATTGAATAAAGTACATAATTGATCAACGGTTAACCATACAGTATTCTTGTTGGGAGAGATATTAACATCTAATTCTAAATCACCATTTACAAACTTAATAATTGCATTGTTCATATGTTCACGATTACTATGCTGGAAGCATATTCCTTTAAAAAAAATATAGCATGCGGATACATCAAACACAAATCAGCCAACATGAATTTCATCATAATAAAAAGCTCCTTTCTACATAGCCAGTGTTTGACTGGTATGTAAAAAGAAGTTGCTATTCAATACAGGATTTAGGACATTTTAATGCACTTTTTAGCTAAAATAGGTTGTGGGGGCAACGTCATCCGAACGAAAAACCGTTCGCAGACGTTCTAAAGGCACACTTTTTAGGGGGTATTTTGCTAAGAATCTGCTAATAGGAGGGGGTAATACGTCACAGATTGGAACGGTATTTGACACCACAAGAGCGTTCGCCTGTCATTAGCAAGATTTTCGAAAAACACGATATTTACCAACAAATAACGATACAAGGAAAACAAACATTTGGGATTTTTCGGCATTTCTCCTAAGCGATAGATCGGGTGTTCGAACCACCTCGAGGACGTCAAATAAATTATACATAAAGGCCTTCTAGCACTTTATGACTATATGAAATTAGCGATGAAATCATTCGATTTTATCGTTTTTTTCTTCCAAAAAATAAGATGAATTGTATGGCTCTAAGTACGTGGAATACTCAAAATAGTGCGTTATTAGTATTACTTTGATGATTGCTGAATCTAGAGCAGAAGAAAAAGAAACCATGGTCAAACTTGTTATGAATTTTTTGAAACATGAATCGTAAGGAAGGCTTTTGCCCTTCTTTTTTTATGTTTGTATTGATTCATTTAGTATTCGTTTACTATTGGTATGAAGACTATGTAAGATTGTGATATTGTTTGACTAATTAAAGTGGATAAGGAGATAAATATTGTGAATAGGAATCGAATTGTATTGATAACAGGTGGAAATAAAGGTTTAGGCTATGAGAGTGCCAGAAGACTTCTTGAAATGGGATATAAAGTATATATTGGTTCACGTAATGAAGAACGAGGAAAAATGCTGCCGAAAAACTAGGCGCAGAATTACTTTTGATGGATGTAACCATTGAGGATTCGGTAAAAGCAGCTGCGCAAGCAATGATGGATAAGGAAGATCGAATAGATATTCTAATTAATAATGCGGGAATCTCAGGTGTTTATAAAAAGGTGGAAGATATTACGGAAGCTGATATGGAAAAAGTATTTGATACCAATGTATTTGGCGTAGTTCGTGTAACAAATGCATTTCTTCCTTTATTAAGAAAATCGGATAATCCGGTTATTGTGAATGTTTCAAGTGGATTGGGTTCATTTGGAATGGTAACAGATGATACAACGAATGAGTCAAAAATTAACTCGTTAACGTATTGCTCATCAAAGGCAGCAGTATCTATGTTGACCCTACAGTATGCGAAAGGACTACCGGATATCAAGGTAAACTGTGCAGATCCAGGTGCAACCGCAACGGATTTAAATGGTGGTAAAGGAAAGCAGACAGTACATGAAGGAACAGATGCTATTATAAAACTTGCAACTATCGATAAAGATGGACCTACAGGTACTTTTGTGAATCGCTTTGGAGATATGCCATTGTAAGCAATAAATAAACGAATTTCTGAATTATCTTTGGATATCATTAAATCTAAACGCCATTTTGTGTCTTTTGATGGTAGTATTAAGTTAATGAAAAAAGAATGGAGTATAAATAATGAAAACAGAAACAAAATGTCTACATGCAGGGTATGAACCTAAAAACGGGGAACCACGAGAAGTACCAATTTATCAAAGCACAACTTTTAAATATGATACAAGTCTTGAAATGGGGAAGTTGTTTGATTTAGAGGCGAGTGGATACTTCTATTCACGTCTGCAAAATCCAACGAATGATATTGTTGCCAGCAAAATTGCTGCCTTAGAAGGTGGTGTAGCTGGAATGTTGACATCAAGTGGACAGGCAGCAAATTTCTTTGCGGTCTTTAATATTTGTGAAGCAGGGGATCATTTAATTGCATCTAGTGCAATTTATGGAGGAACCTATAATTTATTTGGGGTAACGATGAAAAAGATGGGTATCGATTGTACCTTTGTTGATCCAGAAATTAGTGAAGAGGATTTACAGAAAGAATTTAAACCAAATACAAAATGCGTATTTGGCGAAACAATCACAAATCCAACTGTACGAGTTTTTGATATTGAAAAGTTTGCGAAAGTAGCGCATAAAAATGGTGTTCCTTTAATTATTGACAATACTTTTGCGACACCTATCAATTGCCAACCTATTCAATGGGGTGCAGATATTGTAACGCATTCAACAACAAAATATATGGATGGCCATGCATCAAGCGTGGGTGGTGCTATTGTTGATAGTGGAAACTTTGATTGGTTGAAATATGCAGATAAATTCCCAGGACTTACAACACCAGATGAATCCTATCATGGCATTGTATATGCAGAAAAATTCGGTAAGCTTGCCTATATTACTAAGGCAACGAGTCAATTGATGCGTGATTTAGGTTCTATTCAATCACCACAAAATGCTTATTATTTAAATCTTGGCTTGGAATCATTAGCTGTACGTATGCGAACACATTGTGCTAATGCTCTAGCTGTCGCAAAGTACTTAGAAGCCAGCCCAGATGTAAACTGGGTAAAATATGCGGATTTGGAATCAGATCCACATCATGATTTAGCACAAAAATATTGTCCAAAAGGAACTTGTGGTGTTCTTTCTTTTGGCTTAAATGCGACTAGAGAACAAACTGAAAAATTCATGGATAGCTTGAAGTTGGCTGCTATTGTAACGCATGTTGCCGATGCAAAGACATGTCTTTTACATCCAGCCAGCCATACCCATCGTCAGATGAGTGAAGAACAATTAAGAGAAGCAGGTGTTGCACCAGATTTGATTCGTTTCTCTGTAGGTTTAGAAGATGCCCAAGATATCATTGATGATATCCAACAAGCTTTAGATGCGATGAAAGCAAATGCCTAAGTTCAATGATTATAAAAATTGCCAGAAGGATAAACCTTCTGGCTTTTTAAATGGAGTAGATTGGATTTTTTTTTGTTTTATAGCGTTTGTTTAACTTCTTCGACTTGTTCTTTTGTTGCAAGTCCGACATGGAAAGCGCTGGCACTACCGCAGCATAAACCATTGATAAAGGCTTTGTGGTAGTCGTTTGTTTCTAGATATCCGGCTAAGAATCCAGCTACCATGGAATCACCAGCACCTACAGAGTTTACAACGGTTCCTTTTGGTGCACCACTTTGAAGTACTTCATGATTGTCTGCAATAAATACTGCACCTTCACCAGCCATGGAAATTAGAACGTTTTGTGCACCCATTTCTTGGAGCTTTTTAGCATAAGGGATAACTTCTTCTTTCGTATTTAATTCAACGCCGAAGATTTCGCCTAATTCATGATTATTTGGTTTGATTAAGAATGGTTTATATTTCAAAACTTTCATTAATAAATTATTGGTTGCGTCCACAACAACTTTGATCTTTTTTTCTTGGACTTTTTCCATGATTTGTTCATACATGTCATCTGGTAATGTGCTAGGAATACTTCCCGAAATAACTAATACATCTTCTTGGGTAAGTTGTTCTAATTGATGGAATAAAGCTTGAATATCTTCTTCTTGAATATCTGGTCCCATTCCATTGATTTCGGTTTCTTCATTGGATTTCATTTTTACATTAATACGAGATAATCCATTTTTAACATGGATGAAATCGGTTTTAGCACCAAAACTTTCGAGTTTGTGTTCGATTTCTTTTCCTGTGAAACCGGCCATAAAACCGAGTGCTGTACTTTCGTGTCCTAAGTTAGAAAGTACAATTGAAACATTAATGCCTTTTCCACCAGGTAAGATTTCTTCAAATTTTGTCTTGTTGATGATACCAGGTTTAAAATTGTCGACTTGAATAATATAGTCTAGCGAGGGATTAAAAGTGATTGTGTAGATCATATGTTTCTCCTTTTCTTATTTCTATTTATATAATACACTGTTTTTTGTTGTTTCGCAAGTAGAAAACTTTTGAAACAACAGTTGACATTTCGAAAACATTTGGTATTATGTTGTTGTAAGCTTTTGAAACAACAAAAATAAGTGAAAGGAGACTTTTAAAATGAAAGCAAAGGCAGTGCGCTTACATGGCGCAAACGATTTACGTTTGGATGAATTTGAATTACCAGAAATTAAGGACGATGAGATTCTAGTAAAGGTAGTCTCAGACAGTGTATGTATGTCTACATACAAATGTGCCATCTTAGGAGTGAACCACAAACGTGTTCATGAAGATGTTGCAGATCACCCAGCTATTATGGGACATGAAATGGCTGGTGACATTGTAAAAGTTGGAAAGAAACACCAAGACAAATTTAAACCAGGTATGAAATTTACTTTACAACCTGCATTAAACTATAAAGGAACAATGTGGTCACCTGGATATTCTTATGAATTCTTCGGTGGAGATTCAACTTACTGTATTATTCCAGCTGAAGTTATGGAATTAGGATGCTTGTTGGAATATAAAGGTAAAGCTTATTATGAAGCAAGTTTAGCTGAACCTATGTCATGCTCAATTGGAGCATTTAATGCTGCATACCATACAAAGATGGGTGTTTACCATCATGAAATGGGAATTAAGAAAGATGGAAAATTAGCTATTTTAGCTGGTGCTGGACCTATGGGATTAGGAGCATTAACTTATGCTTTACATCGTGATGTTCGTCCTAAAATGGTTGTTGTTGCCGATGTAAACCAAGAACGTTTGGATCGTGCTGAACATTTATTCCCAGTAGACGAAGCTGCTGCAGATGGTATTGAACTTCATTTTGTGAATACTGGTAAAATGGAAGATCCAGCTGCTGGATTAAGAGAAATGACAGGTGGAACAGGATTTGATGATGTATTCTGCTACGCACCAGTTGAAGCAGTTGTTGAATTATCTAGTGCTGTTTTAGGTCGTGATGGTTGCTTGAACTTCTTCGCAGGTCCAACTGACAAACAATTTAGTGCTCGTATGAATTTCTATGATGTTCACTATAACTCAACACACGTTATGGGAACTACTGGTGGAAATACTGCTGATATGATTGAATCTTTACAATTAACTGCTGAAAATCGTATCAACCCTGCTGTTATGGTTACACACATTGGTGGTTTGAATGTTGCTGCTGATACAACTTTGAACTTGCCTAAGATTCCTGGTGGTAAGAAATTAATCTATACACACTTGGAAATGCCATTGGTTGCATTAACAGATTTAAGAAAAATGGGTGAAACGGATGAACGTTACACAGCTTTAGCAGATATTGTTGATGCTCATAAAGGTTTATGGTGCCCTGAAGCAGAAGCGTATCTGTTGACGCACTTTGAACAAAAATAATTTATCTAAAAGCGAAAATCTTGTGTATACTAAAAGCAGTATACACAGGAGTTCGCGTATGAAAGTAATGGATCAGAGAAGAAATGAAATTGTTGAATTTGTGAACGCAAATCAAACCGTAACATTTACCCAGCTAAAAGAAAAATTTTCATCTGTTTCAGATATGACATTGCGTACGGATTTGAAGTATTTGGATCAAGCAAAGAAAATTGTACGAATACATGGAGGAGCAAAATCCTTAGAGGAAGTAGCAGGTAACGATGATGTGCTAAAACTTCGTTATGGACGAAATATTGAAGAGAAAAAGGAAATTGCGCAAAAAGCCTTAGCCTTCGTAGAGCCATCGAAAACAATTTTTATTGATTCAGGTAGTACCACAACGATGTTGGCGCATATTTTAAAAGATCAAAATAATATTTTTTATACAAGTGGATTGACTTGTGCGATGGAAATGGGAAAACTGACAAAAGCTAAAATTGCGGTGACGGGTGGAACGATGAATACCCGTAGTTTTAGTGTCAATGGCATGGATGGTATTCGCTGCCTGGAGAAAGTGAATTTCGACATTGCTTTTATTGGGGTTACACGCTATGCATCCAATACAGGTTTTACTTGCGAATCATTGGAAGACTGTGTGCTAAAACGTAAAGCCATTGAACAAGCAAAAAAAGTTATTGTGTTGATGGATTCAAGTAAAGTTGAAAAGAAGGGTACTTATACAATTTGTCACTTAGAACAAGTGGATACGCTAATTAGTGATTCATTACTTTCAGATAGTTTTAAAAAAGAATGTAAAAAACATGGACTATCTGTATATTGATTAAAAAAATATAATATGAAAGTCCTCAGAAAGGACAATTATGAAAACAGCGATTCAAAAACTAGGAAAAAGCTTATCTGCCATGGTAATGCCAAATATTGGGGCATTCATTGCATGGGGATTTATTACTGCTTTGTTTATTGCGGATGGATGGTTGCCTAATGAACAATTGGCTTCTATTCAACCATATATGTTGACTTATTTGCTTCCTGTATTGATTGCAGCTACCGGTGGTAGAATGGTTGGCGGTGATCGTGGATTAGTTATGGGAGCTATTGCGGTTATTGGATGTATTGCTGGTGTTGGTGGAACTGATGGTCAACCAATGTTGATGGCCGCTATGGTTATGGGACCTTTCTCTGGTTGGGTTATTAAGAAATTTGACCAAATGATGGATGGTCACATGCCAGCTGGTTTTGAGATGTTAATTAATAACTTCTCAGTCGGTATTTTAGGTATGATCGTAGCTATTTTTGGTTACTATCTAATTGGTCCATTTATGACCGGTGTACTTGCCGTATTGACAGCTGGTGTAGATGTATTGGTTAACAAAGGATTGATTCCACTTGTTGCCATCTTTATTGAACCTGCGAAAGTATTGTTCTTAAATAATGCAATCAACCATGGTATCTTTACACCAATTGGGGCAGAACAAGCTGCTGAAACAGGAAAATCCATTATGTATATGCTAGAAGCTAACCCAGGTCCTGGTTTAGGTGTATTGTTAGCTTATTGGTTATTCTCTAAAGATAAAGCAACGAAAGATTCTGCACCTGGAGCTATTATCATTCACTTCTTAGGTGGAATTCATGAAATCTATTTCCCATATATTTTAATGAATCCAGTAGTTATCATTGCTCCAATTGTAGGAAATATGTGTGCGATTGCTTTCTATTCAATCTTCCATATTGGATTGAAAGGTCCATCAAGCCCAGGATCAATTATTGCTTTCTTATCTATGGCTGAAAAAGGATCTGTTTTAATGACAGCTTTAGGCGTTATGATTGCAGCTGGTGTTTCATTCTTGATTGCCAGTCCAATTGTAAAACTTGCTGGTACCAAAGACCTTGATGAAGCAAGTCAAAAAATGCAATCAATGAAGGCTGAAAGTAAAGGCCGTAGTGAAGCTTTATCCGATGTATCTTTAGTTCGTAAAATTGTATTTGCATGTGATGCAGGTATGGGTTCTAGTGCTATGGGTGCAACGAAATTTAGAAATCGTTTAAAAGGTGTACGTCCAGATTTAACAGTTGTTAATACATCTGTGGATAATATCCCAGTAGATTGTGATGTAGCCGTTGTTCAAGAAACCCTTGCTGAACGTGCTAAAAAATCTGCTCCATTCGCAAAAATCGTAACAATTTCAAACTTCTTGGCAGATCCTGCATTGGATGATTTATTCTTCCAATTAACAACTGGTGATTCTATTGTGAAAGAATCCGTTGCTAATGAAACGAAAGAAGAAAAAGCAAATGCACCAAAAGTGCAACAAGATGTCATTCAGTTAGATGGAATTAAATTGAATTTACCTTCTGTTTCAAAAGAAGAAGCTATTACAGCAGCTGGTAAATTATTACGTGAATTAGGTTATGTTGATGGTGCTTATATTCCAGCTATGTTGGAACGTGAAGAACTTGTAACAACATACATTGGTATGGGATTGGCTATTCCTCATGGTACAACACATGGTGATGATGTAATTCATAAAACTGGTATTGTTTTATTACAATATCCAGATGGTGTTCAATTCGGTGATGAAAAAGCACAACTTGTCATTGGTATTGCCGGTAAAGGTGGCGAGCATATGGAAGTGCTTTCTAAGATTTGCATGGCCCTTGAAGATGAAGCCGTATTGAATAAGATGAAAACAACAGATGATAAGGAATGGATTTTAAAACAATTATCATAAGTGTAAATTGGAGAACAACTCATAAGAGTTGTTCTCATTTTTTTGTGTTTACGGGCAAGAAAGAATTTCAATTTCTACGATAGCAGGTAAAGAAACTTTAGTTTTGACAATTTGTATCATCTTTGCATCTATATTGAATTTTGTGACAATCCCTTCTAATTGAATATAGGCTTGATCTTTACGATAGACGATACGAAGCATTTGACCAATGGTGATTTGTTGCAACTTCCAATTCAATTCATTGCATTCATCTTCGGATAAAATGCGTTCTGGTACGTGGACTTCTTCTTGTTCTTTTAATAGTTCCCGAAAGCCTTTCAAGGCATCAAATGCTTGAAAAATCTGTGGTCGTTTAGGCATTGTGTCCTCCAATTAATGTGTTGCGCACTTTAGCCATGGATTTGTCACACACATTCATGCCTTTTAGAATGGCGTTTTTCCCATACTTGTTTTTGATTTGCACCAAAGTATTTTGTATGCGTTTTTCTTTTTCTACCCTTTGAAAGCTTGTGAATAAGTCATACATTTCTTTTTCTTGTGGCTGAATATGTAAAAAGCTAATGGCAATTTGGCGAATGGGAACGTTTTTTCTTACACTGCGTTGATATAATAGGGAAAACTCCTTTAGTAAAATGGAATAGAGATTGGTTGTATTGGTAATCTTTGTGCTGGCTCTAGTCGGTTTGGCACAATCTTTTGAATAGCCTACAAACAATGCAATTTGATTTGTGACTACTTTTTTTTCGGTTAGCACAAGTACATTGGTTTCAACCATTTCTTCCATAATCAAAAAGGCGTCTTCATATGTATAATCTTCAAATAAAATTTGTGAGTTAGAAATTGAATTCTGTTTTGGCTGGTAAGCTTTGATATCAGGAATCGTCGTTTCTTCTTTTCCCCAAGCATGGTCAATCAAGGTTGCCGCATTGACACCAAATTCTTTATAGAGAAGCCCTTCGGGATAATGAGCTACATCATATAAATCATAGAGACCAAGCCTAGCCAGATGTTTTGTGGTACCAGGACCAATCATCCATATATCTGTTAAGGGCTTATGGTGCCAAAGGGTTTGACGAAAGATATCTTCATCTAAGTAGCCCATAAAGTCTGAGGCGTGTTTGGCACAGATATCTAATGCGACTTTAGCTAGAAACAGATTTGTCCCAATTCCTGCTGTTGCGGTGATTCCGGTTTCTTCAACGATTTGATCAATCATCATTTTGGCAATTTCTTTTGGCGATTTTTGATAAAGCTTTAAATAGGAAGTAATATCCAAAAAAGATTCATCAATGGAGTAGACATAGATGTCTTCGCTGCTTATAAACTTTAATAAGATGCCATAAATCTTCGCCGCATATTGCATGTATAAGGCCATACGGGGCGGGGCAATGATATAGTCGATGGATGAATCAATTTCATAAATTCTTCCGCGACTTGGAACGCCTAATTTCTTAATAGCAGGGGTGGCGGCTAAAGTGATTGCACCATGCCGGGTAGGGTCGGCAACGACTAAATTAATTGAAAAAGGATCTAAACCTCTTTCGACACATTCTACTGATGCATAAAAGGATTTTAGATCGATACATAAGTAAATTCTTTCCATAAAACATATCTCCTGGCTCTATGGTAAGAGAAATGATTTTCGAAAACAAGATAGATTTGGGAATTTATAAAGGAAATACAGAAGAAAATATGTCAAAACATCCGATGTTTGATATCATATAAATGGTGATAAGAATGCTGTTAAAAGAGTTGTTGATTCAATATGAAGTAAAAAATGATAAAAGCCATGTGGAAGTAGCAAAAGAAGTTGGGGTTTCTTTATCAACCTATTACCGCTGGTTGAATGGCGAAAGTCTGCATTTAAAAAAACGCACGATTGATCGTTTATCGGAAGTTTTGCACTATGATATCAATCAAGTGGTAGAAGAAAGTGCACGGCTAAAACCTATTCTGGGCCAAGTAAAAGCGGGTTATGATTTATATGCCCAAGAAGATATTGAAGGTTATATTGAACTCGGACTTGCGGATGGTCAAAAAGGAGATTACTTTTTGCGCGTAACAGGTGATTCCATGGAAGGTAGTCATATTTATGATGGGGATTTAGTCTATGTGCAACAATGTGATTGCGTGGAATCTGGACAAATTGCGATTGTGTTGGTAGGCCAGGAAGCAACTATCAAAAAAGTTTACTATAAACAAGATTTAATGATCTTAGAAGCAAGTAATGCAAAATACAATTCTAAGTTTTTTACGCAACAGGAAGTAGAGGAATTACCGGTGCGTATTATCGGTTTAGTTCGCTATGTGCGAAGGGATTTTCTCTAATAGACGAAAAGCGAAAATTTTGATAAAATTAGGGAATGTTAGGGAGGTCTTTTATGAGTAATGAAGGCGAAAGCAAGAACTTTATTGAACGAATTATAGATGAAGACTTAGCAGAAGGAAAATATACCAAAATCGTGACACGTTTTCCTCCAGAACCAAACGGATATTTACATGTTGGACATGCGAAATCTATCTTATTAAACTATGGTTTGGCGCAAGAATATCATGGTGATTTTCATTTGCGTTTTGATGATACAAATCCAATGAAAGAGAATACGGAATTTGTGGAATCCATTGTCAAAGACGTAGAATGGCTAGGTGCTAAATATGTTGGAGGTGTGCGTTTCGCATCCAATTATTTTGATCAAATGTATGAAGCAGCCGTCAAATTGATTAAAAAAGGCAAAGCTTATGTAGATGATTTAAGTGCGGATGAAATTCATGCCTATCGTGGAACTTTGACAGAACCTGGTAAGGAATCACCTTATCGCAATCGTTCGGTTGAAGAAAACTTAGATTTGTTTGAACGTATGAAGAATGGAGAATTTGCGGATGGTTCGCGTACTTTGCGAGCTAAGATTGATATGGCAAGTCCAAATATCAATATGCGTGATCCTATTATTTATCGTGTAGCCCGTATGACGCATCATAATACCGGAGATAAGTGGTGCATTTATCCAATGTATGACTTTGCACATCCAATTGAAGATGCGATTGAAGGGGTAACGCATTCCATTTGTACTTTGGAATTTGAAGATCATCGTCCTTTATACAACTGGGTTGTAGAAGAATTAGAGTATCCTCATCCACCAAAACAAATTGAGTTTGCCAAAATGTACTTAACGAATGTAATTACGGGAAAACGTTATATTAAGCGTTTGGTTGAACAAGGAATTGTCGATGGTTGGGACGACCCACGTTTAGTAACAATTGCGGCCTTACGTCGACGTGGATTTACTCCAGAATCTTTGAAAAAATTCATGGAATTAGCTGGTGTCAGCAAGAGTAATTCTTCTGTAGATTATGCCATGTTAGAATATTGTATTCGTGACGATTTAAAACCAAAGGCACCACGCTTGATGGCTGTGCTTGATCCAATTAAATTGGTGATTGATAACTATCCAGAAGGACAAATCGAATATTTGGATGCACCATTAAATGTGGAAAATCCAGAACTTGGCGAAAAGAAAGTTCCATTTGGAAAAGAAGTATGGATTGAAAGAGATGACTTCATGGAAGAACCACCAAGAAAATACAAACGTTTCTATGTGGGAAATGAAGTTCGCTTGATGAATGCTTATTTTGTGAAATGTACAAGTTTCGAAAAAGATGAAAATGGAAATGTGACAGTAATTCACGGAACCTATGATCCAGAAACAAAATCGGGAAGTGGCTTTACAGGTCGTAAAGTAAAAGGAACGATTCACTGGGTATCTTGTGAAAAAGCGGTTCCTGTTACCGTTCGTCTATATGAAAACTTAGTTGATGAAGAAAAAGGTGTTTATAACGAAGATGGTTCGGTAAACATTAATCCAAATTCATTGGAAGTATTGGATACATGTTATGTAGAAGAAGCTATCAAAGACTATAAGCCAGGAGATGCTTTCCAATTTGTACGTAAAGGATTCTTCAACATTGATAGTAAAGATTCAACGGAAGACCACTTTGTATTCAACCGCATTGTTTCGATGAAAAGTTCATTTAAGTTGCCTAAATAGGCAACTTTTTTGTACGACAGGCAGTCGTGCTTATAGTTGATAATCTAAATCAATGATT
>ERZ1026943.462-NODE-462-length-21785-cov-5.416797_pt1 | contig 21785 bp, 10 predicted proteins | sample MGYA00519461_ERZ1026943 | MGnify/ENA primary metagenome ERZ1026943 (study PRJEB26926, sample SAMN06164617) | human gut metagenome | biome: ENVO:00009003; feature: ENVO:2100002; material: ENVO:00002003 | host: Homo sapiens | place: USA | collected 2012 ...
GGCTCGGAGATGTGTATAAGAGACAGGCGGCGCACAGGCAGGGATGCAGGGAAATCCACCTGTCGGTCCTGATGGGAAGCCTCTTCCGGTACCGGCAGGGGAGACAGCCGAAAAGCCTGTTTCTTTTGCAGTGCAGCTTCTCATTTTTGGATTGTGTGTGGTAGTTGCAGTTGGTATCACGGCATACAGCATTTTTTCAAATCTTGTTTTAACTTCAGACAATATGACGCTTAAAGCTCGTGTTTCTGATTTGTCATATGCACAGAATATATATGATGTGTACAACCAGACCAAGAAGGACTATGACTGGACTAAGCTTCTTGAGAGTGCCTCATCCAACAAGAATGATGAGATAACGGGCTTTGTGGATGAGCTGGAGCAGAAGCTTCCGTCAGAGGCCAAGCTTGTGAATATGACTGTTACGACTGATGGTGTTTCGATGACCATCAAGACAGGCAGCAAGGATATAGCGGCTGATGTGATTGCACAGCTTCGTACATTTGAGAGTATCATGGTATCCAATGTGTCAACCATCACAGAGGAGGTTGATGAGACCGGTGCTTCAAAGGTTCAGTTCACAGTAGATTGCACATATGTAAAGGCTGATGACAGTGTTGCTTCTGAATCGGGGGATGGCACAGGCAGTGAGCCGGATGATACATCAAAAGATGCGTCATCACAGGCACAGACGGATAGTAGTTCATCATCAGATACAGAAAGTACAAATCAGTAGGGGGTGTTAGGATGTCAACGAGAGATAAAAAGTTACTTATTATATTAGCGGGTGTTGCCATTTTAGCACTGACATATTTTTTGATTTTTATTCCACAGTCCAATAAGAGGGATTCACTCAAGAGCGAAAACATGAACCTGAAATCACAGTACAATCAGCTTTCAGCACTTGCGGCAAAGGCGGATGACTACACAAAGAAGACAAAGGATATGTCTGATGCCATGCAGCAGGTATATGACAATTTCCCTTCATATTTACAGATTGAAAACGGCATCATGGATGCGGTTGCTATTGAGAAATCTACCAATACAAATATTACAGAGCTTACAGTCGGTTCACCGACAGCTATTGATGTGAATAATCCGACCGGCGATGCAGGTACAGATTCTTCGTCAGGAAGCAGTTCAGACAACAGTACCACGGATAGCAGTAATGCAGACAATTCGCAGAGCTCTCAGACCGCTGATGGCAACAGCTCTCAGTCACAGACAGGCGACGGTAGTGCATCTGATGGCAGCACATCATCAAGCTCTGCAAAGTCTACGGTTACAGGCTATCAGCTTTATGATGTCAGCACAGTTATGGCATTCAAGACAGAGTATCATGGGCTTAAGGCTATGCTTGGAGAGGTGATTGGTTCATCACAGAAGAAAACTATCAGCACGCTCAATGTGAGCTTTGATGATTCGACAGGCAAGCTGACAGGTGAGATGCTTGTGGATTCATATTTCCTGTATGGACTTGATAAGCCATATGAGGCACCATACATACCTGCAGTACCACATGGTACAAATAATCTGTTTGGTACGACAAACTAACTGATTATTATAATATTAGATTATTAGATTATCGGGTTATTGAGACCGTAAGTGATAAATATCAAATGTTAGATTATTGAGTTATGAGATAACAAAATACAAGAGGGGAGGAAGCAGATTTGAGAAAGCTAAAAAACGATGATCGAGGAGTAACACTTGTGGAGATTATTGTGTCGATTGCTATTCTCGCAATAATCGTGCTTCCTTTTTTGAATGCATTTGTCACAGCTACAAAGACCAATGTAAAGGCAAAAAACGAGATGAATGCTACACATCTGGCGACAAACATTATGGAGGGTATTGAGAAGAACTCAATGAAGACACTGGCATATCAGTTTAACTATCCATCTGAGGGCTTTGACGTGGCGGACGGCTTTAATATATCAGATGGAAGCAGTGCATGTGAGCTTCTTAAGAAGTCGGGCAAGTTTGATAATGTAAAGAGGCTTGAGGATATCAGTGCAGAGATTGTAAACAAGGACGATGTCATTACTAGCTGTATCCACAAGACTGATGCATCTGCCAAAATAAGCGATACATCGCTTTGGAATTTCAGGGAGTCGGATGCGCACAAGTATTATTTCTATATGTCTGGTGTGCAGTCAGGCACAAAGAAATACAATGCTCTTGTGACAGTGGATGCAAAATCGGACGCAGAGTCGGACAATAAGGTTAAAAAGTACAACATGGACGAGGTAGCGGATATGTCGGCCATGGATGCAAATTTTGACTGCATGAGTGCAGACAAGTATTCTGCTACAAATATTATATATGCATTTAATAATATGCCTGGTGTAGGCGGCATCACTCAGCAGGATATCAAAAGAACTATCACCATAGATATAGAAAAGTATGGAGCTTCGAGTAATAAGGCTACCAAGGTTACGGTGTCGTATTCATATTCTATCAATAAGAATGGAGTAAGAAAGACTTTTCCGGATCCGAATAGTGCACTGAAGGATGATTATACCATGGTGATTTATGATAATTCTTCAGATACTGTGAACCATAATCTAAGGAATGTCTATCTGTTTTACAATCCATGGTACACATCTACAGGAACACTTTACAATACCTGCAACGATGTCATTATAATCAATAATAAGGACAAGCTGGACTGCACGGTAAACATTGTAAAGCAAAAGACTATATCGGATCAGTCAGAGTTGAGCACGAAGGAGAGTACATATAAGGCATATGTGAAGGTAAGTGAGCCGGGAAATCGTACAGGTCATGCTTATACTCATATAGCCACCAATCTGAATGTAAATATGGGAGCACCGGATAATCCACTACAGCCCGATCAAGCTATATATGGCTTTAATAACAATGTAATTCAGAATGATGTAAAGGCAATTGTCGATATAAAGAATCTGACAAAAAGCAATGCATCTGAAAGGCTGTATGATGTGAAGGTGGCTGTATACGAGAGCAAGGCTTCACTGGATGATATATTTAAGGATAAAGACCCGGTTGTTACGATGACCGGAAGCATGGGGTATTAATTATGAAGCGTAATGATAACCGTGGTGCTTCCTTTGTGATGGTTGTAGTTGCAATGGCTATAGTGGCTGTTTTAGCTGTGACTGTGCTGTGGATAGCGCTTATGAACCTCCAGATGAAGGTGACGGACGAAAAAAATACAGACAACTTTTACTCGGCAGAGGGTGTGCTGGATCAGATATGTACCGGTCTGCAGGGAGATATTTCCAAGGCTTACTCAGCAGGATATACAAAGGTTATGGAGAATTACTCTGACAGCAGCATAAATGAGGCCGGCAGACAGAGTATATTTGCGCAGGAGTATTTAAAGAGCTTAAAGGGAAGTCTTGAGTCTGACAATACCGGTATGCACTATAAAACTGAAAAGCTTAAAGACTATGTGGATAGTAAGCTCACAGACGAAAACTCAAAGCCACACGCTGTGGTCAAGGCGGTAAATGCCGATGAAAATGGAAATGGACTGCTCAAGGTATACAACAGCCGCGCAGTCATTAATGGCATCAGGGTAGAGTATACCGATGAAAAGGGATTTAAATCAATAATAGAGACGGATATTTCTCTGGGAGTTCCATCCATGAGCTTTACAGCATCGGGAGGTGTTCCGGAGCTTTTTACATATTCTCTTGTAGGAAATGAAGGATTGGAAATTACATCAGGACTTAATAAAGTGAATTTATCCGGTAATCTCTATGCCGGCTGTAAAAATGCGGCAGATACAGGAACTTCCACTACGAGTGTTATTATTCCAAACAATGCTACACTTGATGTAAAGGATACCAGCTATATGATTGCAGAGGGCGATATAGAGGTGGGAGACTTTGCCGGAAAAGATACTGGTACAATAAAAAAGAACATGGCGGGTGTACACAATAACAGTACACTTTCTGTTGATTCACAGTGTCAGCTGTGGACAAGCAATATAAATGTAAATGGTGCAACAGTCAATTTAGATGGCATGACATATGTGGCAGATGACATGACCTTAAAGTGTACAGGCTCAAATGTCACACTTGGAAAGAATAATAAGAATAACAATGCGAAGTACGTCGGCTTTGGCAATGGAGGCGCTAACAAGGAAAATCCTGTCGCAGGCGATAGCTCTGCTATTATCATAAACGGCAGGAAGGCATCGCTTGATATGTCAAATATCAGGGAGCTTATGTTGGCTGGAACCGCATATATCAATACCCAGGCTATTGTAAACTCAAGTAGTAGTGTGGGTACACAAAACAGCAATGTGGCCATGGGTGAGTCAATCTCTGTAAAGGGTGACCAGATAGCATACCTTGTGCCGCCTGAGTGCATAGGCACAAGTGGAGATGGTGCGGATGCCAAATCGCTTTACAACAAGAATCCACTCTCCTTTAAGGAGTACAAGGATATTACGGCAACAGGACAGGATCAGACAAAGTATACTGAAATAAATGCCAATGTGGTCAGCACAAAGACAGGCAAGGCTCTCTCGGCATATCTGCCAGAGAAAAAGACAATCGACAACTGTATAAAGAAGGTCTTTGTTCCTTCTACTGATAATAGTGATGATGGACTTGTATACTATTATGTCAATCTGCCAACGAACAAGGCTGCTGAGTATTACAGTGACTATTTTGGTGCAGACAGTGACAAGCTCAATAGATACACTAAGTTCTATACTGACAGCATACAGGTAAATGAGGCTGCAAGCATCTATACTGCCGGCAATTACAGCATCTACGATGGCAGCAATTTAAGACTTTTGAAGGGCATAGCTGATGGTGTGGACATGGATGCACAGTCAGATGCCTTACAGCGTACGTATACCGCACTAAACTCAAAGCTTTTGACGGATTATGCGGATTTACCGACAAATGCAGCAAGTGTTTCGCTTTTTACAAATATAGTTAACAATACCAATTTGCTGAAAATAGTGCCAAATTCCGGTAATAAACATACATTTGAGACTGAGTATCAGGGAAAAAAATACCAGGCAATTGTCATAAACGGTAACTACACATATGATGCAAATGACAAATCACACAATGTGGACATAATTGTTGCTACAGGAAATGTGACACTGGAGGCTGATTTTACAGGTACCATAGTTGCAAAGGGCAGGATAATTGTAAAAAAAGACCAGTGTGAGATTGATAATGGTACTCAGGAGGTATTTAAGGCATTGCTTCTTGAAAAGGTAAGTGATGCAGACGATGCACTGCACCTGTATGATGTGTTCATGGACGGTGCCAACTATCTGGGTAATGTTTCTTCTTTTTCAAATAAGAAAGAGGCGGACACAAAAATAGATTATGCTACGCTCATTACATACCAGAACTGGACCAAGGAGTAGAAAACAAGCGGCTTTTAAGGCGCAAAACAGCTGCGAAATATTTATATTTGACAAATTTTGACGATATATATAAGGGAGGAATCCAATATGTCTGTAACAGAAAAAAAGAATAATGGCGGTTTCTCTCTGGTAGAGCTTATAGTAGTGATAGCGATATCTGTCGTACTCATAGGTGCGGCAACCATATCCATTCGCTCGGTCATGGGTGTTGAGGTGAAGCAGTGTGCCAGAAATATTGAATCGATAATTAACAAAACAAGGGTCACAACTATGGGAAAGGACAGCGCAGTTCTTGAGATATACAAGGATGCATCAGATGGTGCCTACTATTATAAGACGACCATAAATGGTACAGTATCTGCTCCAAGCAAAATCGGAAAGAACAGGATTGATGTATATTATTCCGTGAATGATGATTATACCGGCAAGACACAATTGAACGGCTCAGACAGTATAGTGCTTCAGTTTGACAGAAGCTCAGGTGCACAAAAGCCTGATGCCAATAACAAGTACTGCAGCCGTATCTGGATTCAAAAAAACAGCACCGAGAAGGTTATCACGATATACAAGGAGACCGGCAAGGTGGTATGTGAGTAATTTACATAGTTTAATGATGAATATTTTATTTTGACGCAAGGCTGTTATAAGGTTGTATGATGAAATCGGAGAGGAAGATGAACCATGAAACTTTTAAGGCGCATGAACAAATCAAATAATAGGAAAAACAGTGGCTTTACACTTGTTGAGCTTGTCATTGTCATGGCGATAATGGGAATACTGGGGCTGGCTGTTGCAGGCTTTATCGGTACGAGCACAAAGCAGTATAAGTACGCTTCAAAGGATGTAGATTTACAGTATGAGGCACAGCTTACGATGAATCAGATAGGAGACCTGATAATTGATGCGCAAAAGGGTGTCAAGTATGAGCCTGCTACAGTGGCAGCGCCGGTGGAGGTGGCATCAGCAGCCCCTGAGGCCGGTTATGTTGCAACTGCATCAGCGGAAGAAGCGTCATCCGAAGAAGCATCATCTGAGGAAACATCATCCGACAGCAAGCTGATTATCTACAACAAGGATTGTACATACAATATCATATACAGACCATCAGAGCACAAAATCTATCTGCGAAAGGATACACTGGATCCTGCAACAGGTGCGGTGAAGGCAGATGGTCAGGGCAAGGAATCGCTTATGGCAGAAAATGTCACAGGTTTTACACCTGATTTAAGCGAGGCAGAAAGCAAGAACTCTGTCGGACTTGTCGTGGACTTTAAAGCAGGGGACAAGAAGTATACATCAAAGCAGAACTTCACTATGCGAAATAAGGTACCGACAGGAGCAGATGTGGAGTATGTGGAGCCGGCAGAGCCTAAAGGAATAAGGATATATTATAAAGGCAAGGATGTAACCAACGGAACGGTATACTATGAAATGAAGAAAAATCAGAATAAATTAGAGTTTACTGATAAGATTCTGGGTGGAAAGTATGATTCAAAAAATGTAACGTGGGATCATTCCGGAACAAAAAATGGTGGAAACTTTAATGCTAATGGTGATGTATATAATGTAGAACTTATGGATAATGAAACTACAGATCAATTTGTTATCACAGTAACATCCAAAGACGATACGTCATTGACGGCAAAGGTAACTGTAAACGTAGCACATCCAATCAATATTCTGCATTGTGATGCAGATAAGCATTTCAATTTAGGACAGACGCATCAATTGTTTATTGATGAATGGGAGTTAAAAAATTCTTCATTAAATGGTAAATATCAGGTTAAGGATTTTGTATGGCATATGGAGGTAGAAAGTGTCAGCTCAACAGGTGCAACCGAGCACAAGGGAGATATATCCTTTAGAATGGGCGATGATGGCAAGCTGATTTATGGACCGGAGGGCAATGGTGAGCCTGATGGAATATTTAAGTTTAGTTCAAATGAGATTGCCGGAGAAACAGGAGCACAAGGTAAGCCAGATGATCCTAAATATAAGAACTATCTTAATTATTATATTTTAGGTTATAATAAAGAAATGCATATCACTCTCGGAAATGATTTTCTTACCGGAGAGAAATTAAATATCAGCGTCTGGCTTGGACTTGAGGATATGCCGGAGTTTAAGTCAAATACAATTACGTTTTATACATATTAAGAAACAGAGTAGTTTTTTACAAAGGAGCAATCGCAATGAGCAAATTAAGAAAAAAAATAGTGGTTCCAATATCACTCACACTTACAGGATGTCTCGTTGTGGCAGCTTTTGTGCTGAATGACAGCCTAACAAAGGTCGATGCAAATGTAGCATTCAATGGAATATCTGATATAGTCAGCTCACATGGCAAGGACAAGCCCTTCAATATAGTTGAGGTGGTGCCTGACAAGAAAATGGCATCCATTGGCTATCTGATTGACGGTCAGGAGCCTGACGATTGGTTTGGAACACTGTCAAAGATGTCTGACAAAGAGGGTGACGGTGTACAAAAAAGGGCTGACTATATGTCAGGTCTGAAAACAAAGCTTGCACCTATTACTACCGAGAAAAAGGATAACACAAAGCCTCTTTACTATGAGCCGTATGAGGAGAGCTATGTCAGTTTAGACGATGACTGGAGTGAGCTTGCCCTTGTAGATATGGACAGAATAAACAAGGGTACCACCGGTTATAAGATGACAGAGCAGGCGGAGGGAGATTATAAGTTCAATACCGATTACCAGCTTGCTGTAAATGAAGATGGACTGCCTACAGGTCATTACAGACAGAATGTTGACCATTATGTTTTCATGCAGGGCGAGGATGAGACAGAAGATGGCTCTGAATCTGTGGATACAGGAAAAAGAGGTTACTACAGTGTTGCGTTTACTGCAGTCAAATTGCCGGATGGCATGACAAATACCCAGTATCTGGTACCGTCTGATAATTCACAGAAAGCTGATGGAAATACAGACAGCGGTACAGATGGTAACATCGATAGCAGCACAGACAATACGACAGATACAGGCACAGGTGACGATACCGTTGAGAAGCATGTGGTTTATTCTATAAAGAGCGCATATGCCATTGTTTCTGCTGAGGGCATGCAAAACATAGCAAAATATGACCCAAAGGCATATATTTACAGGACTGACAAATCGGATACTACATCCCCATATGAATTTGTTGCAAGAGCTGACCGGATGGCAAGTCTGCCTGATGGCAGTAAGCCGGATTATGAGAAGTATACATATTTTACGGTTGAGATGGAGTATGTGCCTGCAGATAAAATCACTGATGACGAGACCTACTACGAGGTGGACACTGAGGTACCTATTGAGTTTAATTACGATGAGACCGGCGAGTATGGAGCAGTGCTTGATTCACAGAATCCATACGAGAAGATAGATGATGGCACACCGGACAATCAGCCGGCAGGTAAGACCGGCGCAGATGATATTTCAGATGATGCTTCAATAGCTGATTCTGCTACAGAGAATAATGATGGTAACACAGACAGGGTAATCCTCACCGATACAGACGGATATTTTGATATAGTTAAGGACAGCCAGACATATACATATGTGGGTAAGGGAAAAGGTGACTATATAATGGTGGCTGATAAAAACGGCTCGCTTGATTATCCTGTAAATACCACACACATATATTATAAGGGTGGTTTCAAGAACAATAACTGGTTCAGAAACGGTGTATTTAACCAGGAGGGAAAGACAGGCGATGATGATAAGACTGCCAATATGACCTTCAAGGTAAAAACGGTCACACCAAAGGAGCTTGAGCAGATAGATGTGGCAACAATTGATTTACTCTATCTTTCCGGCTCAAAGTCCATCCTTTCAAAGGATTTAGGAGACGATGCTGCAACATATAAACCTGATAATGACATTTCATGGGACAAGGTAAAGCAGATAGTCCAGCGTGTACATCAGAGTGGTATCATGATGCCTGTTATAGTGGATAATGGTATTGTGTGGGCTTCTTCATCTGCAGATTACTCAAGTAATATTAAAAAGCTTGCAGGTCTTTTGAGCTGTAACAATTTCAGCTCGCTGAATTTTACTAAGGACTCAGCTGATAATTTTATTAATTGGAATAATGACATAAAGTATTATAAAGTTGACAGTAAAACCCATACAAAAGGTTTTGTAATTGGCAACGAATATGTCATTCCACGAAACTATAATCCTAGTACGGATGTGCCATTTGTTTTAAGAGATGATTTTGCTTCTGCATTTATTGCAAATGAAGATGAAACTCAATTTGTCGAAGCAGCTAAAAATGAAAATTTTGACGAGATAGCAGAGTATATCAACTCAGAGAATACAAGCAGGAAAAAAGAAAATGATACTCTTGGAAAGGACGAGTATGCGTATTATGACAAGAAGATTTCAAAGGCGATAGTTTTAAGCTATATCATATCGTATGCTGATAAAAGAGACATTATAAATCCGACAGATAGTCTGAACATACTGGATATAGAGCCCGGAACTGTAAAAAATGAGTCTGACGCTTTAAATTATGATAAGCTAAAAAATTGGCTTGGATCAAGATGCCCGGAGAAAAAAAAGGTTACAATAACAAGGGTTACGAGTGCAGAATTTATTGGAAGAATAGAGGATCTTAATAACTATGACATGATATATATGGGACTCGTAGCCGATAATCTGAATTATAAAGATGGTAATACACATGGTTATACAGTATATAACGATTGGAAGATGAATGGGCTTAAATACTCAAATGTTGGTGACATTGTTGTTATAAATCCAAATGATTATGTAAACTATTGGGGATATAATATGCTCAAAAATGGTCATGCGGGATTGCTGGATACTGATTATATAAATGATGGAACGAAGCTTAATACTAACCTTACATTAAGAAATAATGGAAATAATGCTGATTATTTAACTGCTCCAAACACATACAGAGGCTCAGGCAATGATATTACTAAGCAGAAGGTTTCAGAATTGGAGGATTATATAAAGGCGGGCTTTCCTGTCGTCTTTTCAGATGGCTTTTTCTCTACTGTTTATGGCAGAGGAATTAATGAGGAGTATATAGACAACTGTTCAAATGTTTTTACTCTTTTATGTTATGCAAAAGATAAAGACAATGTTCTTAAAGTGGACAGCAAGGGAAATTTAAAAAAACAGTCAAATGAGACAGCTGACCTTGTTACCTACCTGACTACTGAAAAACCTGAAATATTACTCAAGGAGCAGGAAAAAGTAAAAGATACAGATTATGTTGAGATTAGTAATAATCAGATTACATTGGAATTTTCAATAAACAATGCAGGTGGTGCGGATTCTAAAGCGAGTTTTAATGCACAGCTGTTCTTGGATTCGAATTCCGATGGTAAGTTTTCGACGACCAATGAAGGAATAGCTGCAAATAAAATAAAACTATATTGTGATGGTACTATTGTGAATCCGGTAATGGGTGATGATGGTAAATATATGTATAGTCTGAATGCAGGCAATTATAATTATAAACTGGTTTATGATTTGCCGAATGGATTTGTAGGAGTTATGCCTTGGCAGCTTCGTGTGAGTCAGGCTACAAATAGCTACAGATATGATCAGAAATCCGGATATGTGTATGTCAAAAATTCAAAAGGCAGTCCTACAAAAGTCAAGATTCTTCAGATTAATTCAAAGTTGGAGCATAATGAGGACTTTAGGGGAAATTTTGATATGCAGACGCAGAAGAATGATAGCAATACAAAGTTTCATAAATTACTTAGTCAAGTGAAGGATTTTGACCTGGATATAGAAACAGTTCGTTATGACAACGTACCTAAAATGGATGAGGTATGTGATAAGCTGCAGACATACGATATGCTTGTGATTGGATTTGGTGATTGTTATGATATTGATAATACAAATAATCATCTCGATAAAATAAAAGCATATATCCAGTCAGGAAAACCGGTATTGTTTGCTCATGATACAACATCATTTTGTAATAATAAAAATGATACGCGAGAGAATAATGTCTGGGGATATAAGTTTAACTCTATAATTCGTGATACTGTCGGACTGGACAGGTATGGAATCCTGTCAAATGAGTATTTAAAGAAGGGCAATACATTAAAGAGTACTGATGAGGATTTTGATAAAGCTGTACAGACTGCCAAAAAGAATAATACTGATATTGCATATGAGCCAAAATCTGATAATTCAGTTATTGTCAGACAGAATCAGGGATTTACTTATGCAGATTTAAATCAGTATCAGTGGAAAGATAATGGTAACGATCATGGCGAGTACAGGCTGTATTCAGGGCTAGATGGTAATGATGTTGAAGCTAAGACTAATAAGGCAGTCAAGGTTAATTCAGGACAGATTACCACATATCCTTTTAAGATTGCTGACGAAATAAATATAGCTACCACTCATAAGCAGTACTACCAGCTGGATATGAATCAGGATGCTGATGGTGATGGTGAGAGTGATATTGTTGTATGGTATACCTTGTCAAACCATGGAATTTATGAGCAGTCTCCAAAGGATGTAAGAAATAATTATTATATTTACACAATGGGAAATGTAACATACTCAGGTGTAGGACATTCCGATTTCTCAAATAATGAGGATGAATTGAAACTTTATATAAACACTATGATTGCTGCATATAGTGCATCAGTTCATGAGCCGTCAATTTATCTTAAAGAGAATGCAGATACTGATTCAAATGACATAACTACATTATATGCAACTATTGATGATGCCATTGAAGAAGAAGCAGCTAATAAAGCGGATGCCAGACTAGATGGTGCAGACAGTACGCAGGATGTTTATTTTACGGTAAAGGATTCAAACCTTGTGCGAAATCAGATTGATGAAAAAACTGTTGTTTATTTGGACTTTTATATCGAGGATCCGCAAAAAAATCCAAAAGATGAAACGATTGGCACCGGAAATGATAAGATTTACTTAAAGAAGGTGGACTGGGATATCTATACACTGAATAATGATGGAACAGAAAATGAACAGATAAATAACAGTAAAGAAAACAGTCAATTAAATAAGGATCCAAGGGACTTCTTTGAAAATAACAAGACATATAAGGTAAAGGTACCATTGAGTGCTTTACCGGAGGGAGCTAATTCTATAAAGATTTATGCCGTAGGATATAGTAAGATTTACCAGTCACAGGTGAGCGGTGGTGATAAAGAAACTACAACAGCAAAGGCATACAAGACCTTCCAGATACAGCGTGTAGGTCTTGCTGATTTGGATTAGTTTTCAAAGGCTCCTGGCTATCACATACTTTTCGATTAAGCACAATTTATCAAACAGAGACTTATATAAACCATTTATATAGTCTCTGTTTTTTTACTGTTTCTTTATACTTTCTTTATTGAATTATCCGCGCTTATTGATAAAATAGATAGTATGCGCACGATTGCGGATATTTTTGCATTCGTGTATGGGGGATAATTAACCGGAAAGAAAGGAAACGTTTATGAGTAAAATTTTCAAAAACCTGATTCCATACTGGCGATGGATCATATTAATTTTTGTTTTTCTCATTGCTCAGGCTTATTGTGATCTGGCTTTGCCTGCGTACACATCTGACATCATTGATGTGGGTATCCAGGATCATGGCATTGAGCATATCCTGCCAGAGGAGATTACATCGGAGGATTATCAGATGGCACAGACATTTATGCTGTCTGACGAGAAAGAAAAATTTACGGACTGTTATGAGGCAGAGGATGCTTCAAAATCTGATGACAGTGTGGCAAAATACAAGCTGACAGCTGATTCGGACACACTTGATAAGCTGGATGAGGAGCTTTTGGTTCCTCTTGTCATGGCATATCAGGCTTTTCAGTCGAGGGAGCAGATGGATGTGGATGCATCGGCTATCCCGCAGGGAGTAGCACTCGATGATACCATGATAAAGCAGATAAGAAGCAAGGTGCAGGACAAAATCGATGAGGTGGGTTCAGCTACTTTAAAGTCCATGGGTGTAACTTTTGCGACAAAGTGTGATGAGAATGCAGGAATCGACGTGGATGCCAATCAGGTTGCTTATCTGTGGAAGGCAGGCGCCAAGATGGCAGCCTTTGCAGCTATTATGCTTATAGCAGCATGTGTTGTAGGCTTTGCGGCTTCAAAGGTCGGTGCCGCTGTCGGCAGGGATTTGAGGGAGAAGACCTTCTCAAAGGTTGTAGGTTTTTCAAATGCCGAGATTAACAAATTCTCTACGGCATCACTGATTACGAGAAGCACAAACGATATACAGCAGATTCAGATGGTTACGGCTATGATGCTTCGTATGGTGCTTTACGCGCCAATCGTTGGTATCGGTGGTATCATCAAGGTGGCGCAGACCAAATCCGGCATGGAGTGGGTGATTGCCATTGCGGTTGCTGCCATCATGGTTTTTATTTTCACACTGGTTGGCATTGCGATGCCAAAGTTCAAGATTATGCAGAGTCTTGTAGATAAGGTAAACCTTGTTTCTCGTGAGATTCTTACAGGTCTTTCCGTTATCAGGGCTTTCGGCCGTGAGAAGGAGGAGGAAAAGAGGTTTGATGAGGCTAACCGTGAGCTTACACGCACACAGCTGTTTACAAACCGTGTCATGACCTTTATGATGCCGGGTATGTCCATGATCTTGTACTGCATTACACTTGGCATCGTGTGGGTTGCAGCAGGCAGAATAGACAAGGGTTCTATGCAGGTAGGTACCATGACTGCGTTTATTACATATGCCATGATGATTGTTATGTCATTCCTCATGCTTTCAGCCATGTCCATCATGCTTCCGAGAGCTGGTGTTGCGGCAGAGCGTATCGATGAGGTTATAAAGACAAACAGCACTGTAAATGATCCAAAAGAGCCTGTTACTGAGGCTGATCACAGAGGTGTTATCCGTTTCAACCATGTGGATTTCAGATATCCGGGAGCAAAGGAGGATGTGCTTTCAGACATTGATTTTGTGGCGGAGCCGGGCAAAACCACAGCTATCATCGGAAGTACCGGCTGTGGAAAGTCTACACTTGTAAACCTGATTCCGCGTTTCTATGACGTGACTGGAGGCTCAATAGAGCTTGATGGACACGATATCAGAGACTACACACTAAGCGAGCTTCGCGAGTCAATAGGCTTTGTTCCGCAGAAGGGTATTCTTTTTTCGGGAACCATCGCCTCAAACCTGCGCTTTGGTAAAGCAGACGCGAGTGATGAGCAGATAAAAAAGGCTGCGGATATCGCACAGGCTTCTGAGTTTATCGAGACAAAGAATGACAGGTATGAAAGCTCAATCGCACAGGGCGGCTCAAACGTGTCAGGTGGTCAGAAGCAGAGGCTTGCCATAGCAAGAGCTATCGCAAAGGACCCTCATATTTATGTGTTTGATGACAGCTTTTCAGCACTCGATATGAAGACTGACGCGCGTCTGCGTGCAGCCTTAGCAGAGGTTACAGAGAGTGCTTCCGTTATTATCGTGGCACAGCGTATCAGCACGATTATTCATGCTGACCAGATTCTCGTGCTCGATGACGGTAAAATCGTAGGAAAAGGCACCCACGAGGAGCTTCTTAAGAATTGCGATGTATATATGCAGATTGCACAGTCACAGCTTTCAGCCAGGGAACTTGGAATTGATGATAACAAAAAGGAGGGCATGTAAGATGAGTGAGAATAATAACGAACAGTTTAAGATGCCTCCTAAGAGGCCAAGAGGGCCAATGGGACGTGGCCCCGGAATGGTCACAGAAAAGGCCAGGGATTTCAAGGGCTCTACAAAGAAACTCATAAAGTATCTCGGCAGATACTGGGCTGCTATCATTGCAGTTATGATTTTTGCAGCAGTTTCGACTGTCTTCTCCGTTGCAGGACCGAAGGTCATGGGTAAAGCCACCACTGCGCTTGCCGATGGACTTATGAACAAGATTGCAGGAACAGGCGGCATAGATTTTGATTATATTGCAAAGGTTCTTTTGTTTACGCTGGCTTTATATGTGGTGAGTGCCATCTTTATGTTTGTCCAGGGGCTTATCATGACAGGCATCACGCAGAAGACCTGCTACAGGATGCGTAAGGACATCACGAGCAAAATCAACCGTATGCCGATGAAGTATTTCGAATCAAGGACATACGGTGAGGTACTTTCGCGTATCACAAACGATGTGGACACACTCGGACAGAGCTTGAACCAGAGTATCACACAGATTATTACATCTGTTGCCACTTTGGTCGGTACACTGGTCATGATGCTGTCTATTTCACCGCTCATGACGCTGATTTCACTCGTTATCCTGCCTGTTTCGATGATACTTATTTCGTTTGTCATAAAGCATTCACAGAAATACTTCAGACAGCAGCAGGAGTATCTGGGACACATAAACGGACAGGTCGAGGAGGTGTACGGAGGCCACCTCGTCATAAAGGCATATAATAAAGAGGCAGAGACTGTAAAGACCTTTAAGGAGGCCAACAATGTGCTCTACAAATCCGCATGGAAATCACAGTTCCTTTCAGGACTTATGATGCCTATCATGCAGTTTGTAGGAAACTTAGGATATGCGGGAGTAGCCATCTCAGGTGGTATACTTGCCATAAAGAATGTCATCACAATCGGTGATATCCAGGCATTTATACAGTATGTGAAGAATTTCACACAGCCAATCCAGCAGATAGCGCAGGTGGCAAACCAGCTTCAGTCGATGGCGGCTGCATCTGAGCGTGTATTTGAGTTCCTCGATGAGGAGGAAGAGGATATAACAGTGGAAAATCCTGTAAAGCCAGACCATATCGAGGGAAGTGTAGAGTTTTCGCATGTACACTTTGGTTATAATCCTGACCAGATCATCATCAATGATTTTTCTGCAAAGGTAAAGCCGGGACAGCAGGTTGCTATCGTTGGACCGACAGGAGCGGGAAAGACTACCATGGTCAAGCTTCTTATGAGATTTTATGATGTAAGCTCAGGTGCCATTCTTGTAGACGGACATGATATCAGGGATTACAACAGAGCCGATCTGCGAGATGCATTCGGCATGGTATTGCAGGACACATGGCTCTTTAAGGGCACCATTATGGAAAATATCCGCTACGGCCGTCTGGATGCCACAGATGAGGAGGTCATCGCGGCAGCAAAGGCAGCACATGCGCATCACTTTATCCAGACATTGCCGGGTGGCTACGATATGGAGCTCAACGAGGATGCATCCAATGTGTCACAGGGACAAAAGCAGCTTTTGACAATAGCAAGAGCCATTCTTGCAGACAATCCAATCCTTATCCTTGATGAGGCCACATCCTCTGTCGATACACGTACAGAAATCCGTATCCAGAAGGCACTCGACAATCTGATGAAGGGCAGAACAAGCTTTGTCATCGCCCACAGGCTGTCTACTATCAAGAATGCCGATATGATTCTTGTCATGAAGGACGGAGACATTATCGAGCAGGGTACACACGATGAGCTTCTTGCAAAGAACGGATTTTACGCAGAGCTGTATAACTCTCAGTTTGAAGAATAGAGAAAGCACGGGTATCGTGCAGTTTTGCGAATATGCGTGGGCTGAATGGTTACATAAAATTAAAAAAAAATACGCTCTCGACAAAATTCGACAAAATGTGTTATCATAAAAGCATACAATTTGTTTTGACATGACAGTAATTGGCGGCATAGGAGAGTTTGATGAGCACTTTAAATGTTGCAGTAGCAGACGAAAAGAAAAACATGCAGAGTTTATTAAAGGGCATGGAGTTTTTAGGAACAGCAAGAAGTAGTGATGAAGCATACAACATGATAAACGGTAATGCCGGTTCTGATGTGGTACTTGTGTATGTAAAGAGAGCATCCGGTGACACTGAGCCACTTGATGATACATATATGGAGAAAAAATCCCTTGAGACACAGGTGACGGATATCATTCATGAGATAGGTGTTCCGGCTCATATAAAGGGATATCAGTATCTTAGGACTGCGATAGTGATGTGCGTTGAGGATATGGAAATGCTTAGCTCTATCACAAAGCTTTTGTATCCCACTATTGCAAAGAAGTACAAGACTACCTCAAGCAGGGTGGAGAGAGCCATAAGGCATGCTATCGAGGTGGCATGGAGCAGAGGCAGGATGGATACGATAGACTCCATGTTTGGATACACTGTAAACTATGGTAAGGGCAAGCCTACCAATTCGGAGTTTATTGCCCTGATTACAGACAAAATACGTCTAGGAATGTAAAAATCGTCATTATAGACAAATAAAACCACGTTTTGATAAATTTACTAGGCAAAATGTACTCCCGCGTGATATAATATAGTATACATTCTATTGGTTTCAGGATGTATACTATATTTTTTATCAGATTAATCGTTGTTTAAATAACTGTAATCTGGGGGAGGTTTCAGCATGGACAAAATGAAAATATTAATGGCCGCATCAGAGGCAATACCTTATATGAAGACAGGTGGACTAGCTGACGTAGTGGGATCTTTACCGAAATATTTTGACAAGGACAGATATGACGTGAGAGTTATACTTCCGAAGTACAAATGTATGGATGATAAATTACTGCCACAGCTTAAGTTCGTCTGTCATTTTTATGTCAATCTCAACTGGCGCAGGCAGTATGTGGGGATTTTTACATCGCAGTATGATGGTGTGACATATTATTTTGTCGACAATGAGTTTTACTTTGCAGGAGATAAGCCATACAACAATATATACGAGGATGTGGAGAAGTTTGCTTTCTTTTCAAAGGCGGTGCTTGAGGCTTTGCCGGTTATAGATTTTGCCCCGGATGTGATACATTGTAATGACTGGCAGACAGGACTCTTGCCGGTTTTTCTAAAGACAGTATACGGCTCAGACAATTTCTATGCCGGTATCAAGACAGTCTTTACCATTCACAATATGAAGTTTCAAGGGCGATGGAAGATTAAAGAGGTGGCTGATGTTACAGGACTTCCGGAGCATATTTTTAATTCAGGGGAGCTGGAGTTCTATGGTGAGGCTAATTATTTAAAGGGCGGCATAGTATATGCAGATGAGATTACGACTGTCAGTCCGACATATGCAGATGAAATCTGTACACCTGAGGGCGGAGAGGGCCTGGATGGCCTGATGCTTGAGCGGCGCAGGCATTTGAGAGGCATTGTAAACGGTATAGATTATGATGTCTTTAATCCTATGAAGGATACATATCTGGATAAGCATTTTTCTGTAAGGGAATTGAGTGGAAAGGTCGTTAATAAGCGTCAGCTGCAGGAGAAGTATGGTCTGGCTGTGGATAAGGATGTCATGCTGATTGGAATAGTTTCGCGTCTGACAAAGCAGAAGGGCTTTGATCTGGTGGCATATGTGATGGAGGAGATGCTTTCCACCATGAATGTACAGTTTATAGTGCAGGGCACAGGAGAGCAGCAGTACGAGGAGATGTTTAATTATTTCCATGGCAGGTATCCGCAGAAGCTTGGAGTATATATCGGTTACTCAGAGGAAAATGCACATGAGATATATGCAGGCTGTGACGCATTTCTCATGCCGTCTCTTTTTGAGCCGTGCGGCTTGAGCCAGCTCATGTCTATGCGATATGGTACGCTGCCTATAGTCAGGGAGACAGGTGGTCTTAAGGACACTGTAGTGCCGTACAATGAGTACGAGAATACGGGCGATGGCTTTTCCTTTGCTAATTATAATGCGCATGATATGCTGCATGTCATCAAATATGCTCTTGATGTGTTTGAAAACCATAAGGACAGATGGCAGGAGATGATGCAGCGCGCCATGAGGCATGATTTCTCATGGAAGGCATCTGCGAAAGAGTATGAGAAGCTTTACGACATGCTGCTTGGCAACTAGTACATCGCTCTGCAAATAACAGGCCAATAACTTTCTTGAATTTCCAACTATGTTCTTAGAAAGTAAAATACCGGATACATATCTATGATATGATATCCGGTATTTTGTGTTATCGGGTTATATGATTATCAGGTTATATGATTATCAGTAGACAGTGTCTGTTTTACTATCGTATATGTAATACCTCTCGCCAAGTACTTCCTCGTCGCGTACCTCTGTAGAGTTTACCTCACAGATGAATTCGCTTAGGTTGCAGACATCTATATCGCTATCCAGCGGCATTACCAGAAACTCATGGATACTGCTTGGTATGAGCAGCATATTGCCGCCGAGCTTTTTTGCCAGCGAGCTTAGCACACCCGGGTAGAGTATGGCGGATGCCCCGTTTGTCTGCCTGCTGTTTGTAAGGATATACATAGGCAGGCTGTCAAAATCACAGACTGCGCGCATCTGATTAGCATAGCCCGGACATTTTTTGGCAAGAAACTCTGCCATGTTGATTATTGAGCATGGAAGTATCTTTGGGGTATTTTGCATTGAGGCGCGGATTAGTGTTTCTGTATCTATGCCCCAGCGTGACAGAAGCGCATCTGTGACCGTAATGGTGCCAAATTCAGGCAGCTCGGCTCCTACATATACTTCAAATATGATGGCAAAATCCAGATATTTGATATAGGGCACGTCCTTTAGCTGCTTTTGGTTTTTGTCGTAGCTTATGAGCTGGAAAATTATTTTCTCCTTTACCTTGGAAAAATCATCACAGAAGCTTATGTCAAAATCTTCAGTTGGCTTGAAATCATTGTAGGTGGATAAAATTGCATCGAGAATAGAATCAATGGATACACCATCAAGATACCAATGGTAGTAAGGATTGAGATAAATAGTCGGTGCTATATTGAATTTGGGATTGATAATCACCAATCCGTCGTAGATCATCCCGTTGTTCTTTTTGACAGGATGGATGGTAAGCTTGAAATTATTGTCAAGTCTTGCGGTTATTTCTGTTTCTATAGTATGTAAAAACTCCGTGTATTTCATGAATCTCCTTGCGGAGCATAAAAATATCGGATCTCGTGGAAAAGTAAAACCCACGAAGCAGGGCGCTTCGTGGGTTTTACTCTATCATTGTTTGTTGAAGTTTGCAATATGTATTTTTGTACAATTTTTAGACTTCATTTTTGTGACATCATACAAAATATAGCTGCGCAATTCATTTTTAATCCGATTTAAGCCTCTGCCACAGTGTGTTGTAAAGAGTTGCGTCATCATCATTTAAAGCTCTGTATACTTCACAGTTTTTGAGCATATCGGAAGGCGGATTAATCGCCTCATTTTCCTTCGTTTCTGCATCCTGGTTGTCGATGACAGACTGGATAGGTGATGCATAGTATACATATTCAAAGTTGAGTTGTGCCGGCTCATCACTGCAGATATAATTCAAAAATTCCTGTGCGCCCTCTTTATTCTTGCATGTCTTTGGAATAAACCATGAGTCAATCCAGAGGTTTGAGCCCTCCTTTGGCACGATATAGTCCAGGTTGTCATTTTCAGCCATGGCGGCAGCTGCCTCACCGGAGTAGCACACTGCGATTGCTGCATTTTCAGCAACCATCTCATCACAGGTTTCATCCACGTAGTAGGCGAGCACATCACTGCTTTGTTTGTTCAGTATATCAAATGCTTCATCGAGCTTTGTTGTGTCTGTCTCGTTTATCGAGTAGCCAAGTGTGCGAAGGGCGGGAGTAAAGGCATCACGGACAGAATTAATCATAATCATGTTGTCCTTGTATTTGCCGTTCCACAGGCAGTCCCAGGTATTTAGGTCTGATGCATCAGCCAGCTTTTTATTGTATAGTATGCCGAGTGTGCCGTAGAAATAAGGCACAGTATACTCATGTGTCGGGTCAAAGGATGCGGACATGTCGATTATATCCTGATTTACATTTTGATAGTTTGGCATTGAGCTGTAGTCTATCTTGTTGACCTCACCCTCACTTATGAGCTTCTCTATGATGTAGTCAGAGGTGCAGATGACATCGTAATCGATGGCACCGGACTTGTACTTTGTGTACATTTCCTCAGGCTCCTCGTATTCCTCGTATTTAATGGTGATTCCGGTTTCCTGCTCGAAGCTGTCGATTACTGATTCATCGATGTATTTACCGTAGTTTAGCACTGTTATGGCATTGTCATTGTTCGTGCTTCCGGCGCTTATGGTAAATACCGAAAAGCAGCCGATTACGAGTACTGCAACAATTGCGATGCTCACACTACGCTTTACGATGCGCAGCTTTTTAGCTCTTGCAGGCTTCTTTGAGGCGCTGACAGGTATCTGGTTTGAGTTGATGTTTACCACAACCAAAAGCAGCAGCACTGTGAAGAAAAGTATGGTTGACAGAGCATACAGCTCCGGCTTTACACCCTTTTTCAGCTCTGTGTAGAGCATGGTTGAGAGTGTGTTTACTCCGGCACCCTTCGTAAAGTAGGTGATGGAGAAGTCATCGAGTGACATTGTGACCGCCATCATAAAGCCGGAGAACACCTGTCTCTTATACACATCTGACGCTGCCGA
>ERZ1026943.463-NODE-463-length-21781-cov-6.965203_pt1 | contig 21781 bp, 27 predicted proteins | sample MGYA00519461_ERZ1026943 | MGnify/ENA primary metagenome ERZ1026943 (study PRJEB26926, sample SAMN06164617) | human gut metagenome | biome: ENVO:00009003; feature: ENVO:2100002; material: ENVO:00002003 | host: Homo sapiens | place: USA | collected 2012 ...
GGTCAGCCCGTGGGAGGCCAGGGCGCCGCTGACCGGTGGACGGCACCGAGCCGTCATCGAACTTGGAAGGGGGAGGCCTCGCGGCCTCCCCCTTTTTTTGCGTTTACGCTTCACAATGTCGTTGCAGTTCACCTGTAACCCGGTTGGGCTTATGGGTAATGAACTTTTATTTTAAGACAATAAATCGAATAACAAGGGCAACTGCTATGGCCACAATGATCAAAAGCAGGATTGTCAGTCGATGCTGCTTGCGTCGTTTACTTGACGAAACGAAGATTGATTTTCCCTGTTTTGGCGTTTCGAGATAGCGAGCCGAATGCGTCAAGGTTTGCTTTGGTCGAGGACCTCTATGTTGATTGGCGGCGGATGCTTTCAGTGGCTCCTCACTAGCTGCGCTGTTTTTAGATAATGGTGCGTCTTTCAGATATACAGGGTCTCCCGAGGCCACGCCCATATGTTTACGTCCCGTTTGGGCATCCTCGAGTGTTTGATATCGATTTCTCGTCACATACTCGGGCTCAGGATCATTAATGGGCTCTTGCGAGATGTGGGGGCGATGGAACCGTGGCGGCTGCGTGGAAGTATCTTCCCCCTGCGTCGGCATAAACATTTTGTTCTGGTTTTGGTCGTCCATGATGCCCTTTAGCTCGTTACCAACAACGTGTACGCGCTCATTGTAAGCCCCTTGCTATTTGTAGCTGCGAACATACTTGTTATTTAGGCTCTGGTTCAAAGAACCTTAACCTTACTAAAACCTTAGTCATACACACTTAGATATGCTTATAGTACTGGACTCAAAAAACTTTATAGTCGATGTATATATAAGCACTGTGTGGGCATATATAAGAGCGTCAAAAGAAGTCCCAGTCACCTAGAAGATGGCTCGGCAGTCCTAAAAGGAGTGGTAAACATGGCAAGCATGGTTCCTTATCGTTCGGTTTTTGGCGTTCGTCCTTCTGCTAGCTCGCTGTTCGATCTGTTTGATGATATGACCGACCTTGCAAACAACTCGATTGCTTCCAAGGCGTTTCCCGTTGACGTTGAGGATAAGGGCGACGGCTATGAGGTCAAGGCCTATCTGACCGGTGTCGCCAAGGACGATATCGATGTCGAGCTCAATGAGGGCCGTCTGTCCATTAGCGTGAATGTCGAGGAAGACGAGGAGAACGAGGGCAAGAACTTCCTGCAGAAGGAGTTCAGCTCGTACAGCGCGACGCGTGGCGTGTATCTAAAGGACGCTTCGAGCGAGGGCCTCTCGGCTAAGTACGCTGACGGCATCCTGACCGTTACGGTTCCCAAGATCGTCGAGAAGAAGAACGTTACGAAGATCTCCATCGACTAACTTCGTTGGTGTTCTGCGCTATTAAAAGACAGCAAAAGGGGCTGGGAAGCGATTCTCGGCCCCTTTTGCTGTCTAGGACAGTCTATTGAATGGTTGCCGGCTGATACTGACTCGCAGGGCGTATCGAGAGTTTTCGCGATCCTTGGAGAAGGGTTGCGGAGCTGCCGACCTCGTCATCCAGGGTTGCGGCCAGAGCTTTGGCATAGCTTTTGACGGTAAGGCTCGGACGATTGTTATCTTGGCTGATATGCATGGCAATGAGCTGTTCGGTGCGATCGGTAACAAGTGCGCGCGCGGCTTCGGCGGCTTGGCCATTGGAGAGGTGTCCCCTTGCAGACAGGATGCGCTCCTGAAGAAAGCGGGGATATTCTCCCTCGCGCAGCATGGTCACATCATGGTTGCTTTCGAGCGCGAGGACTCGACAATCTTTGAGGGTGTTCATGGCTTGGCTCGATAGCTCTCCGGTGTCGGTGGCAAAGCCGATGGAATCATCGAGGGCGTCGAATCGATAACCGACTGGATTGATGACATCGTGTGATGTTGAGTAGGTTTGCACGTGGATGCCGGCAATGGATAGGGCGTCGCCGGGATCGAATTCCTCGACAGGCAGATGCGAAAGATTTTCTTTGTTCGAAAGAGTGCCCCTGCTGGCAAAGAGGGGGCCGTGCCAGTGCTTGCACCAGACATCGAGGCCCTTGATGTGATCGCTATGCTCATGAGTAATGAGAAGAGCCGAGACGTTGTCTGTCGAAAGCCCCAGTTCTGCCATGCGCTTTAATGTCTCGCGGCGAGACAGTCCGTCATCGACCATAATGAGCCCCTGCGGGCCCTCGATGAGTGCGCAGTTGCCTTTAGAGCCACTGCCGAGGATATGAAGGTGCAGACGAGACATAAGATTCCAAAGGATACAATGGGTGCGGACGAATAGAGGAGGAAGCAAATGCCTACGGTATCTCAGCATTATGGACACCATGCCGTGCCTGGGGCAGTCGATGAGACCCGGACGAGGCAGCAGGCTGCTCCTGTCGTGCTCATGGTATCAGGCGGCGCGGACTCGACGGCACTGCTTCTTATGGCGTGCACATCAAAGCTGGATATCCAAGACGGGCGCGGTGTTGCCCCCATTGCTCGCGAGCGCCTGCATGTGCTGCATGTAAACCATCATCTGCGCGGCAAGGCGTCCGATGGCGACGAGGCCTTTGTGCGTGAGCTCTGCGCGAAATATGGTTTACCGCTGTGCGTGGAGCACGCTTATTTTGATGGGGAGTCGGGCAATATTGAGGCCGCGGCCCGCGAGGTGCGCTATGCCGCGGCGCGGAGGTATGTTCGCGAGCTCTGCGCCCAGACGGGGGCACCGCGAACGGCGGCTCGTATCTGCACCGCGCACACGTCTTCGGATCGCGCGGAAACGTTTTTGATGAACGCGATTAAGGGTTCGGGGCCCGCTGGCCTATCGAGCATTCCTCGCCGGAGGAATATCGTGGTGCGTCCCTTGCTCGACCTAACTCATGGCGAGCTCGTGGGCTATCTACAGGTACATGGTCAGCCGTGGCGTGAAGACGAGAGCAATGAGGATATCTCGTATCTGCGAAACTACGTGCGCCATCGAGTGATGCCGGTGGTGGCGCAGCGCAACGCGAGCGTCTGCAAGACGATTGGCGCCGCCTGCGAGATCTTAGGCGATGAGGACGCGTTTTTGTCTCAGCTTTCGGCACAGGCGTTTCGAAGCTGCCTGCGTAAGGAGGCGGCGGGCGCGCTGGTGCTCGATGCCAGGCGCCTTGCTGCGGCCGAGGTGGTAATCGCGCGGCGCATCGTGCGACTGGCGATTAAGCGCATCGATCCGGACGCTCGTCCAGAGATGCGACATGTGGAGCGAGTCCTTTCCTGCGTTGCCGAGGGCGCCGGCTCGGTCACGCTTCCGGCGGGGATTGACGCACGCATTGAGTTTGGCATGCTGGCGTTCAAGGCGCCGGCGGCTCGCGAGGGCCTGGTCGCGGACTGGGTTACCGTACCCGGTCGTTTGCCGTTGGGCGGGGGACGTATGCTGGTCACAGAACCGATGGCCGTTGAGCCGGGATGCGATATCGTGCGCCGCGCCCGTGAGCTTGCAGCTGCCGGGGAAGTGACAGCTTTGGTAGACGCGGCTGCTCTGGGTTTTGCCGACAGCGATAGTGAGCGGATCCTGGCGGGCTCGCGTGGCGAGATCCCTGCCGAGGCGCGATTGGCGCGCCTGTGGGTGGACGGTCCCGCACCGGGAGACGTGATGTGCCCGTTAGGGATGAGTGGTCGAAGCAAGAAAGTATCCGACTTGCTAGGTGAGGCTCGCATTCCCGTTTCCGAGCGCGCCGGCGTGCCCATGGTGAGGACGGCGCCGGGGGGCGCCGTGGTGTGGGTCGCCGGAGTTCGCGCGGACGAGCGTTTTAAGTGCACGGCCGCAACGCGCGTGGCATATCTGCTCCGCGTGGTCGATGCGGAATAGCGTCCCACGCCAGCTATTCTGTGCGACGTTGACGGTATTCCCGCGCTGATGGCGTACGGGCTGGAAAATATACCCCGTGCGCTGCTAAAATGTGAAGTTCGCGTCCATACGGCGGTGTGTGGGCGATAAGCACAAGAAAGGGTTGTCATGGCTTCTCAACATCCGGATATCGAGAAGGTTCTGTTCACGCAGGAGGATATCGACGGTATCGTCTCTCGCCTGGGCGAGGAGATTACGCGCGACTACGCGGGTAAGGATCTGGTGCTGATTGCGGTCCTGCGCGGCGCCGTGGTCTTTATGGGCGACCTGATGCGTAAGATCGAGCTGCCGACCAACATCGATTTCATGGCTGTTTCGAGCTACGGCGACGGTGTGAAGTCCTCGGGTATCGTGCGTATCATTAAGGACCTGGATATCGACATCCGCGGTCGCGACGTGCTGATCGTCGAGGACATTCTGGACTCGGGCCTGACGCTCAAGTATCTGATGAAGAACCTCGAGAGCCGCAAGCCCGCTTCTCTGGAGGTCGCCGCCTTCCTGTGGAAGGACGTTGAGGACCGCGTCTCGGCCATCACGCCCAAGTATGTTGGAACCCATTGCCCCGATGCCTTTGTGGTGGGCTACGGCCTCGACTATGCCGAGCGCTATCGTAACCTTCCGTATCTGGGCATTTTGAAACCGGAGGTTTATTCGTAAGATGCCCGACGACCGTAACGATAACAATTCCCAGACTCCCCGGGACCCAAAGATCCCGGGGATGCCCGGAGGCAAGAAGCCCACGCGTACGGGCTGGCTGTATTTTATTTTGGCTTGCGCGCTTCTGGGCTACGCCTTCTTTAACATGGGCTCCGGCTTTGCCAATTCCAGCAATACCGTTAAGCTCGCGACGAGCGAGATGGTGAGCGCCATCAAGCAGGATCGCGTCGAAGATCTGACCTATACGGTTCAAGACGGAAGCGTGACGGGTCATTACTGGAAGACGAAGAAGGACAAGGGCGATACGAGCGAGCTCAAGAGCTTCTCTTCGACCTATGTCGGCTCCGATTCGCTTGCCGAGCTCATGGCGGAGCACCCCGATACCAAGTACATCGTCAACACCAACGATCCCGATTTTTGGGGCGACTTGGCGATGAGTGTGCTTCCGACGATCGCCCTTATCGCCATCATGTTCTACTTTATGCGCCAGATGATGGGCACCAACAACAGGAACATGCAGTTTGGCAAGACCAACGCCAAGACCAACGAGGCCACACGCCCCAAGGTCAAGTTTGAAGACGTTGCCGGCGTGGACGAGGCAGTCGAGGAGCTCGAGGAGATCCGTGACTTTTTGAGCGATCCGGATCGCTATCGCAAGCTGGGCGCCAAGATCCCGCGTGGCGTGTTGCTGGTTGGCCCTCCGGGCACCGGTAAAACGCTGCTGGCCAAGGCTGTTGCCGGCGAGGCGGGCGTGCCGTTCTTTAGCATCTCGGGTTCCGACTTTGTCGAGATGTTCGTAGGTGTCGGCGCCAGCCGTGTGCGTGACCTCTTTAAGGAGGTCAAGTCCCAGGCCCCGTCGATCATCTTCATCGATGAGATCGACGCCGTGGGACGTCAGCGCGGAGCCGGCTTGGGCGGCGGTCACGACGAGCGCGAGCAGACGCTCAACCAGCTGTTGGTCGAGATGGACGGTTTTGAGGAGAGCGAGTCGGTCATCCTGATCGCTGCGACCAACCGTCCTGACATCCTGGATCCGGCATTGCTGCGTCCCGGCCGTTTTGACCGTCAGGTTACGGTCGACCGTCCGGATGTGAAGGGCCGCGAGCAGATCTTGCGCGTGCATGCCGAGAACAAGCCGATGGACGAGGACGTTAAGTTTGAGAAGCTCGCCCAGATGACCGTTGGCTTTACCGGTGCCGATCTGGCAAATCTGCTCAACGAGTCTGCGCTGCTGGCTGCTCGCCGCCATCGTTCCGTGATCTCGATGGACGAGGTCGAGGAGTCGATGGAGCGCGTGATTGCCGGACCGCAGCGCAAGGGTCGCGTGATGACCGAAGCCGAGCGCACTACGATTGCCTACCACGAGAGCGGCCATGCCCTGGTGGGCCACATCCTGGAGCACTCCGATCCGGTTCACAAGATTTCGATTGTCAGCCGCGGCCAGGCTCTGGGTTACACGCTGCAGCTTCCGCAGGAGGATCACTTCCTCAAGACCAAGAACGAGATGCTCGACGAGCTTGCCGTGTTCTTGGGCGGTCGCGTTGCCGAGGAGCTCATGTGCGACGACATCACGTCGGGCGCGAGCAACGACCTGGAGCGCGCGACCAAGATGGCGCGCGAGATGGTCACGCGCCTGGGTATGAGCGAGGAGCTGGGCACGCAAGTGTTTGGCGAGGCGCAGCATCAGGTGTTCCTTGGTCGCGATTACGCCGATCACCAGGATTACTCCGAGGAGACGGCACGCCGCATCGATATCGAGGTTCAGCGCATCATGCGCGAAGCCCATCGTCGTGCGGTCGAGATTTTGGATGCCCGTCGCGATCAGCTCGATCTGATGGCGAAGGTGCTGCTTGAGCGCGAGACCGTCGAAGGCGACGCCGTGAACGCCCTGCTCGACAACGAGTGGGATGCGTACCTTGAGCGCGAGGGCGATATCCTGGCGGCCAAGGAGGAGCGCAATGCCAAGGCGGCCGGCATGCCGACCAAGAAGCGCGTGCCTCGAATGAGCGAGGAGGAGCTGGCGGCTGATGCCGCGGCCTTTGCGCAGGCGGCCATGCAGGAGGATGCCGAAGCCGCATCCGATGATGCTGACGATGACCATGCCGTCGTCGATGCCGATGCCGACACCGACGCCGACAAATAGTCTTTGTGGCGAAAGCCTCTGCGGGGAAACCTGCGGGGGCTTTTTCTTTTGAGCGATATGGGGCCGTCTGTTGATTGGGGACAGACTTAAATGAGCGTTTTCACGCATTTAAGTCTGTCCCCAATCAACATTGCTGCGGCACTTTGCTCGGCTAAAGCGTACAATAGCGCCTATGTGAAAGGGGAACAGATGATCAACGAAACTATGTATGCTCGCGGTGCGGAAAGCTCCATCATCCGTGAGATTTTTAGCTATGGCCTTGAGCGCAAGGCGCAGATCGGTGCGGAAAACGTATTCGATTTTTCGCTGGGCAACCCGAGTGTTCCGGCGCCCGCTGCCGTGGCTGAGTCGATTAAGAAGGCCCTGGAGCTGCCGAGCGACCAGCTGCACGGCTACACGCCCGCACCGGGCCTGCCGCAATGTCGTGCCGCTGTGGCCGAATCGCTCAACCGCCGCTTTGGCACGAGCTATGAGGGCAAAGACGTCTTTATGACGGTGGGTGCCGCGGCTTCGCTCACCTGCACGCTCAACGCCGTTACGAACCCGGGCGACGAGGTTATTGTTATCGCCCCGTACTTTCCGGAGTATCGCGTTTGGATTGAGAAGGCCGGCTGTACGTGTGTTGAGGCGCTCGCCGATGAAGATACGTTCCAGCTGAGCGTGGACAACGTGCTCAAGGCGATCAGCGATAAGACGGCGGCCGTCATCATCGACTCTCCCAACAATCCGACCGGTGCCGTATATACATGCGACACGCTGACGCGACTGGCCAACGTTCTGCGCGAGGCCAACGCTCAGCGCGATCCCGAGAATCCGATTATGCTCATCTCGGATGAGCCGTACCGCGAAATCGTGTACGGTGCCGAGGTGCCTTGGGTGCCCTCGATTTACGAGCACACCATCGTGTGCTACTCGTATTCCAAGTCGCTGTCGCTGCCTGGTGAGCGCGTGGGTTGGATCTTGGTTCCCAACACCAATCCGCAGGCCGCCCGTCTGATGCCGGCTGTTGCGGGTGCTGCCCGTACGCTGGGTTTTGTATGCGCACCGGCACTCTTCCAGCGCGTAATTATCGACTGCATCGATGAGCCGAGTGACGTTGAGGCCTATGCACGCAACCGCACCGCGCTTACCGACGCACTAGCGGAGTATGGCTACACCTATGTTGAGCCGGATGGCGCGTTCTACCTATGGGTGAAAGCGTTGGAGCCCGATGCGAATGCGTTTTGCGAGCGCGCAAAGAAGTATGAGTTGCTTGCGGTTCCCTCGGACAGCTTTGGTATGCCGGGTTGGTTCCGCCTGGGCTATTGCGTGAGTTACGAAACGATTGTCAATTCGCTACCCGCTTGGAAACAGTTGGCGGACGAGTATCGTTAAAAGCAAAGCGATCTGCCTACAATGTTTTACGTGAAACGGGGTTTGGTGTTAAGCCGGACCCCGTTGTCATGGACGTTGTGTCTTTGGGATGGAGTGGTTTTACGACTATCGAAGGCTATGCGTACAATGAATATAAGCGACGGCCGTGCCAGATAAGGAGACCTGATGCCCTACCTGCTTTCTTGTGACATTCATACCCATACGATGTTCTCTGCGCATGCATATTCGACCATTGAGGAGAATGTGTACTGGGCGGCAGAGCGTGGTCTGCAGGTGCTCGGATCTGCCGACCATTTGAGCTCTATGGTTACGGCTTGCCCCAATGACCTGCGCAGTTACCAGTTCTTTATCAACCAGGATATCTGGCCGCGCATTTGGAGCGGCGTGCTGGTGCTGCGTGGTGCCGAGGCCGATATCGTTTCGCTGGACGGAAGCCTGTTTGGCGAGGACACTCCTGTCACGCTCGATATTGCCGGCGATTCGTACAGCCGTCAGCATTCGCTGTTCGATTTGGTTACGCGTAATTTGGATTATTTGGTTGCGAGCGTGCATAATTCGCAGATTGCTGAAGGCGCGACGCTGGCCCAGACGACCGAGATGTATATCAATGCCCTGGAGCACCCCAAGGTGTTCATGCTGGGTCACACGGGGCGTTCGGGCGTGCCGTTCGATATCGACGAGGTGCTGTTGGCAGCTAAGGCCAAGCACAAGATTATCGAGATCAACAACCATAGTCTTGAACACGGTGTCGACACTGAGCATTGGGCCGTATGCCGCAAGATCGCCGAGCGCTGCGCCGAGCTGGGCGTGGGCATTGGCGTGTCAACCGATGCCCACATTGGCATGGCCATTGGCAAGCTCGATCACGCGCGCAAGATGCTCGACGAGATTCACTTCCCGCTGGATTTGATCGTGACGCGCGACCGCGAGACGCTGCTGCGCGAGATGGCGGCAGCCGGCGTGTGCGATCTGCGCAATGGGATGTAGCGGAGTTTATAAACCAAGCGAAGGGGGCGGCCCAGACGGGTCGCCCCCTTTCTTGTCCCAAAAATCTACTGAGGTTGGTTAGCGGCGTTCGAGGACCGCTACGGTTTCGGTGTGGTCGGTGTGAGGGAACATGTCGACGGGCGTGATCTTGAGCAGGCGATAGCCTCCGTCGAGGAGCTGGTGCAGGTCGCGCTCTTGGGTCACGGGGTTGCAGCTGATATAGGTGATGCGGCGCGGCTTAAGTGCGCAGGCAGCTTCGAGGAACTCGGGCGTGGAGCCGGCGCGCGGCGGGTCGATGGAAAGAACGTCGACGCGTTCGTTGTTGTCGGCGGCATCCAGGATGTAGTCGGTGGCGTCGTCGGCCATAAACCAAGCGCTGCGGGTGAGGCCGTTGAGCTCGGCATTGCGACGTGCGTCGGCAATGCCCGCCGGGTTGCGCTCAACGCCGAGCAGCATAATGCCGATACCCTTGTTCTGGGCATCTTTAGCTGCGCAAAGACCGATGGTACCGCTGCCACAGTAGGCGTCCATGAGCACATCGCCCTGGTGCAAATCCATGCCGTCGATAGCGAGCTGATAGAGCAGCTCGGTCTGTTGCGGGTTGGTCTGATAAAACGCGGTGGGGGAGATATCGAATTCGCAACCGAGCAGCTGGTCGCGCATGCACTCGGCGCCATATACAATGCGGGTTTCCTCGCCGAGGATGGCGTTGCCGGGACGTCCGTTGATGTTTTGGGCGACGGTGACGATGTGCGGATTGAGCGCGGCGACAGCCTCAAAGAACTCCTGCGCATGCGGTAAGTCACGCTGGGCGGTCACGAGCGTAACCATGACCTGGTCGGTACGCCAACCGCAGCGGACGACGGCATAGCGGAGCAAGCCCAGATGCTTGTCCTCATTAAAGGCGGGAATATGCAGCCGCTCAGCTTCGCGTGCGATGCCGTTGAGAATCTGACGGGCGCCCGGTGCCTCGACGGGGCATTCGGGTACGGCAACGATCTTGTGCGTGCCGCGCTCAAAGAAACCGCAACGGACGGCGTCCTCCTTACCGGGAGCAAAGGGAGTGGCAGCCTTATGACGAAAGCCACGCGGCGCAGGATATTTGCCCGGGTCGCCCAGGGTGACTCCCATACCGCGAATGGGGTCGACGCTGATACCCTCGCGCTCGCAAAGAGCAGCAAAAAGCTCCTCCATGGCGGCCTGCTTGGCGGCGAGCTGCTTCTTATAAGGACGATTGAGCGCCGTACACCCACCGCAATCTTTCATGATGGAACAAGGAGACTTGGAATCAACGGTCTTGCGCGCAGACGGAGCCGGATTCTTATACGGGCGCTTGGAGCGAGTCTGAGAAGCCTTATCCTCGCTCCGACGAGAGCCGGGACGCTTGGCCTTAGCCCTGTTCTTGGTCGATTTGCTTTTTGCAGCTTTAGAAGACTTGGATTTCGAAGAAGATTTCTCCTCCTTCGACCCCTCAACCGCCTCCACCAAAGCACGACGAGCCCTACGCTCCGCACGAGATTCTGCCATCAATAACTCCACTTATTCATGAATTAAAGCTGCAAGTATTGTACCGTGCCAAGCCAGCAGACGATATGCAAGCGGTTTATTCGTGTCAGTGATAAGCCCAACGACGGTTGCCCGCCGCGTGAGGGGTGTGGGGGTTAAGTTTATCGCGAGTTCCGCACGAACAGGAGGCCACTTAATGTGGCCTCCGTCGTGAGCAGGACTGTAGAGCAGGAAACTTAGCCCGTGCCGGGGCCGCTGAGCCCTGACCGGCGGGATGGACCAGTTCAGATGGGGCTTTGATGCATGGGTGGTCTGTTGTTGTGCAAATGGGTATCATACTGTGGAGTATACAATCCGACAAAACCGCAGGTAGAACGCCTGCATAAAATGATTTAGTCCCTAAAAGTCCCTATGAGATAAGTCCAGCGCAAGCGAAGGCGTCGGCGACTGTGTTCACCAGCATCATTAAACTCGCGCGGACATAGTGCTTGGCGGACACTCCAGACCCAGAGTGGCCCATCAATATTTCCAGCGTTGCGGGAGGTATCCTGACCTCGTACTCCCAGCTGGTTCGCCAAGAGTTTCTTAGGTTGCGCAGCGGGTGGTATTCAAAACCGAGCCTCTTGGACTCGTTTTCCCATTTCACCTTCAAGCTAGATGACACCAGCGGCCCGCCATTCATGCTCTCGATGAACAAGTTGTGTCCGCCCTCGATTCGCTCGTCGGCAACTTCGGCTAGACGCTCGCCCCACTTTCCGGGAACGACGACATAGCGCTTGCTGCTGTCAGTTTTAGTGCGATCGACAATAATTCCGCGAACTGCTTCACGCTCAATGAGGACGGCTGCGCAGACCATCCCGTTATCGGCTCTGACCAGCTCGACGGATGCAGGCTCAACGGCAAGCGCCTCTCCCGGGCGACATGAACCGAACGCGCAAAGAAGGAATACGCCCTCCATACACGAGCCGCGAAGCAGCTCGGCCATTCGCATCAGCTCGGCGAGGTCGTATATTCCCTTATCCATCTCATTGATCGTCTCTGGAACGGTGAGGCCTACCGAGGTCGGGTCGCTCTCGGCAAGTTCGTACTTCGCTGCCGTCTTGTAGATGCTGGACAGCATGTTTAGCGACCGTCTCGCCTGGTTCTTCGTCATGCCGTCGAGCCATTTCTGTATTTCCAGCGGCCTCACTGCCCCCAGCTTGCAACTGCCGAATTTCGGCTTGACGTACCTGCTCCAAGTCGATCGGTACATTTTCAGCGTGTTCTCTGCCAGCCGCTTTTCGCATGACGGCCAGTACAGCGTGTCAAAAACGTACCCCACCGTGTGCTGCGTGCGCTGGTTGGTGGAATGAAGCTCTATCAGCCTGTCGCGCTCCCTGCGAGCCTCTGTCAGCGTCCCGGTGAAGTTAGCGCTCAAGCGCCTGTAGCCCTTTCCGTCGCCCTTGTCTCCCCAGTACCTAATCCTGTAGCGGTTTCTGTCTAGACGGGCGATAGAACCCCTCTCAGCGCGTTTCCGTGGCATAATGTACCTGCTTTCCTACCGTGTGTGGGATAAGTCCTCTGGAGGCGTCGTTCATCTTGGCGGGTGGCGGCGCCTCCTGCTTTTTAGTTCCTCACCGAGTACCGCTTGCCGCAGTGGTTGCAAAGGTACTCGCGCTTTCCCTTCCTGCCCATCGCGGCGCCGACCACCATGCCCTCAAGCCCGAACGTCTCTGCGCCTATGAGCGCCTTTCCAGCGCTCGTTGACTTCGACGTGTTGTTCAGGAGCGTAACATCGGTTGAGTCGCACTTGGGACAGCGGAGTCCCGCCTTGCGCTGGGCCTTCTTCACCTTATCGGGGGTCGTGTCGAGCGCTGCGCGGTTGAGTTCCGCGTTCGGGTTGGCAGGAGCGTAGCCCTTTTCGGCAGTTTCTGGCTTCGCCGCTGAGGTCGGCTTCTTCTTGTCGTCCTGTAGCTCGCGCCTGCCCCATTCGGTGTTCCTGAGCACGAGGGCGCATACCAGGCAGACGGCGAAAGCGGCGCACCAGTACGGAGCGCAAGGCTTGTATTCCTCGACGATAAGCGTGCACGCCGCCACGGGCAGCGTCACGAGAAAGCCGATGCCGCCCAGCAGCAGGATGATTAGTGCCACCAGAAACGGCGGCTCTTTGGTTTTAGACATTACGCACTCCTCTTAGAACGCTTGGAATCTCGCGTGGACTCTTTGCTTTTAGCGCTCTGGAACTCCGCGTACTCGTCGATTTTCTCTTTCGAGGTCGGCGTGCAGTTGCGGTAGTCGTCGAGAAGCGCTTCTTCGTCTTTTGTCAACGGCGGCGGTGCGTATCGCGTCGGCTCCCTGCCGACGAGTTCGTCGAGCGTCACGCCGAGCGCATTGGCGATCGTAATCGCGTTTGCGATTGACGGGACACGCTTTCCGTTCATGTAGTTCGACATCACTCCAGTGCTCAATCCACAAAGCCTACACAAGTCGGCAGGCTTCATATTTCGGCTGTCGAGGATGCCTTGCAGCCCAGCTAGAAGGGTCATTTTCGTCTCCTTTCCTTCTAGTTGAAAGTAATTTTACCCAATTTGTTGTTGACACAGCAGTCGATAAGAAGCAACATACGGAATTGCGAGCTAGCAAACGAAAGCCGCTAGCGAATGAAAGCAGTCGGAAAGGAGGTAACGATAGTGAATACCTGCGCAAAGCATGTTTCAGATTACATCAAGTCAAAGGGAATCACGCAGCAAAAAGTTGCCGATTTGCTAGGACTCGGATGGAACGCGACTCACGCAAAACTCACAGGTGAGCGCCCGTTCACTCTCCAAGAGGCCGTTATCCTCGCCGACTTTATCGGCTGTTCGCTCGACTGGCTTACTGGGCGCGACTCAGACCAGTAGCCGCCATTCGCGTTTTCCCTCGCGGACTCGACTGTCCTCTTCTCTCCTCCCATACCACGGAGCCAGTTCAGTTTTCGTCTCCTTGCTGAACACCCTACTAGCAGCCGAGTCCGCGCGGGAAACCGCGCAATGTCCCATACGGGACGCGCACTTTGAGTACCGAATATTCGCCCCGAAAGGGGTAGGACCCAATCGGCATCGCGCCGTGCGGGTGGTAAGCCGTGAGTGCCAGACCGCGTCGCGCGGTAACCACGGACATGCTGGGGTTTTGTGACCTTGCCCCAGTCGCCAGCGGCGACAGCAGCCGATACGGGCATCTGAAAACCCAGACCGCCATTTGCCCTTCGGCGGTCGCGTCGCAAGAAGATGTGTACAGCAGCCGTGTCGGTTGCCGTCGCCGCTGGCAAACACGTTCTCGGTAGTGTAACGGTTTAGCACGGCTGACTCTGGTTCAGTCAATCAGGGTTCGATTCCCTGCCGAGAAGCCACAGCGGGATAGAGTACTGGTAACTCAACGGCCTCATAAGCCGTGACATGCGGGTTCGAATCCCGCTCCCGCCACCAACACGGGGCATGCCCAGCGGTGCAGCCATTGTGCCGTATGGTTTGCCCCACCATTTGCGTGTAGCTCAGCTGGTAGAGCGCCCGGCCGTTAACCGGGAGGTCGCAGGTTCGAGGCCTGCCGCGCGAGCCATGCCGCCAATTCCACTAGGGGATGACGCACGCAGGGGATTACGTTGCCCCTGCCTGGGTGAATGGTTCGATCCCATTTGGCGGCCCCTTTGGTGCGTAGCTCAAGGGTCAGAGCACTCTGTTGATAACGGAGAGGTTGCTGGTTCGAATCCAGCCGCACCAACCATCGCCGCCTTGGTTCAAAGGTAGAACGCCGGTCCTCCAAACCGGATATGCGGGTTCGACTCCCGCAGGCGGCTCCACTTTCGGAGCATTGGCACAGTAGCTACTGCAGCGGGTTGCTAACCCGTAGACCTCACACGAGGCCCGTAGGTGCAAGTCCTACATGCTCCGCCAACGGAGGGTTGGCAGAGAGGATTATCGCAGCTGTCCAGAAAACAGTAGGCCGTTAGTAGCGACCCGTGGGTTCGAATCCCACACCCTCCTCCATTTTCGTCGTCATAGCCCAAGGGATAGGGCGGCTGTCTCCTAAACAGCAGGTTGAAGGTTCGAGTCCTTCTGGCGACTCCATGTGCTGCTGGCCGAACAGCTAGGCAGCGGAGTGCAAATCCGCGCAACCAGGTGCGACTCCTGGGCAGCACTCCACAGGCGTGTAGCTCAACTGGTAGAGCAGCGGTCTCCAAAACCGTGGCGGTAACGCCGATGGGGGTTCGAATCCCTCCGCGCCTGCCCACTTTTCTCAAAACCAAATACCTAAGAAGGAGGTAACTGATGGTTTATTTTTCTGACATGGATGTGCACATGGATAGGTATGGCACCACGCCCATTGCCGAAGTGTCGCTCAAATTTACCGGAGACGATGCCATTGCGATAAGCAACTGCAAGCAACCCGATTCTGCAGCTCACGCCGTCCTTAGCGTGCTCCGACGCAGGCTCTACCAAGGCATGTTCGACACCCATTACATCGGCACGACCTGGTGGGGAAACCGTCCGGCAAAGCCCAAAATCGAGCGAGTCATCTTCCATGACCCCGCAACTATCGTCTACTGGAAGGACGGTACCAAGACCGTCGTCAAGGCGCAGAACGAGAAGTTCGACAAGGAGAAGGGCCTGCTCGCCGCGATCGCCAAGAAGGTCTACGGCAACAAGGGCAGCTTCAACAACGTCATCAAGCACTTCGTCGAGGAGTAGCCGATGGACGATTGCCCGGTCATAGACATTGACTCGCTCAACGAGAAAATGACAGTTTCGAAGTCACTGGATGAAACTTGTCTTGCTGACCGGCCTTTTATCAACACCGCGCGTGGAAGAGATAACGGCGCTCCAGATTACATGCGTGTCATTATCCGCGACAAAGACCTGTATCTCGACTGTCTAGAAAAAGCCAAACCGTTGCGCGACGACTTGGCTCTTGAGACTGCGCTTGGCATGTACATGACCAAGCTGTATCCCAACCAAGACACAACCGAATAGCACAAAAAAGCCCCCGCCACATTCCACCGCGCGGGGGCTTTGACCTGAAAGGAGGTCGGCATGAGTGTAGCAGATTTGCAGCTGTTCAGCAGCGAGCGGTTCGGCAAGCTCAGAGCGACCAAGACCGAGTCGGATGAAATCTGGCTTGCCGCGACCGACGTTGCCAAGGCTCTCGGTTTCCGAGACGCAAACGGCGTCACTCGACTTCTCGACGATGACGAGAAGTGCTGGTCGGCGGAACTCCCACAGAATGTGTGTGAGATGGAAACCAGCGACGCTCGCCGCAAGGGAGGACTCAGGCTTATCAACGAGTCCGGTTTCTACCGAGTGATTATGGTGAGCCGTAGCCCGAACGCCGCGCCGTTCCAGCGCTGGGTTACTCACGAGGTCCTGCCGTCAATCCGCAAGGACGGCGGCTACATCGCCACCAGCCAAGATGACAGCGACGCCGACATTATGGCGCGCGCCCTGCTGATTGCCCAAAAGACCATCGACCGCAAGAACGAGCTTATCGCACTCCACGAGGCAACCATCGAGGACATGAAGCCCAAGGCGCTGTTCGCAGACGCCGTGGCCGACTCCGATGGCACCTGCCTTATCGGTGAGCTTGCCAAGATGATGTGCCAGAACGGTCTTGAGATCGGTCAGAACCGACTTTTCAAGCTGCTCCAGCGCGACGGCTACCTCGGCAAGTCCGGCTCCAACCGGAACGTGCCGACCCAGCGCTCCATGGACATGAAGCTGTTCCGCATCAAGGAGACGGCGGTTACCCACAGTGACGGTCGAGTCACCATCAACCGCACTCCCAAGGTAACTGGAAAAGGCCAAGCATATTTCATCGGACGCTACTGCGGGACGGTGGCAGATGTGCTCTAACACCGACAAGCAGCTCGCGGCCGACAGCGCCAAGGAGCTTGTCCGCGTCATCAATGTCTGCATCAAGGCGCTCGCCGAGGACGCGAAAGAAGAGGAGCATCCACAGAAATCGGCGCTGTCGATTGCAATGGCGGCCGGGCTACCCGCAAAGGTCACCTACACGGTTGCCGAGTGCGGTAAGTTTACTGGACTCGGGCAGGACAGGCTCCGCCGCGACCGCGAGAAGGGCCTTATCGACTTCATCGAGCCTGACGGCGAGCGCGGCGCACGCATCAGCGTCTACGAGCTTGACCGCTATCTAAAGGACATCGGAGCGCTGCTATGACGACGTTCCGAGTCGATTTCGTCCGTGGCAAGGACAGGCCGCGCTTCACTGGCACAGGCCGCGCCTACACGACCAAACGGACGCACGACGACGAGCAGGCGATTCGAGCCGCCTATCTGGATGTCATCGCCAAGGAGGGCAACGTCCTTCCGGCAGAGCACCAGACCGGGCGTGAGCCGTTCATCCTGCTGGTCGATGCGTACCGCACCCTACCCAAGTCGCGCCCGAAGAAGGTTCTCTGCGAGGAGGACACGTTCAAACCCGACTGGGACAACATCGGAAAGCTCGTGTCAGATGCCCTAAACGGGCTTGCGTGGAAGGACGACTCCCAAGTAGTAAAGGCTGACGTAAGCAAGTGGCCGCGTATGAGGGGCGTTGAGAACGACTACATGATTATCACCGTCATCCCGTTCGGACTCATGAACATGGACGAGGTCGCGGAGGTGAACCCATGCCGATCGTAGGTGAGAACAAGTACTTCACGCTAATCAGGACTCCAGACGGCGACAACGACGCATGGCTTGCCCAGCGCCGCAAGGGAATCGGAGGTTCCGACGTTGCTGCCATCATGGGACTCTCTCATTATCGCGGCCCATACGAGGTCTGGGCGGAAAAGCTCGGATACATTCCGCCAGCAGACCTCTCGGACAATGAGGCTGTTGAATGGGGGAACATCCTCGAACCCATCGTGGGTTGTCATTACGCCAGTCAGCACCCAGACCGCATTGTCAGGCGTGTCAACGCCGTCTGCCAGAGCATCGAGCGTCCCCACGCCCAAGCATCACTAGACTACGAGGTCAAGGACCCCGAACTCGGCTGGGGCATCTTGGAAATCAAGACGGCGTCGCTCTACAGGGAGCACGACTGGGACGAGGGCGTGCCCATCTACTACATCACGCAGATTACGCACTACATGAGCGTCACGGGACGCAAGTTCGCGGACGTGGCCGTGCTTATCGGCGGCCAGATTTACAAGGAGTTCCGCGTCATGCGCGACGAGGACGACGTCCGGGCCGTCAACAAGGAGGTCGATGACTTCTGGTCGATGGTCGAGGGCGACGTAGAGCCGCCGATCGGAGAGGTCGGGGCTGAAATCAAGGCGCTCCTCGCAAAACACCGGACGCCCGGCGAGCTTGTCGACATGGACAGCACGCCAAAGGAGGCAACCGACTGGCTGAAAGCCAAGGAGTCACGAGACGCTGCGGTCAAGGAATACCAAGGGGCCGTCAACAGGCTGTGCCAGCTAATCGGTGACAACCGAGGGATTGTCACGCCGGACGGCAGGTTCACCTGGTCGCGCTACAAGAAGAACTGTCAAGACACGAACGGCGGCATCAGGTTCGCCGCCGCCAAGAAAGAAAAGGAATAACTTTGGGAGCTATCACGCAGGCGAAACAGGAGATTAAGCAGTCCCAGCAGCAGGACAACTCCTTCGCCGGACTTATCAAGCGCTGCGCGCCGCAGCTGCAGGCCGTCATGCCGAAGGGTATGACCCCGGAGCGACTGACGCAGCTCGCCATCGCCACGTACAAGCAGACACCGAAACTCGCCGAGTGCTCCGTCCAGAGCATCCTCGCGTGCTGCATGAAGTGCGCCGAGCTTGGTGTCGAGCCGAATGACATCATGGGCAATGCATACGTCCTGCCTTACTACAACAACAAGACCAAGCGCATGGAGGCCCAGTTCCAGCTCGGCAAGAACGGAATGTTGGAGCTTGTTCGCCGCTCAAAGCAGGTCAAGACCATCAGAACCCAGTGCGTCTACGAGGGTGACGACTTCGACTACTGGGAGGACGAGACGGGCGTGCATTTCAGCTTCAAGCCCAACCTCGATGTCGACCACGAGGTCAAGAACCTCAAGCTGGTCTACATGTCCTGCCACCTCAAGGACGGCGGCTTCGTCTTTCTCCAAATGAGCAAGAAGGAGGTCGACGAAATCAGGGAGCGCTCAAAGACCTCTAAGTTCGGACCATGGGTGACCGATTATGCGGCTATGGCAGAAAAGACCGTCATCCGTCGAGCGTTCAACCGTGGCCTGCTGCCGCGCTCCGTCGAGGATGCCAACACCGTCGCGGCTGATGACAGCACCCCGATCGTCCTCGACGAGGAGGGCAACCGTATCTTCGAGGACCCGCTGGCTCCCGAGCCGACCGATGTGCCCGCAAACGTAGACGCCGAGACCGGCGAGATTATCGAGGAGGTTTCCGAGTAATGCCAATCAACCACGAGCTTACCGAGGAGGAGCGCAAGCTGGCGCTCAAAAGGGCGACCGAGGCGCGCAAGCAGCTCGCCGAGATTCGTCGCAAGATGAAGTGGATGGGCGTCGAGCCGCTTGAAGTGCTCGACGCCCCGGAGGCCCAGCGTATGCGCCTGCGCTACTTCATTGAGTCCCTGCCGGGCGTCGGCAAGACCAAGACCGAGCAGATTCTTGAGGAGCTTGGCATCAACGAGAAGCGCCGCCTCGGTAGCCTCGGTTGCCGACAGCGCGACAAGATCGTGAAGCTGCTCAACGAGAGGAAGAAATAGTGTCCATCAACCGAGTGTGCGTCACGGGCAATCTGACCCGCGACCCCGAGCTTCGCGCCACCCAGAGCGGTTCGCAGGTCCTGTCCTTCGGCATCGCCGTCAACGACCGACGCAAGAACCAGCAGACCGGCGAGTGGGAGGACTATCCCAACTTCGTCGACTGCACCATGTTCGGCACACGCGCCGAGAAGATTGCCAACTACCTCGCCAAGGGCAGCAAGGTCGCCATCGAGGGCAAGCTGCGCTACAGCTCTTGGGAGCGCGACGGCGAGCACCGTTCCAAGCTGGAGGTCATCGTGGACGAGATTGAGTTCATGAGCCGCCGAGACGAGCAGGACGGTGCCGTCATCAATACGCCTGCTCCTGCTCCCGCTCGCCCAGCAGTGCCACGTAAGGCGGTCCCTGTCGCCGCTGTCGAGGTCTACGACGAGGACATTCCGTTCTAGGAGGATTCAGATGAATCTTGAGCGCGACGGCGCACCAGACGCCGCCCCGAACTACGAGTGCGGACAATGCGAGTCGTTCGCGTTCATCGGCGAGAGCGGCTGCGGCTTCTGCAAGCGAAAGTACGCCCAGTGGTACGACGAGCGCCAGAACATCGGCGCTGCAGACGTGCTTGCATGGGTGCAGGAGAACGCGATCGAGGAAAGCGACGAGCCTTGTAACGGCTTCGTCGAGTACTGATTTGTGTGCGGGTGCGGCCTTCATCGGCTGCACCCGCTTCTGGAAGGAGGTGGCTTTTGAACGAGTGCAAGACGGGCGCCGTCGTTACCGACTCGGATTTCGACCGCGAGGACTTCCGGCTGTGCATCGAGTGTCCCTGCAAATGCGACTGGTTCAAGGCCAGCTACCCGTTGGCGGGTCGTGCGCACCCGCTGGAAGGAGATGGAACCGATGGAGATTAAGACCGTCGCTGAGTGCGGGCACACGCCCGAGCGAAAGCACAAGGGCGATGCCGGAGCAGACATGCGAGCATTCATCCCGCGTCCCGTGACCATCGGGGTCGGGGAGTCCGCCTGGATTGACCTCGGCGTGAGCATGGAGATTCCCGACGGCTACTTCGGCCTGCAGGCCCCGCGCTCGGGACTCGGCTGCAATTACGGCATCTGCCTGGCGAACGGCGTCGGCATCATCGACTCGGGATACCGTGGCCCCATCAAGGCCAAGCTGCTCAACCTGGGCGAGAAGGCCTTCACGGTGTACCCGGGCGATCGCGTCTGCCAGATGGTAATCATCAAGTGCGAGGACGTTGATTTCCTGAACGTCGACGAGCTGTCCGACAGCGACCGTGGCTCAAACGGATACGGCAGCACAGGGGTCGAGTAACGCACTTATATATAAGGAGGAGGTATCAACATGGCTCACGATTGCGAGCATTGTTCCAAATGGATTGAGATTTGTGATGCTGAGAGTGGCGTGTGCGAACGCAAGGCTCAGTACAACTACCTGCTGAATGTGAAGAACAAGGGACTCTCAACCAAGGAGTTCATCGACGTGATTTTCGACAGCATCACGTGTTGGGATGGATCATGCATGTACTGGGCTGGTTGCCAATGCGATATGTAAGCATCTTCTCGGGAGTCGAGGCGGCGACGCTCGCTTGGGAACCGCTCGGATGGGAACCGCTCGCGTTCTGCGAGATAGACGACTTCCCGAGCGCGGTACTTGCCGAGCACTGGCCGAACGTCCCGAACCTCGGAGACATCACCAAAGTAGATTGGAAAAAGGAGATTCATGGAGCAGTTGACCTTGTGGTCGGAGGAAGTCCGTGCCAGTCCTTCTCCATCGCAGGAAAGCGAGAAGGTCTTAAGGGAGCTTCTGGACTCATGTTCGAGTACATACGTTGTGTTCAAGAGCTTATGCCTAGGTGGTTCATCTGGGAAAACGTCAAGGGAGCGCTCTCGTGTGAGGGGGGGGGTGCTTTCCTGCAGCTCCTGCGAGAAATGGATGCCCTCGGGTACGGTTTGGCGTGGCGAGTTCTGGACGCGCAGTTCTTCGGCGTGGCCCAAAGGCGCGAACGTCTCTTTCTTGTCGGACACCTTGGAGACGCACGCGCCTGCGAAGTACTCTTTGAGCCAGAAAGCATGTGCTGGGATACTCCGTCGAGCCGAGAAAAGAGGAAAGCCGTTGCCGCCGCTTCTGGACGCTGCGTTGCGCAAGGTGGCGGAACGGGACGTCTAAACCCCGATGACCAGCACGACACCTTGACGGCGATTGACCGTCCGGCGGTGGCGTTCAAGTACCACCAAGGCTCAAAAGCAGGTGGAATCGGAGCTGCCGTAGAGCAGTCACCGACGCTCACTGCCGACTATCACAATCCTGCGGTTATGTACGAGGAGAGTGAGACATGCACAGCTGGCTTATCCGAGACAGGGCAGGCAAACCAGGGGGGGGCAAAGGTCCATTGATTCAAGATGAAATCAGCGGCACCCTGAGCACGGTGAACAACCAGAGCCTCGTGCGCATGACCGACACGCAGAAGAATACGAGCGTGGACGATGAAATTGCTGGAACAATCAGCGCCCACACCCGCAAAGACCCGC
>ERZ1026943.498-NODE-498-length-20474-cov-10.927616_pt1 | contig 20474 bp, 18 predicted proteins | sample MGYA00519461_ERZ1026943 | MGnify/ENA primary metagenome ERZ1026943 (study PRJEB26926, sample SAMN06164617) | human gut metagenome | biome: ENVO:00009003; feature: ENVO:2100002; material: ENVO:00002003 | host: Homo sapiens | place: USA | collected 2012 ...
GGGGAGTCGGAACACCCCTCCCTGCCTCTGGCCCAGCGGAGCGTCCCTGCACGCTGAAGGCAAGCAGTAACTTTCCCCGCAGAGCGTGGCGCGCATTCCAAATCGTTTTGCCTGTCCAACCCGCACCCCATTTGCAAATTTAAATTGCATCTTTTTTGCGTTTTACGGCGATTTTCAGCAATTTTGCGGCAATGTAAAAAACTTTGCGGATTTTGCTTGACAGGGGGCTGCCTGCGTGTTATCATGAACACATGAACAGATGCTCATATATCGAAACGAAGGGAGAGGACAGCATGACCGGGCTTGAACAAGCCGCGCCGGAAAAGGAAACTCAGCCGGTGGAGATGCCGGATGACGAGGTGCTGTACGAACTGGCAGACCTGTTCCGCGTGTTCGGCGATTCCACCCGCATCAAAATTCTGTACGCCTTGCACGACAGCGAACTTTGCGTGCAGGATATCGCGGACGCCGTGCAGTTGAGCCAGTCTGCCGTCAGCCACCAACTGCGGGTGCTCAAGGACTCCAAGCTTGTGCGCTTCCGGCGGGAGGGCAAAACTGTTTTCTACGCACTGGACGACGACCATGTGCGCAGCATCCTCTCCATGGGGATGGATCATATCGAAGAATGACCGGGCACACCGCCCGCAGAAAAGAAAGGCTGGTACTTATTATGAAAAAGACCTACAAGATCGAAGTGGACTGCGCCAACTGCGCCCAGAAGATGGAGGATGCCGCCAACACCGTTTCCGGTGTGGAAAAGGCGACCGTCAGCTTTATGACCCAGAAGATGAAGGTGGAGTTTGCCGAGGGCGCCGACCCTCACGCCACCATGGAGAACGTGCTGTCTGCCTGCAAGAAGGTAGAGGACGACTGCGAGATCTTTGATATCTGATGTGCGGCAAAGCTCTCCCGGTCGGTACGGACTGGGGGAGTTTTTCTGTGGAAAAATCCGCCACTTTTCAACAATTTCCACCAGGTTTTCAACACGCTTTGCGGAAAAACCGAAAAAGAAGCGTGGAAAAGCGCTTTTTTACAGGAAAACTGTGTGGAAAACGCGGGTAAAACTGTGGAATACCCATTTTTTGCCGAAAAACTTGTGGAAAACCACCCGTTTTTCACCCACTGCACCGCAAACTGAGGAGCGTTGCTTATGAACAAGAAACAAAAAAAGACCCTTGAGCGGATTCTGATCGCCGTGGCACTGGTGATCGTGCTCAAGCTTTTGCCCGCCTTGCCCATGCCGGTGGAGCTGGCGCTCTACTGCATCCCCTACCTTGTGGTGGGCTGGGACGTGCTGCGCAAGGCGCTGAAGGGCATCAAGAACCGTCAGCCCTTTGACGAGTGCTTCCTGATGGCAGTGGCCACCGTGGGCGCGTTTGCACTGGGCGATTATGTGGAGGGCTGCGCCGTTATCATCTTCTACCAGATCGGCGAGCTGTTCCAGAGCGTTGCCGTGGGCAAGAGCCGCCAGAGCATTGCCAGCCTGATGGATATCCGCCCGGACTACGCCAACATCGAGGGCGAGGACGGCAAGCTGGAACAGGTGGACCCGGATGAGGTCGAGGTGGGCACCGTCATCGTGGTGCAGCCCGGCGAGCGGGTGCCCATTGATGGCGTCATCGTGGAGGGCGCTTCTGCCCTGAACACCGCCGCCCTGACCGGCGAAAGCCTGCCCCGGGACGTGAACGCCGGGGACGAGGTCATCAGCGGCTGCGTGAACATGACCGGCCTTTTGAAGGTGCGCACCACCAAGGAATTTGGCGAATCCACTGTCTCTAAGATTCTTGATCTGGTGGAAAATTCCAGCATGAAAAAAGCCCGGGCAGAAAACTTTATCACCCGCTTTGCCCGGGTGTACACCCCTGCTGTCTGCTACGGCGCACTGGCGCTGGCGCTTCTGCCGCCGGTGGTGCTGCTGCTTATGGGACAGCCCGCCCGCTTTGGCGACTGGGTCTACCGCGCCCTGACCTTCCTTGTCATCAGCTGCCCGTGCGCGCTGGTCATCTCCATCCCGCTGAGCTTTTTCGGCGGCATCGGCGGCGCTTCCGCCTGCGGCATCCTCATCAAGGGCTCTACCTATCTGGAAGAACTGGCCAACACCGGCGTTGTGGTGTTCGATAAGACCGGCACCCTGACGCAGGGCACCTTTAAGGTCACCGGCATCCACCCCGCCGAGGGCGTGACTGACGCCGCACTGGTGGAAGCCGCTGCGCTGGCAGAAAGCTGGTCCAAGCACCCCATCTCCCTGAGCATCAAAGCTGCCTACGGCAAGCCCATTGACGCCGCCCGGGTCACGGATGTGCAGGAGCTTGGCGGTCATGGCGTGACCGCGAAGGTGGACGGCAAGAGCGTTGCCGCCGGTAACGCCCGCCTGATGGAAAAGCTGGGCCTTGCCGTGCCCGCCGTGGACGGCGTGGGCACCATCGTGCACGTTGCCGTGGAGGGCAGCTACGCGGGCTATCTGCTGATTTCGGACGTGGTAAAGCCCCACAGCGCCGATGCCATCCGTGCCCTGAAAGCTTCCGGCGTGCGCAAGACAGTCATGCTGACCGGCGATGCACAGCCGGTGGCACAGGCTGTAGCGCAGCAGCTGGGTCTGGACGAGTACCATGCTGGTCTTTTGCCCGGTGACAAGGTGGACCAGATCGAAAAGCTGCTTGCCGCAAAGCAGCCCAAGGAGAACCTTGCCTTTGTGGGTGACGGCATCAACGACGCGCCGGTGCTTTCCCGCGCAGACGTGGGCATCGCCATGGGTGCGCTGGGTTCGGACGCCGCCATCGAGGCCGCAGACGTGGTGCTGATGGATGACGACCCCGCCAAAATCGCGCTGGCTATGCGCATCGCCCGCCGCACCCTGCGCATCGTGCACCAGAACATCGTGTTTGCGCTGGGCATCAAGGCGCTGTGCCTGCTGCTGGGCGCACTGGGCATTGCCGGAATGTGGGCAGCCATCTTTGCAGATGTGGGCGTGATGGTCATTGCCGTGCTCAACGCCACCCGCGCCCTGTATACCAAAGACCTGACCAAAAACTAATATAAACGCAAAACAGCCAGACCGGCATTGCCGGTCTGGCTGTTGTTGTTTGGGGAAATTTACAGCTTTTCCACCATCGCTGCCACGATCTTAGTGGCGGTGGCGACATACTCCCCGATGGAGAACTTCTTCACCACCAGTACCTCGTGGCCGTCCTCGTCGGCGTTGTCGCTCATGGCGCGCAGGATGACGCAGGGCACGCCGTTCTTGGCGGCGATCTGGCTTACCGCAGCGCCCTCCATCTCCACGCAGTCCGGGGCGCACTTGGCTTCAATGGCGGCTTTGGTCTCGCTGTCGCCCACGAACAGATCGCCGGTGGCGATCTTGCCCACCAGTGCCTTTACCCCGGCTTCGGCGCAGGCGGCCTCGGCGGCGGCGATCAGTGCCGGGTCGCCGGTGTATTCCTTCAGGAACGGCGGGTTCTGGCAGATCATATCCAGCTGGGCGTCGTGGTACAGCACCGTTTTGCCGATGACCACATCGCCAATGCCGATCTTGCTGGTCATATTGCCCGCAATGCCGGAGAAGATGATCTTCTCTGCGCCGAACTTGGTGATGAGCACCTGCGTGGTAGCGGCGGCATTGGCCTTGCCCATACCGGCGCAGCACACCACCACCTGCTTGCCGGCCAGCGTACCCTTGTGGTACTCCACGCCGCCGTAGGGCTCAACGGTGACATTTTCCAGCTTTGCACACAGCTGGTCTACTTCATCGGGCATAGCGCCCATAATACCCAAGATCATGGTGGACTCCTTTAAACATTAAACAGGAACTCGATGACATCGCCATCCTGCACAACATACTCCTTGCCCTCGGTGCGCTGCAGGCCCTTGGCCTTGACGGCAGCGTAGTCGAAGTTGTTGGCTTCCAGATCGTTGTAGCCGATGACGCTGGCGCGGATGAAGCCGCGCTCGAAGTCGCTGTGGATCTTACCGGCAGCCTGCGGAGCCTTGGTGCCCTTGCGGATGGTCCATGCGCGGCACTCCTTCTTGCCGTCGGTCAGGAAGGAGATCAGACCCAGCAGGTCGTAGCTGGCGGTGATGAGGTTGTCCAGACCGCTGGCCTCGATGCCCATCTCGGCCAGAAATGCCTTCTTTTCCTCGGGGCTGTAATCCGCAATGTCCTCCTCGGTCTTGGCGCAGATGGGGATGTAGCGGGCACCCTCCTCCTTGGCGCGGGCAGCCACCAGCGGGACGTACTTGTTGTTCTCGATGCCCTCCATCAGGTCGTCCTCGCCCACGTTGCAGGCATACAGCACCGGCTTTGCGCTCAGCAGACCCATCTCGTGCAGCACGGTCTGCTGCTCGGTGTCGGCGGGGTCAAAATCGAAGCTGCGGGCGGGCTTACCGGCGCTCAGATGGTCGGCCAGCTGCTGCAGCCAAGCGGCCTCGGCGGCAGCGCCCTTGTTGTTGCCGCTCTTGGCAGCCTTTGCCATGCGGCCTGCGCGGTTCTGCACCACCTCAAGGTCGGAGAGGATCAGCTCGTAGTCGATGGCTTCAATATCGGAAATGGGATCCACGGCCTCGGCCTTGGTCACATCCTCCACCACATGGATGATGTTGTCATCGTCAAAGCAGCGCACCACGTGCACGATGGCGTCGCACTCGCGGATATGGCCAAGGAACTTGTTGCCAAGGCCGGCACCCTGACTTGCACCCTTCACCAGACCCGCAATGTCCACGAACTCCACGATGGCGGGGGTCTTTTTGTTGGTCTGCCAGATCTCGGCCAGCTTGTCCAGCCGCTTGTCCGGCACTGCCACGATGCCGGAGTTCGGCTCGATGGTGCAGAAGGGATAGTTTGCAGCCTCCGCGTTCTTGGTGGAGGTGATGGCGTTGAACAGAGTGGACTTGCCCACGTTGGGCAGGCCGACGATACCTAACTTCATATAAAATACGCTCCTTACACGTTTTTTGACATAACGATACATCTACCATTATACGCGATGAACCCCGCCAGCGCAAGGGGGCAGGGCTATCTTGAATAAGGAATCCTGAAATAATCCGGGATGGTTTATCGGCAAGAAATCAAATCTCGGAAGTTCTGCGGTAAACGTTTCTTGCCGATAGCGCGGCTGCGTAAGGTGTACCCTAGGCAGAAATGTGAAAAAAACTACACTTCCTTCTTTATTTTGTCATAACTGTCCCGTATAATAGAAAGGAAAGAGCCTGTCAAAACGCCCGGAAGGGCTGAAGATACAGCAAAAACCTGCATAAAAGGGGAGGAAAACACTTATGGCAAACGAAAAGATCCTTGTGGTGGACGACGACGCCAACATCTGCGAGCTGCTGCGGCTGTACCTGACCAAGGAGGGCTATCAGGTCACGGTGGCAAACGATGGCGAAGAAGGACTGGAAAAGTTCAACGCGGTCAAGCCGGATATGGTGCTGCTGGACGTGATGATGCCCCGCATGGACGGTCTTGAGGTCTGCCGCCGCATCCGCAAGGCGGGCAACACCCCGGTGATGATGCTTACCGCCAAGGGCGAGACCTTTGACAAGGTGCTGGGTCTGGAGCTGGGCGCAGACGATTACATGGTCAAGCCCTTTGACGCAAAAGAGGTGGTGGCACGCATCAAGGCGGTGCTGCGCCGCTGCCAGACTACCTCCGCTGCCGCCGAGAGTACCGAGGGCGTCATCGAGTTCGACAACCTGCGGCTGGATATGAACAGCTACGAGCTGCGGGTCAAGGGCAAGGTGGTGGAAGCTCCTCCCAAGGAGCTGGAACTGCTCAACTGTCTGGCTTCCCACCCCAACCGCGTGTACACCCGCGACCAGCTGCTGGACGAGGTGTGGGGCTTTGAGTATTACGGCGACAGCCGCACCATTGATGTCCACGTCAAGCGTCTGCGCGAAAAGCTGGCCGGGGCTTCCGATAAGTGGGAGCTGAAAACCGTCTGGGGCGTGGGCTATAAGTTCGAGGTGCGTCAGTAATGCGTAAAAGTATCTCCACGGCCTTTTTCTCCATGGTGTCCACCCTGATGGTGCTGGGCATCGTGCTGATGGGCTGCTCGGAGTGGGTGCTGTTCAAGAATTATTTTGCGAAGGATCGCTACGAAACGCTGGATCAGGTGGTAAACGTTGCCAAGCGCACCGCGGAGTATCTGGTAAACAGCGAGACCATGCCGCAGGGTGCAGAGCTGGACGCTTTGAACACCAAACTGGAGATCATCGGCGAGAGCGCCGAGGCGTATCTGTTTTTCACCGACCGACAGGGCAATGTGCTTATTGCCTCCGACCCGGACAAGCTTACCACCACCACCGTGCCGCTGGATATCTGCCAGCGCGCCAACGCAGTGGCTGACCCGGACGCCCGGCACTACCACGCTTTCGGCGATTTGGGCGGCGCACTGACCGAAAAAAGCTATATCGCGGCGGTGGAGACCATCGACGACCAGAGCCTGTTCAGCGGCTGGCTGTTTTTGTGCTCCTCCGGCGCGCAGCTCACCGACTTTAAACAGCAGTTCTGGTCCAACTTTCTCCTGTCCGCCTGCGTGATGCTGCTGTGCGCCAGCGTGCTGACCCGCCTGTTGATGCGTCAGCTCACCGACCCGCTGCAAAAGGTCACCGATGCCGCCCAGCGCTTTGGCGGCGGCGACCTCTCCGTCCGCGTGGAGGGCGTGGAGGGTGATGGCGAGGTGGCAGACCTTGCCCGCACCTTCAACCAGATGGCGGAGAATATCCAGTCCAACGATAACTCCCAGGGTCAGTTCATGGGCAACATCGCCCACGAGCTGCGCACCCCCATGACCACCATCAAGGGCTTTGTGGACGGCATTCTGGACGGCACCATCCCGCCCGAGATGCAGAACCACTACCTGCAGCTGGTCAGCGAGGAGACCGGGCGTCTGGCGCGGCTCATCCAGAATATGCTGGATCTCTCCAAGCTGGAAAGCGGCGAGTATCAGGTGAACGCCCGGATGTTCAATATCTGGGAGACCCTGACCGGCGTGGCACTGGCGGCAGAGCAGCGCATCAACGATGGCATGATCGAGCTGGAAGGCCTGACCATGGATGAAAAGGTGCTGGTCTACGCCGACCCTGACCTGATCCATCAGGTGGCGTATAATTTGCTGGACAACGCCATCAAGTTCACCCCGGCGGGCGGCACCATCCGCTTCAGCGTGGAAAAGCTGGGCCCCGAGGCCGAGATCTCCATCTGGAACTCCGGGCAGGGCATCAGCCCGGAGGCGCTGCCCTATGTGTTCGAGCGGTTCTATAAAGAGGACCGCTCCCGCGGTCTGCACGCCCGCGGCTCCGGTTTGGGACTGAACATCTGCAAGGTGCTGGTCAATCTGGCCGGCGGGCAGATCCGCGTGGAGAGTCAGCAGGGCGAGTGGTGCCGCTTTGTGTTCACCCTGCCCACCTGTTCCCCCAATCCTGGCGGCATGAAGCGCCTGCCGGACGCCGCCGGGCAGCCCGGCGCAGTGGAGGAACCCGCCAGCATGAAGCCGGTAGAATAAGACCCCGCAGCCAGACTGCCCCGCCCGGGCGGTCTGGCTGCTTTGGCGTTGTTGGAATAAAAATCCTGCTTACCGCTGTGACCCCCTCTTGTGAAAATGCGTTTGTCGCACTCCGCAGAGTGCGACAAACGCGGAATTAAAAATCTATTTTCCGCTGAATATGGCCAGAGCAGCGCGGAGGCCATTCCAAATCGTCCTGCTTCAAAGAAAGCTGCTGCAAAATGGCAAGCCTTCGGCGGCAGCTGCGCGGCACATGGAGATGCTGCCGCGCAATGGACTTTTTGCGCCATTTACGACTTTTCGGTGAAAAAAACGGCTGCGGGTTTGATTTTTTGGCCGTTTTCATGTAAACTAAAAGATAACCATGCCCGCGTATTTTTTGCCCGGCAGAACCCTGCAAAACGTGCAACGCATGGGATAAAAATTGCTAAAAATAACGGAGCGTAATTAAATATTATGGCCATCGTAAGTCCTTCTATTCTTTCTGCTGATTTTGGCAAGCTGGGTGCAGACTGCCGCATGGTGCTGGACGCCGGCGCACAGATGCTGCACTACGACGTGATGGACGGGCATTTTGTGCCCAACATCAGCTTTGGCGTGCCGGTGCTCAAAAGCCTGCACAAGGCGCTGCCGGATGCCTTTTATGACGTGCATCTGATGATCAGCCACCCGCTGCAATACGCCGAGCCCTTTATCAAGGCCGGTGCGACCCTGTATAATTTCCATCTGGAGTGCGAAGATGATATTCAGGCCACCATTGACGCCGTGCGTGCGCTGGGCTGCAAGGTGGGTCTGACCATTAAGCCCGGTACCCCGGCCGAGGCGCTGGCACCGTGGCTGGACCAGCTGGATCTGGTGCTGGTGATGAGCGTGGAGCCCGGCTTCGGCGGGCAGAAGTTCATGCCCTCGGCGCTGGACAAGCTCCGCTGGCTCAAGGCAGAGCGGGAAGCACGCGGCCTTTCCTACCTGCTGGAGGTGGACGGCGGCGTGGACGCCGCCACCGCACCCCTGTGTGTGGAGGCCGGTGCCGATGTGCTGGTGGCGGGCAGTGCGGTGTTCGGCGCTGCCGACCCCGCTGCGGCTGTGGGCGCGCTGGCCAGCCTGTAAGGAGGGCTGTATATGGATGAAGCTTTGATCCAAGAGCAGGAGCGGCAGCTGAAAAAGACCGGTCGGTACTATAAGCACGTTTTCTGGCTGTGTGTGCCGCTGCTGTGCATGGCCTGCTATTTCTACGGCGCGCGCCCGCTGCTGCTGTGCGGCGTCGCCCTGCTTACCGGCAACCTGTGCGACCGTCTGGTGGCGCTGCTGCGCCATCGGGTGTACACAAACAAAGATCTCTCCAACGAGAGCTTCAGTCTCATCATCGCCCTGCTCATGCCCGCCACCGTGGACATCTATGTGCTGGTGGTGGCGGTGATGGCGGGCGTGCTCATCGGCAAGGAGGTCTTTGGCGGCTACGGCAGCTACCCCTTTAACCCCGCTGCCGTGGGCTACGCCGTGGCGGCGGTATCGTGGCCGGAGCAGGTGGTGCGCTACCCGCAGCCCTATACGCCGCTGCCCCTGTGGAACGCCTCCGCTGTGCCGGTGAGCAGCACCATCGAGGATACCCTGCGCAGCGGCGGCATCCTGAACCTGAATGCCCTCGCCGTTGTGCTGGGCGAGTTTGCCGCCCCCATGGGCACCGGCGCGGCGCTGGTTATTCTGGCCTGCGGCCTTGTGCTGTGGACCCAAAAGGACGTGCACATCGGCGCATCGGCAAGTTTTCTGATCACCTGCGGGCTCATCGCCTTCTTCTTCCCGCGTCAGGTGGGTCTGGCAGACAGCACCCTCTTCAGCAGCCTGATGCCCCGCTTGCAGGGCGTCCGGGACGAGCTGCACACCGGTGCGGTGCTGTTCTGTGCGGTGTTCCTGCTCAACGAACCCTACACCTGCGCCCATCACCGGCTTGGACGCATCCTGTACGGCGCCCTGGTGGGTGCTGCCACCATGGGCTTCCGCTATTTCGGCGTGTACGAGACCGGCGTCTGCTTTGCACTGCTGGCCGTCAACAGCGTGTCCGCGCTCATTGACCGCACGGAGGAGCGGCTGTACCGTCTGCTGCACCGTCTGCCGTCCGAACGAAAGGAGGCTGCGGAATGAAAAAGCGTACTGCGGAACTGATTTTAAAGGACCCCGAAAAGTTTGCCCATCACGACCGCGTGTTCCTGAATAACCCGGTGGTCATGCAGGGCATGGGTCTGGCACCGCTGGTGGTCGTGGCTACCACCGGCCAGAACGGCCTGATGCTGGCGGCGGCGGTGACGCTGCTGCTGGTGCCCTCCCGCGTGCTGGCCTGCCTGCTCAGCCGCCTTGTACCCCTGCGGGACGAGGAGCCTACCCCGGAGCAGCTGCAAAAAAAGCTGCTGCCCCGCGCACTTTTGTACGCAGCCAGCGCCGCTGTGGTGTACCTGGCGGCATATCCCATTTTGAACTTCGTGTTTGGCACCGGGCTTTTGAACCTTGGCATCTACCTGCCCATGCTGGTGGTGGAGCCGCTTCTGACCTACCGCTTCGGCCGCGTGCAGGAGACGGTGCACAAGGCCGTTTCCAAGGGCGTGCGCATCACCGTGGGCTACGCGCTGCTGCTGCTCGTGGTGGGCGTGGTGCGCGAGTGGCTCAGCCTTGGCACCGTGTTCGGTGCCCCGGTGGGGCGCTGGGCGCTGCTGCCGCTGGCTAAGATGCCGGCGGGCGGCTTTATTGTGTTGGGCGTCCTGTGCGCCATCTGGCGCGCTGCGGCTGCAAAGCGCAAGGAATATCTGAAAAAGGAAGCACGGGATACCTTGACCGTGCACTACCAGAAGGAGGTGGACCGCGAACCGTGAAGGAAGTTGTAAGCAGCTCGGCAGTGTTTTTCAGCTATGCACTGCTGGCCATTTTTGCACAGAACGCTGTCTTTACCCGTGCACTGGGCGTGTCCCGCATGGTGCAGCTGGTGGGGGACGACCGCACCAGCAGCGCCTTGTTCGGCATGATGCTGTGCATCACGCAGGTGCTGGTGGCGCCGGTGGCTTTCCTTGCCGGGCGGTTCATTGCCCCGCTGGATAACCGCGCCCAGCTGCGCCCGCTGGTGTATATTGCCAGCATTGCCGTGGTGTGTCTGGCGGAGCATCTGGTGCTGTGGCTGCTGCGCAGCCTGCCCCGCCGCGCCCAGCTGCTGCGCATCGTGCCGCTGGCCGCGCTGAACAGCGGCGTGCTGGGCACGGTGCTGGTGGAGCGCACCCAGTCCTTTACCCTTGGCCAGAGCCTTGGCTTTGGCCTTGGCAGCGGCCTTGGCTATGTGCTGGCGGTGCTGCTGGTCACCGAGGCGCGCCACCGCCTGCGCAGCAGAGCCATCCCCAAGGCATTCCGCGGCCTGCCCATCACGCTGGTGTATATCGGCGTGCTGGCGCTGGCGATCTATGGCTTTACCGGACATTCCGTCATCCTGTAATGCAGACAGGGAGGAAAGGATACCATGGCTAAGAATAAACGTCAGAAGGTCAAGCATTATCACCGCAGCTTTTACAGCAGGGAAACGCGCGTAAAGCGCGGCATCGGCATCGTGGTGCTGGTGGCGGCAGTGCTGGCAGCCGCATGGTTTGCCGCACCCCATGTGCTGGATTGGGCCACCCACACCTGGTATACCGTGGTCAAGGATCGGGATCTGGAGGCCGAAAGCGCTTCCCGCGCCGAGGCAGCAGCCTCCTCTGCGGCGGCAAGCAGCGCCGCTGCTTCGCAGGCAGCGTCTGAGCCGGAGGAGGAAAAGCCGCTGGACGGCAAGGCCATTACCGGCGGCAGTTGGGCAGAGCTGGACGTGACCACCCTGACCGATGAAGCCGCCATCCGCGCCGCCGCCCGGCAGCTGAAGCAGCAGGGCGCAGACTACGCCCTTGTCACTCTGAAGGACGCCGCTGGCACGGTGTATTATGCTTCCGGCGTGGCAGCTGCTGCCCAGAGCATCACCGAAAACCCGGTGGATGCGGCCAATATCGCCGCCATCCTGCGGGAGGAGGGCATCATCCCGGCGGCACAGCTTGCCGCCTTTACCGACCCGGTGTCGGTGTACACCGACCGCAGCATGGGCGTGCACTACGATGGCAACAGCCTCTGGCTGGACAACGTCAGCGCAGCCAAGGGCGGCAAGGCATGGATGAACCCCTTTGCCGCAAGCGCGGTGCAGTATGTCGGCGACCTCATTGAGGAGGTGCGGAGCATGGGCTACGAGCAGGTGGTGCTTACCGGGGTGCAGTTCCCCAATATCATCACCCGCAAGCAGGACTTCGGCGCTTCCGGCGGCAAGAACCGGGAAGGACGCGCCGCCCAGCTGACGGCGGATATCGCCGCATGGCAGACCCGCTTTGCAGGCAGCGTGACCCTGTGGGTCAGCTACCCGGACGCACTGTGCACCGCTGCCACTGATGCCCTTGGCACCACCGGTACGTCCCTTGGCATGGAAAATCTGCTGGTCACCAGCAGCGCTGCACTGGATGCGGACAGCCGCGCTGCGCTGGAGCAGGCCGCTGCCGACGCCGGTGTGAAGCACGTTGTGGTGCACGATACCGCAGCATTCCGCTGAGAAGCGGCTTTTATCGCAAGTCAAAAATTAGCGCAACATTCAAACAGCATATTTGCGATATGCAATTCAACGTTGTTGCTGTTGCATTAAAAAAGTTGAATTGCAATAAAGAGGGGAGGAAACGACTATGAAACCGACTACCTGTTTTGCACCCGCACACATCCTGCTGCCTTCGGAGCAGGTGCCGCTGGAGCAGTGGGGCTGCATCGCCTGTGACCAGTTCACCAGTGACCGCAGCTATTGGCAGCGGGCAGAAGAGACCGCTGCGGGTGCGCCCAGCACCCTGAACCTGATCCTGCCGGAGGTGTATCTGGAGGACGGAGACGCCGACGCGCGGGTGGAAAAGATCCACGCCACCATGCAAGACTACGCCCAGAACGTGCTCACCCGGGCGGTGGACGGCTTTATCTATGTGGAGCGCACCGAGCAGAGCGGCCGGGTGCGGCAGGGTCTTGTAGGACGTGTGGACTTGGAGGCTTACAGCTACCGCCGGGGCGAAAAATGCACCGTGCGCCCCAGCGAGTGCACCGTGGAAAGCCGCATCCCGCCCCGCATGAAGGTGCGTACCGGCGCTGCGCTGGAAACGCCCCATATCATGATGCTGGCGGATGACCCGGACTGCACCCTCATCGAGCCCATTGCCGCCCACAAGGACAGCCTGCCCAAGGTATACGAGGGCGAGCTGATGCTGGGCGGCGGCCATGTGGCAGGCTGGGCGGTGGAGGACCCCGCCCTCATCGCGCAGATCGAAAACGCGCTGACCGTGCTGGGCAGTCAGGAAGAATTTGACAAGAAATACCCCGATGCCACCCGCCGCGACCCGCTGACGCTGGCCGTGGGCGACGGCAACCATTCGCTGGCTACCGCAAAAGCCTGTTGGGAGGAGCTGAAAAAGACCCTGACCCCGGAGCAGGCAGAAAATCACCCCGCCCGCTGGTGTCTGGCAGAGGTGTGCAACGTGCACTCCCCGGCTATTGAGATCGAGCCCATCCACCGGGTGCTGTTCAACGTAGACTGCGCCACTGTACTGCTGAGCCTCATTACATGGAGCGATGCCAACATGGCAGGCTGTTGCTTTGGCGGCAGCAAAAAGCAGCCTTTTACGCTGGCAGGCCCCCACATGGCCAATGTGCTCAGCTTTGAGGACCCCACCGAGCCGCTGACCGTGGGCACCATCGACGATTTTATTTCGGATTATATCGAGCGCCACCCGGAAGCAAAGGTGGACTATGTGCATGACGAGCCGGCTGTGCGTGCTTTGTGCAAGCAGGGCGCAGTGGCGTTTTTGATGCCGCCCTTCGCCAAGAGCGACCTGTTCCGCGGCGTTGTGATGGGCGGTGTGCTGCCCCGCAAGACCTTCAGCATGGGACACGCGGAGGAAAAGCGCTACTACATCGAGTGCCGGAAGATCACAGAATAATAGGAGAACCATGACATTTAAAGAACTGAATCTGTCCGCCCCGCTGCTGCGTGCTGTGCAGGAAGCGGGCTACGAGACCCCCTCGCCCATTCAGGCAGCGGCCATCCCGCCGGTGCTGGCAGGCCGGGATCTGATGGGCTGCGCCCAGACCGGCACCGGCAAGACGGCGGCCTTTGCGCTGCCCATGCTGGACCGGCTCACCGCCAATGCGCCCCGCCGCAAGGGCGCTGTCCGTGCGCTGATTTTGACCCCCACCCGGGAGCTGGCTTTGCAGATCGGCGAAAGCTTTGAAGCCTACGGCAAGTACCTGAAATTGCGCAGCACCGTCATCTTTGGCGGCGTGGGGCAGGCTCCGCAGGTGGAAGCGCTGAAAAAGGGCGTGGACATCCTTATCGCCTGCCCGGGACGGCTGAATGATTTGATCGGGCAGGGCTTTATCGACCTGTCCGCTTTGGAGATTTTTGTGCTGGACGAGGCCGACCGGATGCTGGACATGGGCTTTGTCCATGACGTGAAAAAGGTCATTGCAAAGCTGCCCGCCCAGCGCCAGAACCTGATGTTCAGCGCCACCATGCCCGCCGAGATCGAGCAGCTGGCCGCCGGCATCCTGCACGACCCCGCCTTTGTCAAGGTAGACCCGGTGTCCAGCACCGTGGACCGCATCCAGCAGAGCCTGTACTATGTGGAAAAGGGCAACAAAAAGCTTTTGCTGCCGTGGCTCATCAAAAATCTGCAGCCGCCGGTGGTCAATGCGCTGGTGTTCAGCCGCACCAAGCACGGCGCGGATAAGATCGCAAAGGATCTGACAAAGCAGGGCATCCCCGCCGCCGCCATCCACGGCAACAAGAGTCAGACCGCCCGCGTCACCGCGCTGGAGGATTTCAAGTCCGGCAAGACCCGGGTGCTGGTGGCCACCGATATCGCCGCACGCGGCATTGATATCAGCGAACTTTCCCATGTGTTCAACTACGACCTGCCCGAGGTGCCGGAGACCTATGTGCACCGCATCGGGCGCACCGCCCGCGCCGGTGCGGACGGCACCGCCGTCAGCTTCTGCGCCCCGGAGGAGCAGGAGTATCTGGCAGGCATCGAAAAGCTGAACCGCCGCAAGATCCCGGTGGTATCCGGTCATCCGTGGGACGGCGTGCCCGCCCCGGTGCGCCCGGTGCTGCCCGTGCGTGGCAAAAAGCCCCGCCCCGAAGCGGAAAACTTGGCCGAAGCGCCGAAAAAACAGGCCGAAACTGCGCCCGCAAAAGCTGCAAAGACAGCTGCGCCCGCGCCGAAGCAGGAGCCGAAGGCTGCAAAGAACGCGGTGCCTGCAAAACCGAAAAAAGAGGAAACACTGATGCAAGACAGCAACGCAAAGCGCGGGGTCCGCAACGACCGCCGCGCCAACAACCGGGGCGCAAACGCCCCCAAGGAAGCGGCAGCGCCCCGCGCCCGCCGCGAGAATGCCGCCCCCGCCCGGGGCAGCAACGCCCAGCCCAAGTTTGACCCCCATTTTGTCAGCGCCCCGGAGGCTACTCCGCTGCGCCCGGCACGCAAGACCCCTGCCGCTCCGGCAGCACCCGCCATCCGCAGCGCACAGGAGCCCCAAAATAACCAGAACGCAAACCGCAGCGGCAGCCGCCGCAACGACCGGGGTGAACAGCGCAATGCCCGCCCTGCGGCCCAGAGCAATAACGCCCGCCCTGCCCGCAGCGAGCGCGGCAATGCCGGCAGCCAGAGCCGCACCGGCAGCGCACCCCGTGCTCCCAAGGCCGAGCCTGCCCGCCGCGGCCGCAATGCCGCCGCCCGGGACGAGGACCCGGGGCTGATGCTCATCAGCCGCCGCCCGCCCCAGCAGAAGTACACCAGCTTTGAGGAGTATATGGACGCTCACGGCGGTGCCACTGCACCCATTGAGGATCACAGCGAAGAAGTATGAGCCGAAACGAAGCCTTTGCCCCGTGGCAGTGCCCCCTGTGCGGCGGCGTACTGCAAGGGGAGAACGATCTGAAATGTGAAAAAGGCCACTGCTTTGACCGCGCCCGGGAGGGCTACTGGCATCTTTTGCCGGTGCAGAGTATGCGCACCAAAGCCCCCGGGGACAGCAAGGAGATGGTAGCTGCCCGCCGCGCCTTCCTGAACGCCGGATATTACGGCATCTTCGGGCAGGCGCTGGGGGAGCTGTGCCTTGCCCACGGCGTGCCCGCCGCGAAGGACGCCCCGCTGCATCTGCTGGACGCAGGCTGCGGCGAGGGCTGGTACGACCGCTGCATCGCGCAGCAGTTCGCGGCGGCAGAAAAGCCGTTGCAGCTGGCCGGGTTCGATATCGCAAAGCCCGCCGTGCGTCTGGCGGCAAAGGCGCTGCCCGCCGCGCAGTATGCGGTGGCGTCCAGCTTCAGTCAGCCGGTGCGCACCGGCTGGGCAGACGTGCTGCTGAACTGCTTTTCGCCCTTTGCGCAGGAGGAGTTCAGCCGGGTGCTGCGCCCGGGCGGGCGCATGATCTATGTTGTGCCGGGGGCAGAGCACCTGTACCAGATGAAGGCCGTGCTCTACGAAAAGCCCTACAAAAACCCGGTGCAGCAGGTGGAGTACCCGGGCTTCCGCGCCATCGACGAGCGTGAGGTGCAGGGCACCATCACTGTGCCCGCCGCCCAGCTGGAAGCCCTGTTTGCCATGACCCCCTACTACTGGAAAACGCCCCGCGACGGTGCCGCCCGCCTTGCGGCTCTGCCGCAGCTCACCACCACCATCGCCTTCCGCTTTCTGGTGTTTGAAAAGCTGTAATAAGATAAAAAAGGACTGTCGTGCAGAGTGCACGGCAGTCCTTTTTTGTACCCATTCTCATGCTTGTTGATTTTCACAAGAACTGACATACTAATATATCAATTTAGCACAAAAACAATAAAATCTATTTACAAGTGCATTGTATTGTGGTACGATTTGTGCAGATTTCGATGGCATGATACAACTGGAATGTCTATCGGGCCCGGCAGCAGGGCGTTTGCTGCACAGCTTTGGGCGGCTTTGCTCTGCACAAATGAGCCGTCTGCATTTAAAAGGAGAAATGATGATGAACAGAAGAGACTTTATGAAGCTTTCCGCCGCTTCTGCTGTGACCATGGGCGCAGTGGCTGGCATGGCGCCCGCATCCTTTGCTGAAAACGCTGGCGTGCACACCGATGCCGAGGTGCAGGCCATGGTGGCAGAGGAACTCCGTCTCTCCCGTGAAGTGGCCTTTTATCCGGCTGCTTTCCGGGGTGATTTTGACAAGTTCTATGTGCTGTTCCACAAGCTGTCCCGCGCTCAGTACGAGAAGGTGGACGGTGCAGCTGTGCCCGGCATCAATGCTTCTCACTACGAGATGTGTGTTGCTCTGACCAATGCCCGCAAGGCGCTGCGCCAGATCAAGGACCCCAAGAGCACCGTTTGGGAAATCTGGGGCGACCAGATGGCCGTGGAATCTCCGCTGCCCACCAACTGGGAAAATTGCTACGATAACGAGGGCTTCCGTCCCTTCCTGAACCCGTACCTGCTGCGGGATCAGGGCAAGGTGAAGGGCAACGTGATCATTATTGCAGGCGGCGGCAGCACCCACCGCAACAACGTGGTGGAAGGCTACCCGGTGGCCGAGTTCTTCAACAAGAACGGCTACAACGCCTTTGTGCTGCAGCGCCGCGTCAACCCTTATGCCGCTGTGGATCAGCAGCTGGATCTGGCCCGTGCTATCCGCTACATCCGCCACAATGCCTCTGAAAAACACATCGGCAAGACCGATATCATGATCGCTGTGGGCTTCTCTGCCGGCGGCATGAATGTGATGCAGGTGGTGGCCGACCAGTTCGGCACTACGAATACCCCGGATAAGGTCTACCCCAGCTACGTCTGCGATGCTGTGGACCATGAGAGCGCCGACCTGAATGTGGCAATCCCCATCTACGGCCTGTTCGTCACCGGTCTGGACTTCGCGAAGAACCCCAACCTGCCCCCGGTCTTTGGTGTTGTGGGTCAGAAAGATGGCCTGAGTGCGATGATGCTGCCCGCTCTGCCGGAGTGCGCTATGATCTTCACGGACTTCAGCTTCTATCTGGCACCTGATGCGCCCCACGGTGTGGGTCTGGGCACTGGCACCAAGGGCTATGTGGACTACTACACCCAGATCGCCCAGTGGCCGGATATGGCTGTCAACTTCATCGAGAGCCGTCTGGGGCTGATGGAAAAGAAGATCGACATGGACTCCGTGGGCTTTGCATGGTAAGCTGCCCCGACAGAAGTTCCTGAAAAAACAACGACCCGCCGCGTCTTTTTCAACGCGGCGGGTCGTTGTTTGTAAAAATGTTATGTATGATACTCCATCCACTTGCCCTTCCATGCATACAGGATCATGAGCAATGCGCCCAGACCCCAGCTGACGGGGTAGAGGATGAACACGCCCTCGATGCCGGAGAAGAAGGGGAGCAAAAACTGGATCCACACCACACGGAACAGGCACAGCGAGACCAGCAGCACCACCATGGGCGGGATGCTGGCACCCGTGCCGCGCACGGCACCGGCAAGGCCGTGCAGGATGCTGAGCAGGAAGTAGAACGGACAGAACCACCGCATAGCCAGCTTGCCGTAGGTGACCACGGCCTCGTCGGCGGTGAACAGGTGCAGAATGGCGTCCTGTCCGGCCAATAGCGCCGCGCCGGTGCAAAGGGTGTAGATGACCCCGATGGCAAGGGTGACCCACACCGAGCGCTTTACCCGGTCCAGACGCCCCGCGCCGTAGTTCTGCCCCACAAAGGTGGTGGCAGCCATGCTGATGCTGCTGACGGGCAGAATGTTGAAGCCATCGATCTTCATGTAGGCTGCAAAGCCTGCCATGGCGGCGGCACCGTAGCTGTTCACGCTGGCCTGCACCAGCACGTTGGAAAAGGAGATGACCATGTTCTGGATGCCGGTGGGCAGACCCACCCGGATGATGCGGCCTGCCATTTTGCGGTGCAGCCGGATGGCGGAAAGCTCCACCCGGCAGGCGTCCTCGCTTTTCATCAGAAAGCGCAGGCTCAGCACGCAGGACACCAGCTGGCTTAAGTCGGTAGCGATGGCAGCGCCCGCCACCCCCATCCGCAGCCCCACGATGAACACAAAGTCCAGCACGATGTTGGTCACCGATGCCCATGCCAGATACACCAGCGAGCGGCGGGAGTTGCCGGCGGCGTTCAGGATGCCGGCGGTCATGTTATACACCACGCTGAACAGCACCCCGCCAAAGTAGATGCGGATATAGGTCACGGCATCGGCCAGCACCTCGGCGGGGGTGTTCATGGCCACCAGCAAAGCGCGCCCGCAGGCAACGCCGCCCACCGTCAGCAAAAGCCCCATGACCACCGCAATGGCAAGGGAGGTGTGCACCGCCTCGCGGGTCTCCTTGTGGTCGCCCGCGCCCAGATACTGCGACACCACCACGCCCGCGCCCACGGCAAGCCCCTGACTGAAGCCGATGAGCAGGTAGATGGGCGACCCGCTGGAGCCCACGGCGGCAAGGGCATTGCTGCCCACAAAATTGCCCACGATGATGCTGTCGGCGGTGTTGTACATCTGCTGCAGCAGGTTGCCGAAGATCAACGGCAAGGCAAACAGCAGCAGGCTTTTTACAATGCTGCCCTCGGTCATAAGGGTAGCGGTATTCCGTGTTTTTACGGCGGCCATGGGGTTCCTCCTCTCAGCGCAAAAAATCGCTTGTACCCCTTAGCATAGCACAAACCCCGCCTTGGGACAAGGGGCGGGGCTGACGATTTTAAATTGTCTCACCCGCCGACAACAGCGGCGGCGCGGCGCTGCCGTGCAGCTTGCGAGCGAGGTAGTTCTGGGTGATGCGTACCACCGTACCGGACAGCGCTATTACGCCGATGAGGTTCGGCAGCATCATCAGGCCGTTGAAGGTGTCGGATAGCGTCCATGCAAGGTCCAGCCGCATCACTGCGCCCGCCGGCATCAGCGCTACGAACAGCACCCGGTAAAATGTCCCAGCCCCTGCGCCGAAAAGATACTCCACGGCCTTGCAGCCGTAGCAGCTCCAGCCAAGAGTGGTGGAGTAGGCGAACAGCAGGATACACACCGCAATGAGCTTGGACCCCAGTGCACCGAACACGGCGTCAAAGGCCTGCCCCACCAGCGCACTGCCCACCGCCCCGGCGGCAATGCGCCCGGTGTCCGGCTCCACAAAGCCGGAAGTCAGCACCACCAGCGCCGTCAGGGTGCACACCACCATGGTGTCCGCAAACACCTCAAAAATGCCCCACATGCCCTGCTGCACCGGCTCTTTTACGTTGGAAGCCGTGTGCACCATCACCGAGGAGCCAAGCCCCGCTTCGTTGGAAAAAGCACCCCGCTTGAAGCCCCAAGTGACCGCCCGGGACAGCCCATAGCCTACGATGCCCCCACCGGCGGCTTGCAGCCCGAACGCACCTTTTACGATGGCGGCAAGCGCCGCCGGGACGGCAGTGATGTGCACCCCCACCACGGTGAGCGCACCCACGATGTACAGCAGCGCCATGGCTGGGACAAGCCTTTCTGCCACAGCGGCCACCCGCTTGAGCCCGCCCAGCAAAATCACCGCCGATACTGCCGCCAGCACTGCGCCGGTAACGGCCTCCGGCACGCCAAAAGCCGCCTGCAGATTGCCCGCGATGGAATTGAGCTGGCTCAGGTTGCCGATGCCAAAGCTTGCCAGCGCGCAGAACACAGCAAACAGCACCGCCAGCACCCGCCCCGGCTTGCCGCCAAGGCCGTCCCGCAGGTAGTACATCGGCCCGCCGCGCCAGCCGCCCGCCGGGCCTTTGCGGCGGTAGTAGATGCCCAGCACGTTCTCGGCGTAGCTGGTCATCATGCCCAGCAGCGCCATGACCCACATCCAGAACACCGCCCCCGCCCCGCCGGAAAGGATGGCTGTCGCCCTGTCTCTTATACACATCTGACGCTGCCGACGAATAGC
>ERZ1026943.505-NODE-505-length-20415-cov-11.268468_pt1 | contig 20415 bp, 19 predicted proteins | sample MGYA00519461_ERZ1026943 | MGnify/ENA primary metagenome ERZ1026943 (study PRJEB26926, sample SAMN06164617) | human gut metagenome | biome: ENVO:00009003; feature: ENVO:2100002; material: ENVO:00002003 | host: Homo sapiens | place: USA | collected 2012 ...
CAAGGCTATTCGTCGGCAGCGTCAGATGTGTATAAGAGACAGTAACTATTGTGAGGTGAAAAGAAATGCGAGTATTCAAGAAATGTCTTTTAGTTCTAGGAATTCTATTACTCATATTATCAGGATATATTATATTTCGTTCAGATACTTTTATAGAAGATGCTTCTACAAATCACGGCTGGAATCTTATGCTTGTGAATCATACAAGTAAAATACCAGATAACTATAAAGTGATACTTACAAAGCTAGATAATGGGAAAGAAGTAGATTCACGTATCGTTCCTGAACTATCACAAATGTTTAGAGATGCGAGAAAAGATGATATTTACATGCAGGTGAATGAAGGATATCGATCATCTTATTCACAGCAGAAAATCCTGGATAATCGTACAAACTATTATAAAAATAAAGGTTTATTTACGCTTCTTGCAAGAAGATATGCATTAAATTATGTATCAGCCCCAGGTACAAGTGAACATCAATTAGGACTTGCAGTGGATATAGTAGGGGATAACCGTTATACAACTAATCAGTCTGCTTATAGATGGTTAGAAAGAAATGCATATAAGTATGGTTTTGTGAAACGTTATCCTAAGAATAAAACATCTATAACACATATTAAGAATGAACCATGGCATTATCGTTATGTAGGTAAAAAAGCTGCTTTAAAGATGCATCAGAAGAATCTATGTTTAGAAGAGTATGTAGAGAGTCTGTAATAGACTCTCTTTTGTTTATGGTATAAACTGATACCTGGAGGTATTTTTATGGATTATAGCAAATTACTTGTTGAAGACATTCATTCTGTCACAATGGCGACTATTAATAATGAAGGAAAACCAATCACAAGAATCATAGATCTTATGTTGTATGATGAAGAAGGTATTTACTTCTTAACTGCAAGAGGTAAGAGTTTCTATAAGGAACTGATGGACCAGGAGTATATTTCCTTAACAGGACTTAAAGGAAAAGTATCTTTTAGTTTAAGTGGTAAGGTTAAGAATATTGGGTCTCATAAACTTGATGAGATTTTCCTAAAGAATACTTATATGCAGTCTATCTATCCAGAAGATACAAGAAAGGCATTGGATGTCTTCTGTTTATATGAAGCATCTGGTGAATATTTTGATATCAGTGACCCAGCACATATTAAAAGAGCACCTATTACTATTAATAGTAAGGAACATGGTACTTATTATACCATTACTGACCGCTGTATTCATTGTGGCAAATGTGAGACTATATGTCCTCAACGTTGTATTCATAATGAAGTAATAGATGTTTCACAATGTCTTCATTGTGGGGCCTGTTTAGAGATATGCCCAGTACAGGCAATCGAGTTTAAAGGTGTAAAGAAACGTCGTAAGGAAGATGTCTGTTTAATGAATATGTGTATGATTGAAGATGATAAAGGACATGTCTTAGTTCAGAATAAAGTCAATGATTCTTATACTGGTATTACTTTTCCTGGTGGTCATGTAGAAAAAGAAGAAATATTCAAAGATGCCATGATTAGAGAAGTGAATGAAGAAACAGGTCTTACAATTAAGAATCCATATTTATGTGGTTTATATCATTGGTATAAGCATTCTATTCATAATATTATTCTAGTCTATAAGGCAAGTGAGTATGAAGGATTTCTTCATTCAAGCGATGAAGGAGATGTATATTGGATTGATAAAGAAGATTTTCTAAATCAGCCACTCGCAACAGGTATGGAGTATGTATGGGATATTGTTCATAAGCAACATCAAGAATGTATTATGTCCAATATGGGAGAACATAAAAGAGGGGATTTATTCTAAATAATAACTTTTGATAATTTTCATATGGTGTAGATCGTTTTCATTTGATGAAAATTAATTATAATGATTTTTATTATGTATATAATACATACAGAAAAGATGAACGGAGGTAAAGGAAATGGGTTTTCCAAAAGGATTTTTATGGGGTGGCGCAGTTGCTGCCAATCAGTGTGAAGGTGCTTATTTAGAAGATGGTAAAGGTTTATCAGTACCAGATATGTTACTTGGTGGAGATGTAAATACTCCAAGAACATTCTTACCAAAGACTGATAAGACTGCGTTCTATCCAAGCCATGAAGCAATTGATTTCTATCATCATTATGCTGAAGATATTGCTTTATTTGCAGAAATGGGATGGAATGTATTCAGATTATCAATCAACTGGGGTAGAATTTTCCCTAATGGTGATGATGAAACACCTAATGAAGAAGGTTTAGCTTTCTATGACAAGGTATTTGACGAATGTAAGAAACACAATATTGAACCTTTAGTTACATTATGTCATTATGAAATTCCTTGGAACATTGTAACTAAATACAATGGTTTCTCTGATAGAAGAGTGATTGATATGTTTGTTAAGTATGCAACTACTTGTATGAAGCGTTATAAGGATAAGGTTAAATACTGGTTAACATTCAACGAAATCAATATCGCATGTATGGGTGAAGGTGGATTAGGTGACCTTTATGGTTTAGGTATCATGGATCCAGAAGATGTAAACTCTGATGAACGTATTCCACTAAACAAATTAAAATCTAACCCTCAGAAAACATTTGAAGCATTACATAATCAGTTTGTTGCAAGTGCATTAGTTGTAACAGAAGGTCATAAGATCAATCCTGATTTCATGATTGGTAACATGATTGCTCATACAACTTTATATCCATTAACACCAAATCCAAAAGATATTCTTGCAGCATTTAATGAAGATAACTTTAAGAATAACTTCTGTGGTGATGTACAGGTTCGTGGTGAATATCCAACATATATGTTCAGATATTTCAAGGATCATGGCATTGATACTTCATTTATTACTGAAGAAGATAAGAGGATCATTAAAGAAGGTGTTATTGACTTCTATACATTCTCTTACTATATGTCTAACTGTGTAACAGTTGATGAAAATGCTGAAAAGACAAATGGTAACCTTGCAACAGGTGCTAAGAACCCTTACTTAAAGGCTTCTGACTGGGGATGGCAGATTGACCCTGATGGATTAAGATATACATTAAATATCCTACATGACCGTTATCCTCATACACCATTAATGGTTGTAGAAAATGGTTTTGGAGCATTCGATAAGGTAGAAGAAGATGGTTCTGTACACGATACTTATAGAATTGATTACTTCAGAGATCATATTAAAGCAATGGATGAAGCTATCGAAGATGGTGTACCACTAATCGGTTATACAACTTGGGGACCAATCGACTTAGTATCTGCAGGTACTGGACAGTATGCGAAACGTTATGGTTTCATCTATGTAGATAGACATGATGATGGAACTGGGGACTTCTCTAGAAGCAAGAAAGATTCATTCTTCTGGTATAAGAAAGTCTGCGAATCTAATGGTGCTGATTTAGACTAATACAAAAAGACGTAACTCATATATACGAGTTACGCCTTTTTTCTTATTCATCAAAGATATTTACAATCTCACCATCAAGAATACGGTTCATATTCTTAACGGCACAGAAGTTACCACACATAGAACATGTATCTTCTTTTTCAGGTGCTGCTTCAGCACGATAACGTCTTGCTTTTTCTGGATCAATAGAATACTTGAATGTTTCTTCCCAGTCCAGCTTCTTTCTTGCACATGCCATTTTATTATCTAATTCCATGGCACCAGGAATACCCTTCGCTATATCTGCTGCATGTGCTGCAATCTTAGATGCAATAATACCTTCTTTAACATCATCTAGATTAGGCAGACGAAGATGTTCTGCAGGAGTCACATAACATAAGAATGATGCACCATAAGTGGCTGCAATAGCACCACCGATGGCAGCAGTAATATGATCATAACCAGGGGCAATATCAGTAACTAAAGGGCCTAATACGTAGAAAGGTGCACCTTTACAGATTGTCTTCTGTATTTCCATATTAGCGGCAATCTGATTTAAAGGCATATGACCAGGACCTTCAATCATCACCTGTACATCTTTATCCCATGCACGCTGTGTTAATTCTCCTAAAGTCACTAACTCACCAATCTGAGCCACATCAGTTGCATCAGCCAAACACCCAGCACGACATGCATCACCTAAGCTCATAGTAATATCATATTCACGGCAGATATCTAATACTTCATCATAATGTTCATAAAATGGATTTTCTTCTCCAGTCATAGCCATCCAGGCAAACATAATAGAGCCACCACGAGAAACAATATTCATTAAACGCTTATTATTCTTAAAACGTTCATACATAGCTCTATTGATTCCACAATGAATAGTCATGAAATCCACACCATCTTCTGCATGCATTCTTACAATATCTAACCATTCTTTTGCGGTAATATCTTTTAAAGCTTTATGATAATAAACAACAGCATCATAAATAGGGACTGTACCAATAATAGCAGGACATTCTTTAGTTAATCTCTTTCTAAAAGTACGTGTATCACCATAAGAGCTTAAGTCCATGATGGATTCAGCACCCATCTTTACTGCATTATTCACTTTTTCAATTTCTACATCCATGTCTTTACAGTCTCTAGAAATACCTAGGTTCACATTGATCTTAGTCTTCAACATTGAACCAATACCACTCGGATCAATAGAAGTATGATTCTTATTACATGGAATAATAGCATGTCCTTTCGCAATATGTTCACGTAACACTTCTACATCCATAGATTCTTTTGCAGCTACAATTTCCATTTCAGGTGTAATAATACCCTGTCTTGCTGCATCCATTTGTGTTGTGTAACTCATACAATTTCTCCTTTTAAATAATAAAAAAAGGTATACCTGAGCATGTATACCTAAAAAAACAAAATTCCTACGCCGGCATTATCCGTATCAGGTTTTATGGGTCGAAATCCGATCGTATTTCTTCTCAGCCGTCGCGGCAGCTCCCCTTTTTTTATTTGGTTGATAGTGGTATATTACATCTTATATAAATAAAATGCAACGCTTTCATTGAAAAAATGTCACAAAATTATTATGAAATTTTAAACGAATAGTGTAATAACGAAAACATCCTCAAAATTATAAACTATGATAAAATAATAAAGAGAAAAGTTGGTATATGGAGGAAAACAATGTATAAATTACCAGAAGATGATCTCAAATTATTGAATAAACTATTGTTGATGAAAGATTTGAATCCGGAAGATGGATATTCTAAAGAGAAAGTGATTGAATATATATTAACGCAAATAGAGAGTTGGAAGAGGCAGAACTTAACCAGATACGTAATTATGTATTAGATAAGAATCTCGAATATGGATTTTATAAGAATGGTGAACCAAATGAGTTAGGATATGCAACTGAAGAATTAGGCGATAAATTGTTTTATATTATGGAAGATGAAAGTAATAAATAAATGCTCATACTTTCTTTTTTTTTGTCGTATTTATGTATTGACGAAGTCGCCAACTGTATTAGTGATATCATTAGCTCTATAAATCTTGTTAATAGGTTTATAGATTTTTTTGTTAGAAGTATTTCGTGTTATCTTGTGACTATCCTGTCAACAAAATATCACTTATTTATTGGATTGATGAACTGATAATGTAAAGATGAAACATTTTTACGAAAGTTTGATCTCTATTTCTGAAAATTATAGAAATTACTTTCATTTCTATTTATAATTATTAGAAAGAGAAAAGGAGATAAGACAATGTTTAGAGACGACTTTTTATGGGGTGGCGCAGTAGCTGCTCATCAGTGTGAAGGTGCCTGGCAGGAAGGCGGAAAAGGAATCAGCTGTACAGATGTAGAAACAGCGGGAGATAACGTAACAGGAGCACCTAGACGTTTAACAGATGGTGTTCTTCCTGGAGAAGATTATCCAAACCATGTAGGTGTAGACTTCTATCATCATTATAAGGAAGATATCGCATTACTTGCTGAAATGGGATTCAAGGCATTTAGAACTTCTATTGCCTGGACAAGAATCTTCCCAAGAGGAGATGAAGAAACACCTAATGAGGAAGGTTTAAAGTTCTATGATGATGTATTTGATGAATTATTAAAATATGGTATTGAACCAGTCATTACATTATCTCACTTTGAAATGCCTTATCATCTTGCCAAGGAATATGGCGGATTCATGAACAGAAAGACTATTGATTTCTTTGTAAAGTTCGCAGAAGTATGTTTCAAGAGATATAAAGATAAAGTTAAATACTGGATGACTTTCAATGAAATCAACAACCAGATGAACTATAAGAATGATATTTTTGGATGGACTAACAGTGGTGCTCATTTTGGAAACTATGATAATCCAGAAGAAGCGATGTATCAGTGTGGTCATTATGAATTGGTAGCCAGTGCAAAGGCTGTGAAGATTGGTCATGAAATCAATCCTAACTTCTTAATCGGTAATATGATTGCAATGGTTCCTATTTATCCATTCTCTTGCCGTCCAGCAGATATGGTACTATCTACTGAAATGATGCATCAGAGATGGTTCTTCTGTGATGTACAGTGCCGTGGTCATTATCCACGTTATGCCTTAAAGATGTTTGAAAACAAAGGCTTTAACTTAGATATCACTGAAGAAGATAAAGAAGCTTTAGCTGCAGGTACAGTAGATTATATCGGATTCTCTTATTACATGACTAATACTGTAGACTCTACAGCACATAAAGATGTTTCTAAATCTTTAGATGGTTCTAGTGAACATTCTGTGGCTAACCCATTTATTAAAGTATCTGACTGGGGATGGGCTATTGATCCAGAAGGTTTGCGTTATGCTTTGAATCAGATGTATGAAAGATATGAAAAACCATTATTTATTGTAGAAAATGGTTTTGGTGCGATTGATAAGAAGGAAGAAGATGGCAGCTGTCATGACCCATATCGTGTAGATTACTTAAGAGCACATATTGAACAGATGAAGAAAGCTGTAGAAATTGATGGTGTAGACTTAATGGGTTATACACCATGGGGCTGCATTGACTGTGTCTCTTTTACTACAGGTGAAATGAAGAAACGTTATGGCTTTATCTATGTAGATCGTAACAACGATGGAAGCGGTACACTAGAAAGAAGTAAGAAAGATTCATTTAACTGGTATAAGAAAGTTGTTGCAAGCAATGGTGAAGATTTAGGTTAATTCGCTTTCAACATTGCGAAAAAAAGAAACCCATGAGAAATGCTTGACATTAGGCTCATGGGTTTTTATACTGTTTAAGGGTAAACATTCTTTATGTTTATCAATAATTAAAAAAACGTTGATATATTCAACATTTTTTCGTGTTAATAAATTATTTGTGAGATATTTTTTTATCTCAAGCATATTAGTTGCATGTGCAACTAATTTAGACTAATATAGAATTAGAAAAAATCTATTAGGTATTTCATCCTAATAGATTTTCTTATGAGGAGGGTAAATAACATGGAGGTAATCAAGAGAGATGGCTCAAAGGTAGCTTTTGATGGAAGTAAGATTGAAAATGCGATTTTAAAGGCTATGCGCTATGGCAGCGGTATTGTGAAACCTGAAATTGCATCTAAAATCTCACATGAAATTGAAGACTGGCATAAATCAAGTGGAGCAGCATCTATCAGCATTTATCGTATTGAAGGACAGGTTTTTGAAAAGTTAATTGAAAAAGGAGAAGTACTTACTGCCAAGGCTTATGAAGGCTATCGTAGGGTAAGAGAATTCCAGAGAGAAACTAATACAATTGATAATGCGATTTATGGTATTGTCAATCAGACTAATAAAGAAGCAATGGATGAAAACTCTAATAAAGATGCGACTGTATTAGCTACTCAGAGAGACTTAATTGCTGGTGAATTCTCTAGAGACTATTGTCGCCGTTTATTATTACCACCAAAGATTGTACAGGCACATGATGATGGTATTATTCATTTCCATGATATGGATTACTATATCCAGAAGATGCATAACTGCGATCTAGTAAACTTAAAGGATATGTTTGCGAATGGCACAGTTATTAATGATAAATTGATTGAAACACCTAAGTCTTTACAGACAGCATGTACTGTTGCAACTCAGATTGTTCAGCAGGTTGCTAATGGTCAGTATGGAGGACAGACAATCTCTATCTCTCATTTAGCACCTTATGTACGTGTATCATATAAGAAACATTTAAAGGCTGTAAGAAAAGAAGGCAAAGAAGTAGGTATTGATTATACAGAAGAACAGATTGAAAAGATTGCAAAGTCTCGTCTTCATGAAGAAATCAAAGCAGGTGTACAGACTATCCAGTATCAGATCAATACATTCTCTACAACTAATGGTCAGGCTCCATTCTTATCTATTTTCATGTATTTAAGAGAAGAACCAGACTATATTGAAGAAACAGCTTTATTAATTGAAGAAATCTTAAAACAGAGATATATCGGTATGAAGAATCCTGTGGGTGCTTATGTCACTCCAGCATTCCCTAAATTACTTTATGTATTGGATGATAATAATGTGCCTGATGATTCACAGTATCGTTATTTAACAGATTTAGCGGTTAAATGTGTATCTAAGCGTATGATGCCTGATTTCATCAGCGCAAAGATCATGAGAGAAAACTATGAAGGACAAGTATTCCCTTGTATGGGATGTCGTTCATTCTTATCTCCATGGAAGAATGAAAAAGGTGAATATCAGTGGTATGGTCGTTTTAACCAGGGTGTAGTTACACTTAACTTAACTGATGTTGGTTTATCAGCTAACAAGAATATGGATTCATTCTGGAAGATTCTAGATGAACGTTTAGATTTATGTTATGAAGCATTAATGTTAAGACATGAAAGCTTAAAGGGTACTCCTTCAGATATTTCTCCAATTCATTGGCAGTATGGTGCCATCGCAAGATTAAAACCAGGAGAAAAGATTGATTCATTATTAGATACTTGTTATTCTACATTATCATTAGGTTATATTGGTTTATATGAATGTGTAGTGGCATTAATTGGTCAGTCTCATACTACTGAAGAAGGCGATGCATTAGCTCTTGAAATTATGCAGAAATTAAGAAATGCATGTGATAAATGGAAGAAGGATACAGGTTTAGGATTTGCCTTATATGGTACTCCTGCAGAATCAACTACTTATACATTAGCACGTGCATTAAAGAAGAGATTTGGAGTCGTGCCTGGTGTAACAGATAAAGACTATATTACTAACTCTTATCATGTCAATGTAAGAGAACATATTGATGCATTCTCTAAATTAGGCTTTGAAGCAAAGTTCCAGAAGATTTCTTCTGGAGGAGCTATTAGTTATGTAGAAGTGACTAATATGACAAATAACTTTGATGCCATGAAAGAATTAATTAACTATATGTATGAAACAATTCAATACGCTGAAATCAATACTAAGTCTGACTATTGTCAGGAATGTGGTTTCTCTGGAGAAATCTTATTAGATGAAAACAATGAATGGTATTGTCCTAACTGTGGTAATAGAAACCATAAGACATTAAATGTATGTCGTAGAACATGTGGTTATCTTGGTGATAACTTCTGGAATAAGGGACGTACACAGGAAATCAAAGAACGTTTTGTACATTTAGATAATAGAGTATATCAGGAAAATAACTAGGAAAGCCTTGTGTCATTAAGGGTTTAAGAGATAACCGTGATTGGTTATCTCTTTTTAATTTAAAAGACTGTGAAAACCACAGCCTTATTTAAGGACCTTACGTTTTGTAGACGAAGGAATATTTAATTGTTGTCTATATTTAACTATTACACGTCTTGAACAATGTAGATCCAATTCTTCAAGTTGACTAAGAATCTGATTGTCTGAAAGAGGATGTTCTTTATCTTCACTATCAACTAATTCAACAATAGCCTTTTTAATAGAATCGCTACTATCTCCTGAAGCAGTTTGAGAAACAAGAAGTTGTTTAAGAGGATAAACCTCACCATTAAAGCTGTAGTACTTATTATTTAATGTACGTGAAATAGTAGATTCATGGAATCCTGTTTCACTTGCAAGTTGTGATAAAGTACATGGATATAATTCATCATCGTATAAGAAATAACCACTCTGGATATCAACTAAAGCATTTGCGACAAATAATACTGTTTGATTTCTCTTTGTGAGATTTTCAATTAAGAAATGTGCATCATTAAAATAAGATTTCATATTTTCATCATTCTTTACCTTCTCATAAAGAAGATCATTTACGATGAGTTCAGGTTGATTGATAGGAGTAATCATAATATTAGAATCTTCTACCTCTATTAAAATATCTGGGGAGATATAATCATCCTGGGATGAACTATACATATTACATGGGAATGGATTACAAGAACGTATTTCATAAAATAAATGGTCTATCTCTTCTTTTTTTAATCCTGTTTTCTGTTTAATAAGTGAATAGTTCTGAGTTAAGATAACATCCTGATAATCTCTAAATAGTGTATAGCTTTTTGTTTTATTATTATTTTTTAATTGAATGATAATTGAATCAATAGCATCAGTAGCTCCAACACCATTTGGTTCAAAAGAACGTAATATATCTAAATGAGCATCAAGCATTTCTCTGTCTATATCTAAATCAGTGAGATATTGATTAATAGGGTAGGATAAGAACCCACTATCATCTAATGATTCAATCAAATAATCCATCAAATCTTCATTATATGGACGAGTACATGCACTTAACTGTAAATAGAGATCATCTTTTAAAGAACGTTTATTAGAAATACTTTCAATAAATTGCTGAGTATCATAGTTTTTAGGTGATTTTAGTTCTAAAAAAGGATTTGTTTCTAATACTTGTTGAACAACTTTATTGATATCATCAATGTTGTCAGTAAGGAAATCTAACGATTTTAAAAGTTTTTGATTTAATTTTAATGTTTGTTTTAATGTTTGAATATATTGCATTTTTTGTTTCATATTCATCACCCCTCACTATTATATAGCAAAATCCGTGCCAATTAATGTATGGATATTTAATAGAAAAGTATAACGAATAACGATTGTTGCACACAAGTTTTATTTGTTTTATCATGAACGATGAGGTGATTTCATTGAAAGAAAAAATAATGTTGTTGATTAATGGAAGAATGGATCAAAATTCATATGAAGAATGTCAATCCATCCAATTATCAAAAGAATTAAAACTAAGTAGAAATCAAGTGACTAGATTATTAAATGAACTATTTAATGACAAGAAGCTTATTAAAATCAAGACAAGCCCTGTTTTATATCTTTCAAGAGGTTCTCTTGAAAGTAAGTATAAGAAGAAGCTCTCATCAGATGAATACAAATCATTAGATGAATTGGAAGCTGAATTAAACAATCAGAAAGAATTAAAGAACTTCGAAAAGCTTATTGGGTCTAATGAAAGCATGTATCAGATTGTAGAGAAGATTAAGGCAACAGTATCTTACCCTCCAGTAGGATTACCTATGTTGTTTTATGGACCAACTGGTACAGGTAAATCATTTATGGCTAAACTTACGTATGAATATTGTGTAGACACAGGCTTAATTGATGCATCTAAGAATTTTGTACAGGTGAACTGTTCAGAGTATGCTAATAACCCAGAACTACTCACAGCGAATCTGTTTGGCTATAAAAAAGGTGCTTTTACAGGTGCAGAAAGTGATAACTTAGGTTTATTACATTTTGCGGATGGTGGAGTATTATTCTTAGACGAAGTGCATTGTTTAAATGCTGAATGTCAGGAAAAATTATTCCTTTATATGGACCAGGGAATCTATCACTTAGTAGGTGATAATAATAAGTGGTATAAATCTAAATGTAGAATTATATTTGCGACAACAGAAGTGCCACAAAAAGCATTATTAAAAACATTCCTCAGACGTATTCCAGTTATTCTTACAATTCCATCTCTTGCACAAAGAGGAGAAAATGAAAAGCTAGAACTCATGTATAGCTTTTTGAAGAACGAAGAGAAGCGTGTTGGTAAAACAATTCTTATTTCATCTAACGTTTATGAGTTGTTACTGAATCACACATTTGTAGGTAATATTGGTGAACTGACTAATACTATTCAGGCAAGCTGTGTGAGTGCATTATATAAAAGTAATTCAGATACGTTAGAAATACATGCTTATGATTTACCTGACAGTATTAGAAATAGTATAGATGTTTCCTCTATGATTATGAAGAAGCATAAACTTGTGTCTCTTAACACACTTCTTCCTGTATCAGATCAGGGGATCATTAAAGATTTTTATCAATCATTAATTAATCTTAAAAGAGATCAGTCATTTGCAGTAAATGCACAGAATACTGTAGATAGATATTTTGAGAAGCTTATATTTAATGATAATCGTGCAGATTCAATTGATTATCTTACAAACTATCTAGAAAAGATATTTAATAATATCACTGAACATTATGGCTTTAGGACTTCACATAATGAGTTGATTGCACTTGCGACATATGTCTCAGAATTCTCTAAGAATACATATCTCACAAATAACTGGATCAATGAGAATTATGATGAAGTAAAAAACTTAAAGAAATATCTAAAACTAGAATTTCATCGTGAATATGAAATAGGACAGGAAGTTTCTCATTACTTAAAGAATAATATGAATCAGGATATTGATGAGTTTGTAGAATGTATTATCTGTATTTGTATGATTAAGTATTTTGCACATTCTGGTGAAGATCTCACAATTGCGGTTATTATTGCGCATGGTTATTCAACTGCAAGTTCTATTGCAGAAGCAGCCAATAGAATGTTGAATAGTTATATATTTGATGCGATTGATATGCCGTTAGATGTGGATGTACAAACTATTACAAGAAAGATCAATGATTACATTGCACATGTTGGAAATATCTCAAAACTTTATTTATTAGTTGATATGGGTTCTCTTGAAGAAATATATCAGGGATTAGATACAAGTAATGCAGATATTGCCTTAGTAAACAATATTAATACTAAATGTGCGTTAGAAATAGGACAGGGAATTAAACTCAATAAAACAGTGACTGAAGTAATTGATTCTATTCTTAAGGAAAACATCTATAAAACGCATATAGAACTTAAGAAAAAGAAAGACCCTATTGTAATCTGTTCTTGTGCATCAGGAGTTGGTACAGCGAATAAGATCAAAGAAATCTTATTCAATTCTTTACCTGAAGATTCTAATTTAAAGATTATTACTTATGATTATCCTGCTTTAATACGTAAACAGGTCTGTGATCAGTTAATGAATGATTATGAGGTTGTATGTGTCATTGGAACACTTGATCCAAATATTGAATCTATGAAATATATAGGTATACAGGAATTGATTATTAATGAGGGTCAGAATGCGATAGAAGTATATTTTGGAAAGTATATGACTCAAGCTCAGATGGAGGTATTCGAAAAGAATATCTTACGTAATTTCACATTATCCAATGTTATGAATAACTTAACTATATTAAATCCAGATAAACTACTAGAACATGTAGCGAAAGCAATTGATCATCTACAGAATATCTTACATAAGAGATTTAAGAATAGAACATGCTTTGGATTATATGTTCATATCTGTTGTCTTGTAGAAAGATTAGTTACAAGACAAGCTATTTCAAACTTTACTGATCAAGACTTTAAAGAAAAGCATCAAGAGTTTATAGATCAAGTAAATATCTCAATGAAAGAAGTTAAAACATACTACAATGTTGAGATTCCAGATGAAGAAATAGAATATATATACAACTATATTATTAATGATTAGTGTGCTATTAATTGGCACACTTTTTGCTTGCTTAAAAGTGGAAGTTAGTTGTACAGATTGAGCGTAAAGATCTGTAAACTGGCACGAAGCTTGCTTGAGTATAAGTGAAAGCTAGTTATACAGATTAAGCTTAAAGATCTATAAACTGGCACGAAGCTTGCTTGAGTATAAGTGGAAGCTGGTTATGCAGATCAAGCGTAAAGATCTGTAAACTGGCACGAAGCTTGCTTAAGCATAAGTGGAAGCTAGTTCTACAGACTGAACGTAATTGATCTACAAACTGGCACGAAGCTTGCATGAACTAAAACGAAAAGAAAGGAGTGCAGAGAATATGGCAAAAATCATACTTGCATCACACGGAGGACTATCTAAAGGGATGAAAGATTCAGTTTCTATGATTGTTGGAGATTTAGCTAAGGATATAGAAACATATAGCTTGCTTCCTGGACAAAATCCTGAAGACTTTTATCAAGAAGTTTTGAAAGAAGTAAAAGAGAGTGATGAACAAATCTTAATCTTGTGTGATATCAAAGGTGGAAGTGTTCACACAGCTTTATCTAAACTTGCAGTATTAGATAATGTAATGGTCTTCTCAGGAATGAACATGGGATTAGTATTAGATGCAGTAATGAAAGGCTTGAACGGAAAACTTGAATTAGCAGAAGCAAACGATTTAATCGAAGCAGCTAAAGATGGAATGACTGTTATGAATGGAATAACAAGCGAAGATGATGAAGATTTCTAATAGGAGGAGAAGAAAATGATTAAATTATTAAGAGTGGATCACAGATTGTTACATGGTCAAGTTGCTTTTTCTTGGAAAAATGCAGTTGAAGCAGATTGTATCTTAATTGCATGCGATGCAGTTATGAAAGATGATTTAAGAAAAACTTCAATCAAGATGGCAAAACCAAGTGGTGTTAAATTAGTTATCAAAAGTATGGATGATGCAGTAAAAGCAATCAACAGTGGTGTTACAGACAAATATAAATTATTAACTGTAGTTGAATCTATTAAGGATGCTGAAAGATTGTGTAAAGAATGCAACATCAAAAAGTTAAATCTTGGTGGTACTAAGGCAACTGCTGAAACTCGTAATATTTCAAAAGCAATGAATATTACACCAGCAGAAGAAACAATTTTAAAAGGATTATGTGAATCAGGCGTGGATGTAACAATTCAGATGGTTCCAGAAGATAATCCAGTAAATGTAGAAAAAGTTTTATAGGAGGAGAAATATGTTACTACAAGCAATTTTACTTGGCTTGGTAGCAATGCTTGGAAATGCTGAGTATTTGTTCGGTACAAGTTTGTTGTCAAGACCATTGGTTATGGGTACTTTAACAGGTATTGTACTTGGTGATGTGCAAACAGGTGTTACTTTAGGTGCAACATTAGAATTAGCATTTATGGGAGCTTTCTCAATCGGTGCTAGTATTCCACCTGAAATGATTTCAGGAACTGTATTAGGAACAGCTTTCACAATTACAACAGGAGCTGGACCAGAAACTGCATTGACTGTAGGTTTACCAGTTGCTTCATTAGTTTTAATTGCAAAGAACGTTGGAATGGTATTCATCTTACCTCCATTTGTTCATAAAGCAGATAAATATGCGGCTGAAGGAAATATGGCTGGAGTTGCTAGAATGCACTTATTAGGTGGATTCTTCGGTGTTAACTTAATTATCGGTGTGATTGTAGGATGTGGTTACTATGCTGGTGGACCAGCTGTACAGGCTTTATTAAATGTCATTCCTAAATGGATTTCAAATGGTTTACAGATCACAATGGGATTATTACCTGCAATTGGGTTCGGTTTATTATTAATGATGATTATGGACAAAGAAGTTGCATGTTTCTTCTTCTTAGGATTCGCACTAAGCGTATACTTAAAGATTCCAGTAACAGCAATCGCAATTTTTGGAGTTATCATTGCTATCGTATTAACTCAGTTACGTAGTAATTCAACTCAAACAGCAACAGAAGGAGGAGTAGATGAAGATGACGACTTCTAATAAATTAACTAAAAAAGAGTTAAATCAAGTATTCTGGCGTTCATTCGGTTTGGAATGGTCTTGGAACTATGAAAGACAGATGAATATGTCATACTGCTATAGTATGTTACCAGTTATCAAAAAGTTATATCCAAATAAAGAAGATCAAGTTGCAGCTATGAAACGTCACTTGGAATTCTTCAACACAACTCCACAATTGGCAACATTAATCTTAGGTATTAGTGCTGCTATGGAAGAAAGTAACGCAAATGATCCTGAATTTGATACAGAAAGTATCAACAATGTAAAGGTTTCATTAATGGGACCTTTAGCAGGTATTGGTGATTCATTCATCTGGGGAACATTACGTATTATCGCTACTGGTGTTGGTTTATCTCTAGCAAATCAAGGAAATATCTTAGGACCTATCTTATTCTTATTAATCTTCAACCTTCCAGCTCAGGGATTACGTTATTATTTAATGAATGCTGGTTATAAATTAGGTAGTGGATTCTTGGCTAAGATCCAGCAGAATGGATTAATGTCAAAACTTACTTATGCAGCAAGTGTTTTAGGATTGATGGTTGTTGGTGGTATGACTGCTGAAAACGTATCAATCAGTTTCCCATTGAAGTTTGGTTCTGGTAATGAAGCAACTACATTGAATTCTGTATTCAATAATATCATGCCTGGTTTAATGCCATTATTATTCACATTACTAGTTTACTACTTATTGAAAAAGAAAAATGTTAAGACAACTACATTATTGTTAATCTGCGTTGTGATTGGATTAGTCGGAGCATTCTTTGGTATTTTAGGTTGTTAATAAATTTTAAAAAAATGATAAATTTTAAAAAAACGGAGGAAAAGAAAATGGAAATGATTAAATTTAATGAACAGGAAAAAATCGATAGCGTAAATGGCGCATTAGCTTTACGCCCTCAGATCAACGAAATCGTTGATGAAATCTGCGAACATGGATATTCAAACATCTGCTGGTTAGGTGTTGGTGGTACTTGGGCAAGTGCTATGCAGGCTACAGTACACATGAAAGAAATGAGTGCTATTGAAACTTGGGCAGAAAATGCTGCTGAATACTTAACTACAGGAAACAAACGTATTACTAAAGATACAGTTGTTATTATCTCATCTGTATCTGGAAACACTAAAGAAGTCGTTGATGCTATCAAGAAAATCAAAGCTGAAGTTGGTGCTACAGTTATCTCATTTGTTGATGCTAAAGAAGCTATCTTATTAGATTTAGGGGACTACAAGATCTCTTACCCAATGAACGAACAGTTAAAGTTCTTCATGGTTGCTGACCGTTTCATGTTCAACAATGGTGAATTAGAAGACTACGATGATATGTATGCTGAATTTGACAAATACTTAGCAGAAGATTTAGTAGAAGTTGAAAAGAAAGCTGAACCATTCGCTATTGAATTCGCTAAAAAACACTGGAATGATGAAATGCACTACTTTGTAGGTGCTGGAAACCAGTGGGGAGCTACTTACTCATATGCAATGTGCTATTGGGAAGAACAGTTATGGTTAAAAACTAAATCAATCACATCAAATGAATTCTTCCATGGTATGTTTGAAATCGTAACTAAAGAAACTCCAGTTACAATCTATATTGGTGAAGATGCTCAGCGTCCATTATCTGAACGTGTAGCTAACTTTATTCCAAGAATTTGTGCAAACTACACAATCATTGACACTAAAGATTACGAATTAAAGGGAATTAGTGAAAAATATCGTAAACACTTATCTCACCATGTAATGCATGCTGTAAACAACAGAATTGATGTTCATATGGAAATCGAAACTCGTCACCCTATGGAAATCCGTCGTTACTACAGAAGATTAGAATACTAAAATATAAAGGGTGGATTTATTCCACCTTTTATACCTTAATTGGGGGTATATTATGAATAAATTAACAATGCTTGATTATGTTAAAGAAACACCAGGCGTATTAAGAACAAATATTGAACAGTATACTACACTAGTTGATCCATTGATGAAGGAAGTGCAACAAAAAGAAATCAAACGTATTTTACTTGTTGCTTCTGGATCAAGTCATAATGCTTGCTATTGTGCTAGAAGTTTTGTGGAAAAAGTAAGTGGTTTAGAAGTTAGAATCATTACTCCATATACATTTACGTACTATGAAAATGATATTAAAGAGGACGACTTAGTTTTAGTGGTTACACAGAGTGGTTTAAGTACAAATGCAATCGAAGCATTAAAAATCATTAAGAAAAAAGAATGTAAAGCTATTTGTTTAACAGGAAATAAAAACAGCGATGTAAAAGATGTTGCGGATGTTGTAATTGAATACGGTGTGGGCGAAGAATTAGTTGGCTATGTCACAAAAGGTGTTTCTTCACTTGCGCTATTCTTAGATTTATTTGCAATTGCATATTCTGGAAAGATTGAATATTTGGATGAATTAAAGAAAGCAGCTGATTTAAATGAAGAAATGATTGATCAGGCTACAAACTTTATTCAGCGACATTATAAGAATTTCACATCTATGTCCTGGGTTTACAGTTGTGGAGCGGGTGCCAATTATGGAACAGCACTTGAAAGTGCATTAAAAATGGGTGAAACCATTCATATTCCAAGTTGCTGCTATGAAATTGAAGAGTATATTCATGGACCAAACCTTCAATTAACGCCACAATACAATGTGATTTTCTTTGATGGAAACGATAGTGCAAGTCGACGCGTAGAACAAGTATATAAGGCTACGCGAAAAGTCAGCAATCGAGCTTATTTAATTTCAAACAATCCTCAATTATCAAGTGATGATCATGTTTTAAGTTTGAGTGATACTGTTTCAAGTGAATTATGTCCACTTGTATATTTACCATTTGTACAATTATTAAGCTTTATTGTTTCAAATGACTTACACTCTATTTATCAACATCCATTATTAAAAGAATTTAAGGCTATTGCTGCTGCAAAAACGGAGAATTTTGTGAATTATGATGGAGACGATTAAAACTGTTATTTTTGATATGGATGGTGTGATCTTTGATAGTGAAACCATGTATATAAATGATTTGATAAGATTTTTTAAACAGCATGATATAGAAATACAAGTAAGTGATTGTATTCCTCTCATTGGTATTGATAGTAAATTATATTATGAGCAAGCATATAGAATGTGGAATAACAAAACAGATTTCATAACATTTAAAAATATGCTTCAAGAATATTTTCGTTCATTTGATTGTGATTATAAAGCGGTAGTTAGACCTCAGATTTATTCCGTTTTAGAACACTTAAGTAAACATTGTAAAATAGCGTTAGCGTCCTCTTCTAGTTTATATAGTATTAATAATGCGTTGGATCAGGCTGGTTTAAAAAAGTATTTTTCACTTATAGTAAGTGGTGAACAATTCAAAGAAAGTAAACCAAATCCAGAAATATATTTACATACAATAAAAGAATTGAATGTGAATAAGGATGAAGCTATTATTATTGAGGATTCACCTAAAGGAATATTAGCTGCAAATAGAGCTGGTATTAAGGTGTTGGCTTTAAAAGATGATAAGTTTGGCTTAGATCAGAGTCAGGCAGATATAATTATTGATGAATTAAATGATATTATAAAGTTGATTGAGAAAGGGGCATAAAAGTATGAATGCTATGTTAATTGTCGCTATAGTGATTGCTATTATTGGTACTATTCCAGTAATCATCAGAAAGAAACTCCTAAAAAATTATCTAACATTACTCCAAAACAATGATATCAAGGCAATAAAAGACTTAATGGCAACTCAACTAGCTAAGATATGTATTCCTCTATTTAATAGGGAATATTTACTTTTAAATGCTTATCTAAAAGTAAATGATAACAAACAAATAGATACTCAAGTAAACAATATAATGGATCATGTTCCTATGAATTCTAAGCAGAAGTCTGCTCTTGCAAAATCAGTATTCTATATATATGTAGATAAGAAGAATGCATCTATGATTGATCGTTTGTTGGAAATGGTTAGCACGACAAATGATCATGCCCTATATAGACAGATGGATATGGTTAATGATACTTTGATTAGTGGTGGAATTAAGTATTATGATGAATTAAAATCTGATCTAGAAGATGTAGAATATACTAAAAACAATGAAGATACTCCCTATCTTGAATTCTTATTATCAATTATCTACAAGAATATGGGTAATGAATCAAAAAGCAAGGAATATAAGAATAAAGCCTTAGAAGACAGTAAAGGAACTGTATATGAATCTTTAATTAAATCCCAAAATTAATAGGATGATTGAAAGATTCCTTACCGTAAAGACAGCCTAATAGGTTGTCTTTTATATTTACCAGAATATTTCTATCACATCAACATAATTATGCTATAATTGTGTTGATGAAAGGAGTGAGATATTATGCCACTAATTCTACCTATTAAGGAATTAAGAAATACAAATGATATCTCTAATATTGCACACAAACATCATGAACCTATTTTCATTACAAAAAATGGCTATAGTGACCTGGTTGTGATGAGCAGTGAATTATATGATGAGTTTGCTAGAATAAATCGTATAGATAAAGCAATCTTTGAATCTGAACAAGAACTGTTGGATGGTGCAGAAGCAGTTGATGCAAAAAAAGTATTCGATGATTTGGAGAAAAAGCACTAAGAATATAGATGACTATAAAACGCATTCACATGATGCGCCCCTGTCAAGTAGACAGGTGAAATAATTAAAAACATGTACCCATGC
>ERZ1026943.511-NODE-511-length-20117-cov-4.584089_pt1 | contig 20117 bp, 15 predicted proteins | sample MGYA00519461_ERZ1026943 | MGnify/ENA primary metagenome ERZ1026943 (study PRJEB26926, sample SAMN06164617) | human gut metagenome | biome: ENVO:00009003; feature: ENVO:2100002; material: ENVO:00002003 | host: Homo sapiens | place: USA | collected 2012 ...
CGAGATGCTCAGGAGTCTCGTGGGCTCGGAGATGTGTATAAGAGACAGCCGTGTACGGTCCCTGACACCAGCCGCAGATGCCCTGTACTTCGGGGTGGTCTTTGTCGCCGATGATGATGATGTGGTTTCCTGCAAGGCTTTCTTTTTCCACGATCCTGTGGATTTTCAGAACGAAGGGGCAGGTCACATCTACATAAGAGATGTTTTTTTCTTTCAGCTTATCGTAGATGGCTTTGCCTACACCGTGAGAGCGGATGACTACTGTTCCGTTCTGCAGGGTATCATCCGGGAAATCCAGGTCTGCTTCTGTGATAACATGGACGCCACGGGCTTCCAGATCCGCTACTACGCCTTCATTGTGGATGATCGGGCCCAGAGTGTAGATTGGTTTCTGTTCTGTGTCGATCAGCTCGTAGACTTTGTCCACTGCACGTTTGACGCCGAAGCAGAAGCCTGCTGTCTCTGCTACTTTAACTTTCATAAATAAATCCTTTCCTTACCCGTAAAAGAATGTTTGCTGTATAGCATGGGAAGTTTACAGTTACAGATGAGTATATCTTGTCTGTAAAGGGTGCTGTCAACCACCCTATGATGCAGCACCACTTTAGGTGATAGGTAGTTGACGGGCAAATAGCGTAGTCTGAAACAGATAATCTGTCCGCCTGACCGTTATTTCTGTATCTTCTTATTATACACATCAAGAATAGCATCTACAACCTGATCAATTCCCATTTCCGAGGAATCTACGAGCACTGCGTCGTCTGCCTGTTTCAGAGGGGAGATTTCGCGGTTCATGTCGCGTTCGTCGCGCTCGATGATGTCTTTTCGGATCTGGTCCAGGTCGAAGGATTCTCCCTTCTGTTCATATTCCAGTGCTCTTCTTTTTGCTCTGGTGTCTGCGCTTGCTGTGAGGTAGATTTTTACTTCTGCGTTTGGAAGGATGGTTGTGCCGATATCTCTGCCGTCCATGACTACGTCGTTTTTCTCTGCCAGAGTTCTCTGAAGTTTCAGAAGATGGGCTCTGACTTTCGGGTTTGCGGAGCTTTTGGATGCCATGTTTCCTACCTGTTCGGTGCGGATCATAGCATTTACGTTCTCTCCGTTGAGGATGACAATCTGTTCTCCGTTTTTGTATTCGATGGAAATGTCAGCGCCGGAACATACAGCCTCGATCTCTTCCTGATTTTCTCCGTTTACGCCATGGTTCAGAAGATATAAAGCCATTGCCCTGTACATGGCTCCTGTATCTACATAGATAAATGATAATTCTTTCGCTACTTTCTTTGCGATGGTGCTCTTTCCTGCTCCTGCAGGTCCGTCGATGGCTATGTTACATCCCATTTTCGTGGTTCCTCCTGTTTCTATTATTCAAACAGATTTTCTCTGTTTTATTATTGATTGATGTTTATGAATCGGTAAATAACGTATAGCTGAATCATATCATAGATATAATCCATCTACAAGGTACTCATCATCTGCTTGTTTCAGCTTACTGTATAGCCGTTACTGTGAACGGAGTGAACAGTAACGTATAGCCTGCGCTGCCAGATATGCGGTAGACCAGGCAATCTGTAAGTTATATCCACCTGTCACTGCATCCAAATCCAGTACCTCGCCTGCGAAGTAAAGACCAGATATCTTCTTTGATTCCATTGTTCCGGGGTTGATCTCTTTGACAGAGACGCCGCCTCTGGTGATGATGGCTTCTTTGAACTCACCCATTCCTGTGATTGTGAAGGGGAAGGCTTTGATAAGGTCAATGAAGTGCTGGCGTTCTTCTCTGGAGATGTCGTGAATTTTCTTCTCTGCGGGGATTCCACCCAGTTCCAGCATTACCGGAGTCAGAGATGACGGGAAAAGTACGCCAATCACATTCTTGAACTGTTTGTTTGGTCCTGCTTCAAATTCACGCAGGATCCTGGCATCCAGTTGTTCTCTGGTGAGTGCAGGCTTCAGATCCAGATATGCGGACAGTTCGCCGTTTGGTGCTTTTGCCAGTTTTGCACCGATGTGGGCACTGGCGGAGAGGATCATTGGACCTGTGACTCCGAAATGGGTGAACATCATCTCTCCGAAATCCTCATAGAGTACTTTCTTTCCATTCTTTATGGTAAGTCCTGTATTCTTAAGGGAAAGTCCCTGAAGCTTAGGGATATAGTCTTCTTTTGTCTTTAATGGCACAAGGGAGGGAGCAATGTCCGTGACTTTCAGTCCCAGTTCTCTTGCGAAGCGGTATCCGTCACCTGTGGAACCGGTACTCTGATAAGAGAATCCGCCAGTTGCCACGATGACTGCATCGCCTTCCATGAAGGTTCCGTCTGTAAGGATGACTCCTGTGATCTTCTCCTGCTGTATGTCAGATGATTTTTTTCCTTTTCTGCTTTTTCCTGCATCAGATCCTGATTCTGTTAATGTAGCTTCTGATTCAAGGGTATTTACGGAATCTGTTACAGATTCCGTTACAGGTTTCTTTACAATTTCCTGTACAGCAGTGTGAAGATGAATCTTTGCTCCTGCTTTCTTCAGTTCACGTTCCAATGCGCGGATGATGTCTGAAGAATGGTCAGACTGTGGGAATACTCTGTTTCCACGCTCTACCTTCAGAGGGACACCTGCTTTCTCAAAGAACTCCATTACATCCTGAGGGGTAAATGAATAGAAACTGCTGTAGAGGAACTTGGGATTGCTCATCATTGCAGGAAAGAGTTCTTCTGTGTCGCAGGCATTTGTCACATTGCATCTGCCTTTTCCTGTGATGAAGACTTTCTTTCCCAGTTTCTCGTTCTTCTCTAATATATGAACTTCATGATGGTTACGGGCTGCAAAAACCCCTGCCATCATTCCGGCGGCTCCGCCGCCGATTATTATAACTTTGCTCATGGAATATTCTCCTGTATTTATTTTACCCTGCAGATTGTCTATTTCATCATGGTTCCACGTCTCCGCTTCGCTACGATCAATATAGATATGTACCACTGGCAGCATATACCCATTGGCACATTATATTCCCGGGTATCATATTCTTTCATAATAACGCAAAGGAGCCTGCTTACGCAAGCTCCTTTTTTCGTTTGGACATATTTAATTACTGATCAATTATACAGGATATGCTCCGTTCTTTTTGTCAGCTGCTTTCTCGTCAACTTTTGTTTTCTGAGCCTGACGGTATTTGAAGAAGTCCATAGCTACCTGTGGGAACAGTGCGTATGTTAATACGTCTTCATCCTGTTCCTTGTACTGAGCCATTTCGCTCTCAAGTTTCTCAAGCTCGTTGTCAAGAAGGTCTGCAGGGCGGCAAGTGATCGGTTTCTCATCGCCGATACACTTCTTCTGTACTTCCGGATTAAACGGTTTTACAGTTGCGCCGTATTTTCCTAACAGGATATCTTTTGTTTCTTTTGTAACCATTTTGTATCTCTCGCCCATGAGTACGTTGAATACAGCCTGTGTACCAACGATCTGTGAAGACGGAGTAACAAGTGGCGGTTCACCAAGGTCTTTACGTACACGCGGAACTTCCTCGAGAACATCGTAGAATTTGTCTTCTGCGTGCTGTTCTTTTAACTGGGAAGTCAGGTTGGAGAGCATACCGCCCGGTACCTGATACAGAAGAGTCTTGATGTTAACACCAAGGTTCTTCGGATTGAGCAGTCCGCTGTCAAGAGCTTCGTCACGGATCGGACGGAAGTAGTCAGCGATCTCGGAGAGAAGCTTCTGATCAAATCCTGTGTCGTATGGTGTATCTTTGAATGTCTCAACCATAACCTCTGTTGCAGGCTGGGATGTTCCCAGTGCAAATGGAGACATTGCTGTATCGATGATATCCACACCTGCTTCTACTGCTTTTAAGTAAGTCATGGAAGCTACACCTGAGGTGTAATGTGTATGAAGGTCGATCGGGATCTTAACTGTTTCTTTTAATGCTGTTACAAGCTCTGTAGCTTTGTTTGGAAGGAGAAGACCTGCCATATCTTTGATACAGATGGAATCAGCGCCCATATCTTCAATACGTTTTGCAATGTCTGTCCAGTATTCCAGTGTGTAAGCATCTCCTAATGTGTAGGAAAGAGCTACCTGTGCATGAGCCTTCTCTTTGTTTGCAGCGCTTACTGCTGTCTGCAGGTTACGAAGGTCATTGAGGCAGTCAAAAATACGGATGATGTCGATTCCGTTTGCAGCAGATTTCTGTACGAAGTATTCTACAACGTCATCTGCGTATGGACGGTATCCAAGGATGTTCTGTCCACGGAAAAGCATCTGAAGTTTTGTGTTTTTGAAGCCGTCACGTAATTTACGAAGTCTTTCCCATGGATCTTCGTGAAGGAAACGAAGGGATGCATCGAATGTTGCACCACCCCAGCACTCTACTGCGTGATAGCCGACTTTGTCAAGTTTATCTACGATCGGAAGCATCTGTTCTGTGGTCATACGTGTTGCGATCTGGGACTGATGAGCATCACGGAGAATGGTTTCCACAATTTTAACAGGTTTTTTCTCTAATTCTGCCATTATTAAATCTCCTTTATAGTTTGTTCGTTACTGATCATTTTGTTCTCAATAACTCAGCCAATATTACTTCAGGGTTCAGACAGTTGTCATACCCTGTGGCTCTATATCGAATAGCTGTTCCACTGCTTATTGCATCCGCAATAAAAGCAGGGAACTCATTTCATTCAATTATACACCGAAAATAGCCATGAATGTTCCGGCTGCTACGGCTGTACCGATAACACCGGCAACGTTCGGGCCCATTGCGTGCATCAGAAGGAAGTTTGTAGGATCTGCCTCTGCACCCACTTTCTGGGATACACGGGCTGCCATAGGTACTGCGGATACACCTGCGGAACCGATCAGCGGGTTGATCTTTCCATGAGTCAGTTTGCAGAGCAGTTTACCAAGCATACATCCGCCGAATGTACCGATTGCGAATGCAACAAGACCTAAAACTACGATCTTCAGAGTATCTGCGTTTAAGAATGCTTCTGCACTTGTGGAAGCACCTACGGATGTACCCAGAAGGATAACTACGATATACATCAGGGCATTGGAAGCTGTTTCTGTCAGCTGTTTTACAACACCGCACTCTCTGAACAGGTTACCAAGCATGAGCATACCAACCAGCGGAGCTGTTGTAGGCAGGATCAGGCAGACAACGATTGTGATAACGATCGGGAACAGGATCTTCTCCAGTTTGGAAACCGGGCGAAGCTGATCCATTTTGATCTTACGTTCTTTCTCTGTTGTGCAGAGTTTCATGATAGGCGGCTGGATGATCGGAACCAGTGACATATAGGAATATGCTGCCACTGCAATCGGTCCCATCAGTGCAGACTGTCCAAGTTTACCTGCAAGGAAAATGGAAGTCGGGCCGTCAGCACCACCGATGATGGAGATCGCTGCTGCTGCTTTTCCGTTGAATCCCATCAGGATTGCAAGGAAGTAAGCTGCATAGATACCAAGCTGTGCTGCAGCACCCATCAGGAAGCTGATCGGGTTTGCGATCAGCGGACCGAAGTCTGTCATGGCACCTACACCCATGAAGATCAGGGATGGTAAGATACTCCACTCATCAAGGATGTAGAAATAATGAAGAAGTCCACCTACACCATTGGACATATCTTCCGGGTTTGCCATAATGTCCGGATAGATATTTACAAGCAGCATACCGAATGCGATAGGAACAAGCAGAAGCGGCTCGAATCCTTTCTTGATAGCAAGGTAAAGGAATACGCAGGCTACTGCGATCATCAGGTAATTGCCCCATGTCAGATTGAAAAATGCTGTCTGGTGAATCAGGTTGGACAATGTTTCTGTTACATAAGACATTTGACTACCTCCCGTCTTAGTTCATTGTTGCTAAAGTATCTCCGTTTTCTACAGAGGCACCTTCTGCAACATCAATGCTTGCGATAGTACCGTCCTGAGGAGCTACTACAGGGATTTCCATTTTCATGGATTCAAGAATAACTACGCTGTCTCCGGCTTTTACTGCCTGTCCAACGCTTGCTGCTACTTTGACAACTTTACCAGGTACGGAAGCAGTTACTTTTACTGCGCCGGCGCCTGCTGCAGGAGCTGCTGCTTTCGGAGCTGCTGCAGGTGCAGCCTTAGGTGCTGCTTTTGGAGCTGCTGCAGGAGCGGATACGCTTCCTGTTTCTTCAACAGTTACTTCATATGCTGTACCATTTACTGTAATTGTATAGCTTTTCATTTTAAAATCCTCCTAAATAAATGACAATTATCTTCTATTTCTTTTTACTTTACGGATGGAACGAACTACGAAGCCATCTGTTGTAGTTCCTTCTGCTGCTGCGATAGCTGCTGCGATAACAGCTACCAGCTCTCCGTCATCTGCAAGGTTCTCTTCTGCCTGTGCAGGTGCTGTCTGTGCGATGACTGCTGCCTCTGCCTCTTTTGCAGCTTTGGCTGCTTTTGCTTCTGCTGCTTTCTTTGCTTCCGGATTCGGAATAAATCTAAACAGAGAAATCAGAAGGCTTAATAAAATCAGCATTACGAATACAGTTCCAATACCCATCAGAGTATTAAGACCTGCTCTCTGAAGGGTCTTGCCCATACCATACTGTACATCTACAGACATGGAAGTCGGTGTTCCCTGTGAGTCAAAGACATATACAAAGTTTGCTTCTGCTTTCTCAAATTTAAGAGGAACAGTAACTGTGTACTGATCATCTTTGAAAGTTACAGTAGTTTCACCATTGCTGTCCTTCTTTGCGCCAAGTTCATCCTTGGATGTCTGCCAGGACTGCATGGCACTTGTTGTAAAGTCATCTCCTGAACTCATGTAATTCTCGATTTCTTCATCTTTAAGCTGGACAATGGCATCTGTCAGTCCTTCTGCTGTAGTTACCAGTGTGGACTTAACAGTATCATCAACCTTATCTGCGGCAAATACCACAGAGGTGCTGCCGATCACCAGCGCAGCCATTACGAGAAATGTCATGAATACAGAAGTTATTTTTTTGATCATTTTCATATGCGTCACCCCGCTTAGACCGTTCCATGTTTCTTAGACGGACGATCTTCTCTCTTTGTGAACAGCATCTCAAATGCACCGATTACATATTTTCTTGTGTCAGCCGGGCTGATCACAGTGTCAACATAGCCTCTTGCTGCTGCGGAAGCAACACCATTCTGAAGCTCTCTGTACTGAGCAGCTTTTTCATTCAGTTCAGCAGCATCTGCATCTGCATACATGATCTTGGCTGCCAGGGAAGCATCCATCATACCGATCTCTGCGTTATCCCATGCATATACAAGGTCTGCACCGATAGATTTGCTGTTCATTGCCACGTAAGCTGTACCGTAAGCTTTGCCGATGATCACATTTACCTTCGGAACAGTTGCATCTGCGAATGCAGCTACCAGTTCACCTACGGATTTCGCCATCATCTTCTCGCTGCATAAGGTTGCCATGAAGCCTGTTGCGTTTGTAAGTGTAAGTACCGGAATATCAAAAGCGTCGCAGAATTTCACGAAATCTGCTGCTTTTCTTGCGCCTCTTGCAGAGATGCTTCCGTCAAATGTTTCTGTTTTCTTGCCTTCTGCGTCATATACTTCGCTTCTGTTTGCAACAGCACCTACTGTAGCGCCGTTTAAACGGATAAAGCCTGTAACCATGTCTTTTGCATAGTCTGCTTTTGTCTCGAAGAATTCACCGTTGTCAGCGATCTGGGAAAGTGCGATTGCTGTGTCACCTGCACAGTTTGCAAGATCTGCGCATACGCGGTTAAGATCATCTGTACACTCTGTGTAATTGTCTGTGTCTTCATTATTAGAAGGAAGAAGTGATACTAAGGAACGGATCTGGCCAAGAATCTCATCCTCTGTACCAACGCCATCGATCACACCTGTCTCTTTGCTCTGGAAATCAGCTGCTGCTGTGTCGCATTTGTCTGTGTTGTTTCCTTCCAGTGCGTTTGGTGTGTTGACGAACATTTTTCCTTTTTTGGATTCCATGAATGTGAAATCTGTCAGGGACGGGATAACTGCCATACCACCGCCGCATGTTCCGAAGATTGCTGTGATCTGCGGGATCACACCGGATGCCAGTGTCTGTTTCAGATAGATCTGTCCGAAAGCTTCCAGTGCGTCTGTTGCTTCCTGAAGACGGATACCTGCACAGTCAACAAGTCCGATAACCGGAGCGCCTGTTTTCATGGCAAGATCATAAAGTCTTGTGATCTTCTTTGCATGCATTTCACCAACAGTACCGTTTAATACAGATGCATCCTGGCTGTATACATAAACCAGTTTGTCATCGATCACACCATATCCGGTGATAACACCGTCAGATGGTGCCTTGTTTGCAGTCATGTTGAAATCTGTGGATCTGGCTGTTACACCCTGTCCGATTTCGACAAAACTGTTTGCGTCAAGCAAAGAAGTAATTCTTGTGCCTGCTAAGCTTTGTGTTGCATTACTCATTCTTGTTTGCCCTCCATCTTTATGAGAATATTTAAAAGTTAACCCAAAAATTTAGCCGATTTTAATTTTACCTTTTCCGGCAGAAAATTTCAACATTTATTTGTCATTTTCGTTAAAAATATAGCAGAAAAATTTGTCAGGTTTCTCCAAATTTTGTTTTTTTGAGCATTTCTTCCTATTTAATAGAGGGTATTACGGTTATTTTGTATTGTCCTGTATTTCACCCTCTCCCGCAAACCAGTGTATCGACAAGTTGATTTCTCGAACAATCCTGCGTCTGAATTTCTTATTTCTATCCTGCAAGACTGTTTCAAGAATCAACTTGTCGGCACACCAGAGCGTGTTTGAGGTAACTATACCACTCACTTGTCTGCGAATCCGACTGCACAGGTATAAAAGTCTCAGCAAAACCATAGATGTTTTTTATTATATAGCACGAATTATCAATTAGATTTATGGATTATCCCGTTATATAATTAACACATCAAAGAAATTCAGGCCACAGCTAAAGCACTGAACAATTATAGATCCAACAGAAAATTTCAGGAGGAAAGACGTAATGAAAAGCAATTACCAGCATATTTTCACACCACTCACAGTAAAAAATATGACTATCAAAAACCGTATCGTTATGATGCCTATGGGAACCAATTACGGGGAACAGAACGGCGAAATGAGTTTTCTTCACATTAATTATTATAAAGAGCGTGCCAAAGGCGGCACAGGTCTGATCATCGTAGAGAATGCAAGCGTAGATTCTCCGCAGGGTTCCAACGGAACTACTCAGCTTCGTATTGACCACGACAACTATCTGCCGCGTCTGTACAAATTCTGTGAAGAGATCCACAAATATGGTACCTGTATTGCGATCCAGATCAACCACGCAGGTGCTTCCGCTGTTTCCGCACGTACAAATATGCAGCCGGTTTCCGCATCTGATATTCCGTCCAAAGAAGGCGGAGAAATCCCGCGTCCGTTATCAGTGGAAGAAATCCATCACATTGTAAAGAAATACGGCGAGGCTGCAAAGAGAGCCCAGGCTGCAGGTTTTGACGCAGTAGAAATCCATGCGGGACATTCCTATCTGATCAGCCAGTTCCTCTCTCCTCTTACAAACAAACGTACAGATGAGTTCGGCGGATCTGTGGAAAACAGAACACGTTTCTGCCGTATGGTCATTGAGGAAGTAAGAAAACAGGTCGGACCTTTCTTCCCGATCATGCTCCGTCTCAGCGCAGATGAGCTGATGGAAGGCGGCAACACTCTTGAGGATACTCTTGAATATCTGGAATATGTTCAGGATGAAGTTGATATCTTCGATGTTTCCTGCGGTTTAAACGGTTCTATCCAGTATCAGATCGATGCCAACTACATGAAAGACGGATGGCGTTCCTATATGCCTAAAGCTGTCAGAGAGAAATTCGGCAAACCATGTATCTCCATGGGAAATATCCGTAACCCGAAGGTTGCCGAGCAGATCCTCGCTGACGGCGATGCAGACCTGATCGGTATGGGACGTGGTCTTATCGCAGAACCTGCATGGGTGAACAAAGTAGCTACAGGCAGAGAATGTGACCTTCGCAAATGTATCTCCTGTAACATCGGATGTGCAGGAAACAGAATCGGCTTTAACCGTCCGATCCGCTGTACTGTAAACCCGGCTGTTCTGGAAGGTGATGTTTATAAGAATCAGAAAGTGAACAAAAACTGTAACGTTGTAGTAATCGGAGGCGGTACTGCCGGACTGGAAGCTGCCTGTACAGCCGCAGAAGTAGGCTGTAATACCTTCCTTCTGGAAAAAGGTGAGACTCTTGGCGGTCTTGCTTCTGTGATCTCTAAGATTCCTGCAAAGAAGCGTCTGGCTGATTTCCCGAACTATCTGATTCAAAGAGCAGAGCAGCTTGAGAATCTTTATATCTTCACAAACACAGAAGGAACACCGGAAAATATCCGCAAGTTCCATCCGAACCTGATCGTAAGCTCCACAGGTTCCGCACCACTGCTTCCTCCGATCAGGGGACTTCACGACCGCATTGACAAAGAAGGCAGCAAGGTTGCTTCTATCCTGGGAATGATCAATCACATCAATGACTATCCGGAAGATATGACAGGCAAGAAGGTTGTTGTTGTGGGCGGCGGTGCTGTTGGTCTTGATGTTGTGGAATTCTTTGCAGCAAGAAATGCTGAGATTTCTATTGTGGAAATGATGGATCAGATCGGACGTGACCTGGATCCTGTTACAAAGAATGACATGAAGGACCAGATGAAGAAACATCATGTGACCCAGCTTACAAAGACAGCTCTTCAGGAAGTAAAAGACAGCTCTTTCCTTGTAAAAGATGCAGAAGGTGAACGTGAGCTTCCATTTGACTACGGATTCGTATGTCTTGGTATGAGAGCTCAGGGACAGCTTTTCGCAGAGCTTTCCGATGCTTTTGTTTCTGATGATGTTGAAATCCTGAACATCGGAGACAGCAAACGTGCAAGAAGAATCATCGACGGAACTCTGGAAGGAAGAAATATCCTTAATACACTGACTCAGATGGGATACCTTCAATAAAAACCTTTACAACAAAATACGAAAGGGGATATTATAATGGCTGAAAGAATTACCGGACATACTGAATTAATCGGTCTGATGGCTTACCCGATCCGTCACTCCAGCTCTCCTGCAATGCAGAATGAGGCTTTTGCAAAACTCGGGTATGACTACGCTTACCTTGCTTTCGAGGTTGGCGCAGATGAAATTGAGGATGCAGTAAAAGCAATCCGTACTCTGAAAATGAGAGGATCCAATGTTTCCATGCCAAACAAAACTCTGGTTGGAAAATACCTGGATGAGCTTTCTCCTGCAGCAGAATTATGCGGTGCAGTTAACACGATCGTAAATGACAACGGTCATCTTACAGGTCATATCACTGACGGTATCGGGTTTATGTCTGCCCTGAAAGATAATGATATTGATGTGATTGGAAAGAAAATGACTATCGTCGGTGCAGGCGGTGCTGCCACTGCTATCGAGATCCAGGCTGCTTTGGACGGCGTTGCCGAGATCACAATCTTCAACCGCAGGGATGAATTCTGGGATCGTGCAGTATCCACAGTAGAGAAGATCAACACAAAGACATCCTGCCATGCAGTTCTTTATGATCTGGCAGATCTTGATAAACTGAAAGCTGAGATGGATGACAGTTTTATCTTTGTCAATGCTACAGGTGTGGGAATGAAACCACTGGAAGGCCAGTCCGTTGTTCCGGACAAGTCTTACTTCCGTCCTGAGCTGATCGTTATTGATGTTCCTTACTCTCCGCTGGAAACAAAGATGCGTTCCATGGCCAAGGAAGTTGGATGTAAGACTATGAATGGTCTGGGAATGATGTTATTCCAGGGTTCCGCTGCATTTGAGTTATGGACAGGCGAACCAATGCCTATCGAACATATGAAAGAGATTCTTCACATCTCCTATGATGACTGATACCTGATGGTATCTTCAGTATGGATATCTCATATTGTGATGCAGAACAGATCATTTCACTGATCTTTCCGCACATAATATTTGATATATACCGCTTTTCGGCGTACTGCAGGAGATGTACTGATATATTACTCCGCGCAGAATGTACATATCCTGCAGTTTGCTTCAAAAAGCTGTTGATCATGCGGTTATGTTACGGTTATTCTTATAACAGTTCCATAATAATCCGGAACTACTATAATACAACAGAAAATATGAGGATAAACAGATGAACACAGTTCAGGTAAAAAACACTGTGATCGGCGAGGGCAGACCTAAGATCTGCGTTCCCATCGTAGGAAAAACAAAAACAGACATTCTCGAAGAAGCCAAAAAGATCACTACTCTTCCTGTTGATGTAGTTGAGTGGCGTGTAGACTGGTTTGATGATGTCTTTGCTACTGAGAAAGTATTAGAAACCGCTAAAGAGCTTCAGGAAGTTTTAAAAGACATTCCTGTTCTCCTTACATTCCGTACTTCCAAAGAAGGCGGTGAGAAAGAAATTTCTGTAAATGACTATGCTGCTTTAAATATTGCAGCTGCTCAGAGCGGTTATGTAGATTTAATTGATGTAGAAGCATTTACAGGTGATGAAGTTGTTAAGACAATCATCAATGCTGCTCATGAGGCAGGTGTAAAGGTAATTGCTTCCAACCATGATTTCTTTAAGACTCCGGAGAAGGAGGAGATTATCAGACGTCTTCGTATGATGCAGGATTTCGGTGCTGATATTCCGAAAATGGCTGTTATGCCGACCTGCAAACAGGATGTTCTTACACTCCTCTCTGCTACTCTGGAAATGTCTGAGAAATATGCAGACCGCCCGATCATTACCATGTCCATGGCAGGAACAGGCGTTGTAAGCCGTCTGACAGGTGAGACATTCGGCTCCGCTCTCACTTTCGGTGCTGCTTCCAAAGCTTCTGCTCCGGGACAGGTCGGTGTGCATGAATTAAAACAGGTGCTGGATATCATTCACAGCAGTCTGTGATCTGTTGATGAATGATGTGATATCAGATGTTATTCTTGCCTATAGCTGATATCACTCATATTCGTCAACAGATTGTTACAGAATTTGAATTTAATAATTATGACTCCTTAAAATAATAATTGATGAAAACCAAGAAGAACAGCCCCGAATCCCGGCTGTTCTTCTTGGTTTTCGTTTATATTATTTTTTCTCAAAGGGATTCCAGTTGGACAGGAAGATATTCAGTCCGAAGCCAACTGCCAGTGCCCATGCAGATGCCCATGCGGTTCCCTGGGTTGCGAGGACTGCTGCCATTACGCCTGCGATCATCTTGTCTCTGTCGCTCTTGCAGTAATCCATACCAATTCTCGCACATACAAATGCCTGGAACATCAGAGTAATGGAAGAGCCTACTCCGAAGATGGGACGGAAGAAACTTACTACAGGAATGATCAGCACACTTAAGAATGTGGCCAGTCTGAAAGAAGCCATCCCTCCGAGAAGGGACTTCATAGCTTTCTTTCCTTCTTTGTAACGCATGGATACGGATACAGTCATTCCAACCCATAACGGACCGGAAAGAGGAGGAAATGGTGCGATGATGGACAGGATCAGGTTTCTCAGACCGCTGACCAGATTGGAACGGCTGGAATTGAAATCAATATACTCATCATCTCTTGCCTGACGTGCCTCTGATACAAGGGTCTCTGTAGTAACAAAATCACCAAATGCAATAACATAGCACACCAGCGCCAGCGGCAATGCTTTGATAAACATAGATGCAGGAGGAATCCCTACGCCGAAAATACTCACCTGATCAATGATATCTTTGAACTGAGGAATCTTGATAAAGGTACCAATCTCCAGTCCCGGGGCATCCAGTTCGCCAACCAGAAGTCCTACTACCATTGCGATAAGATATGGGAAAAGATTTCCGTATCTCGCAACCAGATCAAGAAACTTATTTGTTTTTCTCTTCTCCTGATATTTGTCAGAGAAGCTAATCAGGATCAGGAGGCCTACACCTGCAACAATAGCCAGAGGATATTTGTGCATATTTCCATTCTCACCCAGCTGTCCTGCCATAACTGTAACAGGTGCTGCAAGAAGGATTCCGCCTTTGACAGAATTGGGAACTGCATGAACAAATTTATCCGCCAGTCTGGTCACACCCATAAAGATAAATACCAGACCTACCAGCATCTGCAGTGCGATCATAGCCTGTATTCGTTCTTTTCCCATGGGGAAGCCTTCCAGAAATACAATGGTCAGCGGCAGTGTGGGTGTGATCCACCCCGGTACTACCGGATCGCCGAGCAGGCTGTGAAGCAGATAAAGGAAGGTTTCAATAATTACACAGCTCCACGCCAGCTCATAAGGAAGCCCCAGATATTGCTCCAGATAGGGAACAGCTGCCAGTGCTGTTACGCCCAGGATCAGACCCTGAATGAACTCAACAGATTCTATCTTGTAGTGTATAAATGGAAGTCTTATCTGAAATGGTCCAAAGGGGATGTAGGGCAGTTCATTTTCTCTTCTTTGTGTTCTTGTATGTGCCATACAATTTCTCCTTTTCAGTGAATTGTTAGATTACTTCTATATTTCAGCTTGTATATTCTATCTTTTTTGTTAATTTTTAAACAATCCAGATTTTAATAAAATCCAATCCGACCGGAAAAAATTTGAAGCTTGTAACGTCCAAACATATCTTCAGTTGGATTGGATTTTAATAATTTTTTATTTCAAGGCGTAGGAAGGAGGCATAGCGGTAGCTACGACACCCGACAACAACGCGAAAATAAGAAATTTAGATGCGAGATTATTCAGGAAATCAACTTGTTGGCACACTGCCTTACTGATTTCTGTTCTTCTTTACAAAGAGGGCGAGCAGGATACCGACGATGGTCACTGCCATGTTCAGAAGAAGAATCATTCTCGGAGCACTGCTTCCGCCAACTTTGGTAATGTACCCTGCAAGGCTTAAGATTGTGTAGTTCGCGATGCTGGATGCGATCATTACCAGTGAGGTTGCTGTTCCCTTATTCTCAGGGAAGAACTCTGCTGTTGTGGAAACTGCCAGCTGGAGAACACCGCCTGCACCTGCATATCCGATCACAAAACCACCTACCAGACAAATAAACGGAGCCTGGATAAAGTAGCAGAGAGCCAGCATAATTGTAGAGATTAACGGATAGAGGATCAGGACGTTAATCTCTTTCAGACCTTTTTTGATAAATGCTGCTGTTGCAAGGATGGCAGTTGCAGTTCCCAGGGCATACAGGGACTGGATCTTTGAAGGGTCTGCCATACCGTAGGAACGGGCAAGTTCCTGATTACAGTTCAGCCATAACATAAAGGTTGAGGAGCTGGTGAATCCGATCAGAATTGCAGCGATCGCTGCAGGGGAAATCTTGTGTCCGGATTTCTTCTTATCAGCTTTATCCTGTACTTTTTTCTCTCTCGCCGGAAAAGGGAGGATCAGGATCAGGATTCCGTCAATGAGGATTGCAATACCTGCAACAATAAAGATTGTCTTATATGACATATTTGCAGATGCTACGATTCCGATCAGGAATGGAAGCAGGAACTGGCTCAGGCAGATGGAAAATTTTGTAAACAGGTTGGCTACTGACGGGTTGTTTACATAGATTTCCATACAGGTGGGGCTTACGCAGGTATCGAGGAAAGAGTTCGCGATTCCGCCGATCACTGCAAATGCATATCCCATTGCCATGGATGTGGAATTAGCCATTCCAAAGAAGTATGCCACATAACAGAGCACACCGATAATTCCGCTCAGTTTTCTTCCGTATTTGTCAGACAGAGGGCCGGAGAAAGGAAGAGAAATCAGACGCCCCAGTCCAAGTGCTGCAATTACAGATACTACCATACTTACATCCAGTGTGCCATCGGCCAGGGGCTTCGCACCCCAGGCAGCTGCAAACTCCGGTTTGTACTGCCCCAGGATAGAAGCACCGATTCCATGGATGAAATAAGTGAAATATGCTGCAAGGGAGGTGAAAATGAGCATTTTGTTTGTTTTCTGTTTCATTTTGGTCTCCTAGGTTATTATTACTTGTTTTCGTTTTCTTCCTGGAATTTCTGGTATTCAGCTGTTGGCATTTCCAGTCCTGTGTAGAGTTTGTAAGCTGCAGCTCCCTGCCATAACAGCATTCCTTTTCCGCCGATTGCAAGCTTGCAGCCTGCTTCTTTGGCTTCTTTTACCATTCTTGTTTCAGCAGGATTGTAAACAACGTCTGCTACTACAAGGTCAGGGCGGAACATGGATTTATCTTTGATCAGAGTAAGCTCTTCGTGAGGTTTCATTCCTGCAAGTGTTGCGTTTACGAGGATGTCTGCGTTTGCAACCTCTTCTTTCAGTTTTGCCTCATCTGCCAGATCAAATACAGAAACTTTACAATCCGGTGTTTCTTTGCTCAGTTTCTCTGCTGTGGACTCTGCACGTGCAAAGAATGGGTCTTTCGGATTGAAGATAGAAATGGATTCTGCACCGTCTAATGCACACTGTACCTGGATTGCTGTTGCAGCACCGCCTGCACCGAGAACTACCATTTTTTTGCCTTTCACATCAACGCCATGTTCTTTTAAGTTGCGGACAAATCCGATACCGTCTGTGATATGTCCTACTAATTTGCCGTCTTCATTAACGATTGTGTTAACTGCACCGATGATTCTTGCTGCAGGTGAAAGCTCATCCATGTGTTTTGCAACTTCGTTCTTGCATGGCATAGTTACGTTTGCGCCTCTCATTTTGAAAAGACGGATTGCATCCAGAGCAGCCGGAACCTGGTCTTCCTTGATGTCAAATGCCATGTAAGCATAGTCAAGGTTATGATGACGGAAGCTGAAGTTATACATTGCCGGTGATCCTGAGTGTCCTACCGGGCTTCCGATAAGTGCCATTAATCCTGTTGTTCCTTTAATTCTCTGTTCCATTTCCTGTTTGCCTCCTGAATTTTTTTGTAAAATCATTTTCAAGCTGCTGTCCGCTGATAATATCATACAGCGTCTCTTAACTGCAACTATAAAACGAATAAATTATAAGATTCGAAATTCGCTGATTTACTGCGTAAATCGCTACTTTCTCATGTTTGGCGGGTCCCAGGTTCAAAAATCTTATCGTGCAAGCACGAACGACTTTTTGAACTTTTGACCCTGATATCATCATAATGTGGAAGCTACCTCATACGCTTCTTTCGTAGCATCAAGTGCTCTTCTTGCGCGGGTGGCATCGCCGATCACATAGGTATCCGGTACGATAGCTTTGATCTCTTCGCCGAATGGGTTGTAGTTTCTGAATCCCATGGAGAGGATGACAGAATCATAGCCTCTGGATTCATGTCTCTGTCCGTCTGCTGTCTCGTACTCTACGCCGTCCTCATAGAATTTGCATACCTTTGCACCTGTGATCTCTTTGATCTTGTAATCTTCGAAATCTTTCATCAGGTAAACTCTATGCTCGTGGATCACGTCGGCACCTACAGTGTCTCTGAACTCAATGACTGTTACATCATGGTTCTGCTCACCGAGGAATGCTGCTGTCTCGCATCCCACCATTCCGCCGCCTACAACAAGAACTTTCTTTCCTGCTGCTCTCTTGCCGTCAAGGAGATCAGAGCCATGGATAATTGCAGGATTGTCGATACCTTCGATCGGAAGGATCAGTGTTCTGGAACCGGAAGCAACAATTACGCTGTCTGGTTTCTCTTCCCTGATAAGATCCAGAGTTACTTCCTGATTCATTTTGATTGTTACGCCTGCTTTCTGGCAGCGTACGATATAGCTGCGGATCATGTTTGTGATGTCGCCTTTTCCCGGAGGATAAGCAGCAAGACGCATGTTTCCGCCAAGTTTATCACTTGCTTCATAAAGTGTTACCTGATGACCTTTTTCCTGTGCGATAAATGCAGCGCAAAGACCTGCAACACCGCCGCCAATTACCATTACTTTTTTCGCTTTTTCTGCAGGAGCAATGCCCTCAGCTTCATGTCCAAGGAATGGGTTTACAAGACAGCATACAGGGTTTCCTGCATACATGTTTGCCACGCAGCCCTGAAGACATGCGATACATGGGATCATATCCTCCAGTCTTTCTTCCTGCGCTTTTAATGGCATATAAGGATCTGCAAGGCTCTGACGTCCGAATGCAACCAGGTCACAGCGTCCTTCTTTTACCATTAATTCCGCAAACTGCGGTTCTGTATAACGTCCTACTGTGATCACCGGGATAGATACGGCACGTTTGATCTCTTCTACCTGAGAAGCGGAGAAACCGCCGTGTGTGACTGTCGGTGCCCACATAAATTCATCGCGGATGTGAACAGCTCTGGATACATGGATGGCATCCAGTCCGCATCCTTCCAGATATGCAGCGATCGCAGCACTGTCATGCACATCAAGACCGCCCGGTACTTCATCACAGCTGTTGATTCTTGCAAGAACTGCGATCTTTCCTTCTGTCATCTTCTTAACTTCTTCGATGATCAGACGGGAGAAACGCATTCTGTTCTCAAAGGAACCACCAAATTCGTCCAGTCTCTTGTTTGTTCTCGGAGAAAGGAAGGTGCTTACCAGATAGCCGTGTGCCATATGGATCTCAACTGCATCTACGCCTGCTTCCATGGCTCTCTTTGCTGCGAGGCCATAGCCTTTTACCAGTTCATAAACTTCTTCAGTCGTAACTTCCTTTGGTGTATCTCTTCCACAGTCTGAGGGAATGCTTGTAGCTGCCTCAATGGGTGCACCTGCGTTCTTTGCATTTCCTTCAGGACCTGCATTCTGAAGCTGTACGGAAACCTTTGCTCCCTCTGCATGACAGGCATCTACTACCTTGCGGAAGCTTTCGATTGTGGAGTCATCATAAAGACATGGCTTGCGAGGGCCGCCCTTTGCGCCTTTATGTACTACTGTTGCTTCGATTGTGATCAGACCGAAGCCGCCTTTTGCTCTTTCACGATAATAAGCTGCGGACTGTTCACTCATGCTTCCGTCTGTGTTTGCAAAGTTGTTTCCCATTGGCGGAACTACGAAGCGGTTCTTTACTGTCATTGGACCGATGTTGATCGGCTGAAACATTGCATTGAATTTCATGTAACCTTCTCCTTTTTTTCGAATTCTTTTCTATTAATTATTCATTCTCTATTTTGTGTTCATTCAGAATGCGGATCAGGCAGGCGTGAAGGTTTCTGCCTGATCCTTTAATCTGTAGGTTTATCCGTCAGATACTTACTGAAGAACCTCCGGCCATGCTTCCTCAAGCACTTTCTTTGTGTTCTCATATGTATGGTTTGCAGCATATTCAAGTCCTTTTGCAAGGATTGCATCGCTGATGACTTCTACACCGATTGCGTTTGGTTTGATTCCTTTTTCTTTTACCATCTTAACGAACGCTGCTGTACATCCGATTCCTGTTCCGGGAGCAAGACGGTCATGCATGGATTCGTCTCTTAAGATTGTTGTTGCATATGGTCTTTCCCATACATCGTTGATCTGGATGGATACGATCTTGTCTGCCGGGATGTCTTCGATCACAGAAAGGTCAACCGGCTGATTTGCTCTTACCCAGTGCCAGGTATCCATGATCAGTTTTGCATTCTCGCAGTCAGCTGCCTTTACAACTGCCCAGCCTTTTTTCATATCCGGTATTCCGCTGTATGGCATTGGTTCAACACCGATGATGTATTTTCCTGCTCTCTGGCATAATTCTCTTAATTTCTGAGCAGTATATTCTACGGAGTAGTTTTCCATCAGACCACAGTTGATCTGTTTTACGTCAAATAATTCACACATATGGAAGCAGAGCTGTTCTTTGTATTTCTGTTCGTAAGATCTGTGTTCTTCAGCCCACTGTACGATGTACTCAACCTCTGTTACTTTCATACCATGTTTGTCCAGAATAGCAAGAATGTCTTTGTCAAAAAGTCCCTCATTCAACGCATCTACATAAGTTTCTGCACGAAGGCCGATTCCTTCGTATCCTGCGTTCTTTGCAGCGATCACTCTGTCTTCAAATTTGCACTGATCTCCCAGTGTCCAGGAACTGATAGTAATTGGAAATTCTTTTGACATCTTATGTCCTCCTCATAAAATCGCATAATTTTTCTATTTATTTTGATAATATCTGTCTCTTATACACATCTGACGCTGCCGACGAATAGCCTTGTGTAG
>ERZ1026943.515-NODE-515-length-20001-cov-5.745613_pt1 | contig 20001 bp, 41 predicted proteins | sample MGYA00519461_ERZ1026943 | MGnify/ENA primary metagenome ERZ1026943 (study PRJEB26926, sample SAMN06164617) | human gut metagenome | biome: ENVO:00009003; feature: ENVO:2100002; material: ENVO:00002003 | host: Homo sapiens | place: USA | collected 2012 ...
CACAAGGCTATTCGTCGGCAGCGTCAGATGTGTATAAGAGACAGAGCTATGCCCAGGTCGAAAAAGAAACTTCTCCTACACTCATGGCACGGGACTACAAAGACCCCACCGCTGTGAACAGCGGCTACACCGTGCGGCGGCTGACACCCACCGAGTGCGCCCGGCTGCAGGGTTTCCCGGACAACCACACCAGAATCCCGTGGATGGGAAAGCCTGCTGAGGAGTGCCCGGACTCGCTGCGCTACAAGGCGTGCGGCAACAGCATGGCCGTCCCAGTCATGCGCTGGCTCGGCGAGCGCATCGAGGCGGTCGACAGGCTATAGAGCAGCGGAGCCGTCAGAAATCCGACGGCTCCACCATTGGAGAACAAATGAATAACATCAAGGTCAAGTCCGTCAAGTTCAGCGGACCTGCAACCATCGTCTTTTTCGAGGACGGCACCAAGGCCGTAACCAAGTGCAGAGCCGGAGACGAGTACGACATCAACCTCGGAGTGTCGTGGGCCATCTGCAAAAAGGTCGCACGCGATCGTGGACTCACCGTAAAAGAGTTTATCACGTGCGTTGTGCCGCAGGAGTCGTACCGCTCGATGCCGACGTTCACTACGCACGTATCGGTGCGCACCGTAGCGCAGCTGTTCTGCAGGGACATAGACTATCTTGTGGACACCGCTATCGAGGAGTCGCATGACGCAGCCGAGTCCGTGGCCTTCAAGCAGGCGTTCGACGAGTCCCTGTGGCCGGAGGCGGCATTTTCCGGAAAGCGCCCAGGTCCCGGAAACAGCAGATACAAGCCACTTATCAACGCTTTCCTCGCCAGCGACCTCACCGTCATCAAGCACAAGTACGTGACGAGCAACGCTGACTACCGAGACGGTCGAAAGGCGGCCAGCGGCGTTCAGGCGGCAATCCGCAGCTACATAAACGCAAACGGGCTCTCCGACATTATCCGCGTGTACCGGGACAACGGCTATATCTGCATCGCGAGGATCAACAAATGACGGACAAGAAGAAGCCGGCGGGCAAATGGCACGCCGTATTGCGCGATGACGGCAAGCGCTACGTGAGCGTAACTGCCGCAGCCGTGTCGGTTGCAGCCGCTAAGTCCACCATCAGTGCCGCCTGCCGCGACGGGAGCATGGTCGGTGGACACTATTTCAGCTACGAGGAGGACGGGCGCCGCTACGCCTGCACATGCAAGATTTGCGGCAAGGCTTTCGGCGGCGCAGCCAAGAACGCCGTCTACTGCTCTCAGGAGTGCAGGGACGAGGGCAGGCGCAGGATTCACACGTTCAGCAGGCACCGCAACGGAGTCGGCACCAGTGCCGGCTACGTCTCGAAGAACGCGAAAGTCGATTCGTACCTGAGAGTACGCAACGTAAGGGAGGAATGGAAATGACCGATAGCCGAACCCGAACGCAGGTGCTCTGCGACCTGGTCTGCAAGCTGACAAAGACAATCGAGTTCCTGAGCACCAAGTCAACCAGCAAGTACTCTGGGGCTATGGTCTGCAAGCTCCTCAAGGAGGTTCAGGACGAGGTTTCCGCAGCATTGGGGGCTGCAGAATGAGCGAGTACGCAAGTCATTACAAGCAGGGCGGGATGCAGACGGCCGAGAAAATCGAGTACGTCTGCAACGTCTTGAGAACCAGCGATTATATAAGCGGCGCGAAGATTGCCGACGTCGCTCACGCGCTCAAGTACTTCGATCGCACCGGACTCAAGGACGATGCCGACAAGGACATCTACAAGACCGCCGACTGGCTGCACCGACTTATCACTGGCAAGTTTCTTAATGAGGTGGAGGATAAATGACCGAGCTGCCAAAAGACGCCGAGGGTAAGGCAATCCCGTTCGACACCGAGTGCCTGTACGCGTATGACGGTGAAAAGCAGGACGTATTCAGCTTCACGTACTACCGAGAAAAAGACAAATGGGAGATTGAGACCAATTCGCTGATTATCGACTCTACCCGTCTATATCTCACCAAGCCCGACACCACTGAGCAGCTTATTGAGGATATAAAGCGTGCTCAGGATGCTTGCAACCGCAACGGAAACATTGTGGCTGCGTGCATATACTCGGGCAACACCACGTGCAGCGGATGCGACTTCTTTGTCGGAACAGATACGTGCATAAGCAAGATGCTTGGAGACATCGCAACCCGCGTGGATCGTCTGTGTGGTGATGCCGAATGAGCGTCGAGCTACCCAAAGATGCCGAGGGCCGCGAGATTCAGCTTGATACCGAGGTTCTGTATGACAACAACGGCGTGAAGTTCAATGTGGAAGAGTTCAAACTCTGCGCAATGCCATCATCAAGGACAAGTTTCTGGACAATCAGAGGTGCATTCGAGGACGAAGAGGAGCCATGCAATTTCTTGCCGCATCTCCTGCATCTAGTCCAGCCCGACAGCTGGAAGAGGCTGCTTGATGACTTGGACAGGGCGGCAAGCAAAACATACTGCGGCGCCTGCACCTATTTTGGCATGAACTCAACCAATTGCGACAAGTGCACCATTGGCGATCTAAGCAGCTGCGACTCAGCTGCCATGCGCGACATTGCATCCCGCATCCGCAAACTGAGGGGTGAGGGCAATGTCTAACGGTTGTGTGATGTGCGACAAGACGCACTTCAACTTCGGCGATTACGACGAGGGCTTCGAGATGTGGATTGACGAGATGAACGACGGCCGCCGAGTCATCGCCGTTGACCCTCCGTACGCGTGGAGCATCCCGATTAACTACTGCCCGTTCTGCGGACGCGACCTCATGAAGAAGGTGGACGAATGACGACCATGAAGCCATGCCCGAAGTGCCATTCGACCGAACACCTGCACATCGAGATAATCGATGATCACTTGACTGCCAGCCGGTCCGTCAAAGTAGGGTGTACGGAATGCCATACATTCGCGCAGATCGACTACGTGCTCACAGGTCCGTTTGCCAACGAGCGCAGGCCTGACGAGGTGCAGTTGACACGCGAGGGCATCGAGCGATGGAACGAGCATTGCGACGACTGGGAAGGGGTTTTCAACAATGAATGAGCCAGAGCTGCTTAACGGGCTGAAGCCGTGCCCGTTTTGCGGAAGGTACAGCACCCTATTCAGAAGGGAACTTGTGTCGAAGTCCGGCACGTATCTCTACACGGTCAGGTGCTACAGATGCGGTGCCGAGGGTCCGAAGGTCTACAGGCACGGTGAGTACTCGCTTGAGGCGATTGAGGCTGTCGCGAGCTTTTGGAACGGAAGGGCTGAGCAGAATGATTAGGCATTTCTGCGACCTGTGCTACCGCCAAATCAAAGGTCGGCCAGCGCACTACGCGCTAGTCCGACCGGGCGGGCTGGGCATCTGTGATTCTCTCAACCCATACAGCAAGGAGATTTGCGAGGACTGCTACCGAGCGATCAAGGACGCTGTCAAGTCCATTACCGAGGAGGAAAAATGAGCAAGTACACAGTCAACGTTGAGTACACCATCGACGTTCCTGATGACGAGTTCGAGGAAAACGATGACCCGCTCGTGGAAATCGAGGACTACTACAACGAATTCATCGACGAGTTCCAAACAGAGTCCTGCTGCGTTTCAGTCGCGGAGTGCTAGGAGGGTCGATGAAGACGATCGATCTTAAGCCGTGTCCTTTTTGCGGCGAGGCACCGACTATCAGGAACGGAAAATGGGGCAATAACGATCTTGTGATTATCTGCTGCGAAAGCCCGCAGTGCTTCGTCATGCCCGCGACGTCCATGCTTATGGGACATTCTATGGAGGAGGCGGCGTATGCCTGGAACTCTAGGAGCGGAGATGGAGCTTAAACCCTGTCCGTTTTGCGGCGGCAAAGCCGAAATCGTGTCATCGAGTCCCTGCGGAATTGGGCCATTCAGCGTTTGCTGCGCACGTGGCAACTTGTGCGCAATCCATCCGCACACGGACTTCTACGAAATGGAAATCATGGCAGTAGTCCTATGGGACAGGAGGCCACTCAATGGAGCTTAAACCTTGCCCGTTCTGCGGACAGCAGATAACCAAAAAGCCGTACACGCGCCCCGACGTAGGCTCGCGGATTAGACAGGGAGTTATCGTGTGCAACTGCGGCGTTGAGATGCGAATCCACGTCTTCAGCGAGCAGACCATCAATCGTTGGCGGGTCGGCGGCTATAAGCCTAAAGACGTTTATGCCGTCTACAAGGGCGATGTGAACGACACCGAAGCTGTTATCCAGTTCACCAAGGACGAGCTTGTCAAGCGGTGGAACTCTAGGAGCGACAATGCTTAGCTTCTGGCGCCATCCCATCATCTTCATCAGGCGCCTGCTGCTGCCGACATGCAAGACGTGCATCCACCATGACGGCGATCGCGGGACTGGGTTCTGCGACTGCAAGAAGTACCGCGACCGCTACGAGAAACTGGAGGGCGACGAACTCGAGCGCACGTTCTGCTCCGAGATTCGCGGCACCCGCTACTGCAAGTACGAGAAATTTCACTAACCAAACAACAAAATAAGGAGGAGGATATGGACTCCAATGCTATCAAGGAGATAGCCAACCAGCTGGGCGTCGGTGCCGACTACCTGCTGAACCACCTGTCCGAGTTCGCGCCGAAATGGGCCGCCATGCAGGTCGCCAAGAGCGGTGTCGCCTGCGTTTTTCTGGCGGTCGCGCTTGTCATATCGTGGCGCCTGTTTATGTCGGCTCTACACGACACAAATGATGACGATTTGTCTTGTTATTCCGACACAGTATTCTTTGTTGGCCTGATCTGCGGCTTTTTGTCGCTTGGTCTGTTCATTGCCCTTGCGTTCAACGCAACTGACCTGGTGACGCACGTCGCGTCTCCCGAGGCGGCCATGCTGTACGACATGCTGGAGGCGGTGCAGAAATGAATAAGCGAGCGATGATTTCCCAGCCGATGGCCGGCAAGACCGACGCGGAAATCGCGGAGACGAGGGATAGAGCGCACGCCAAGCTGAGCGAGATGGGCTACGAGTTCGTGAACACCCTGTTCACTGACGAGTGGTACAGCGACGAAGCCATGGAGGAGCGCGGCGTGGTGCAGGTCCCGCTCTGCTATCTCGCGAAATCTCTTGAGAACATGAGCCTGTGCCATGCGGCCTACTTCTGCAAAGGCTGGGAGAACGCACGTGGATGCCGCATCGAGCATGATGCCGCCGTCGCGTACGGGCTTGAGGTGCTTTATGAGGATTAGCGATGAAGAGCGCCGCGAGGTGGCCGAGGATTTGCGAAACCTTACAATCAGCCGCTTCATCCAGTACAAAGAGCAGTTCTTCGACGAGCTTGCCGAGGTGGTGGTCGGCTTCGAGGACTACCACGACTTCTGTGTTGTACTCGATAAACTCGCCGACCTAATCGACCGCCCGACCTGCGCAATCGTCGAGAGTTACATGGGAGATAACTTGGAGTCGGTCGAGGAGATGCCGTATCACGTCCTGTCATGCGGTCATATCGCCTACGGCGAGGACGACCCAATGTTCTGTCCCGTATGCGGAGCGGCGGTGACTGATGATTACCGATGATGAACGCCGCGAGGTAGCGGCGCAACTGAGAAACCAACTCACATACATGCGAGAAAACGGGGAGTACTACAAAAACGACCTAGACGTTGTGGAATGCGGTAACAGCGCCTACCGCAACATCGCTGATTCCGTGGAGAAATACAGCAACAACTTTGCTGGCTATTACATCACTATCGTCGAAAGGCTTGCCGACCTAATCGACATTCCCACATGCGTCATGACCGACGTCGGCGGCGATTTCGAGAACTCATTCCAGTGCTCCAACTGCATGAGCGAGTTCGACATGCCCGACTACGATCGGTATCCGTACAAGCGTTGTCCTGAGTGCGGAGCGGTGGTGCTAAATGCGGATTAAGCCCGAGCTGGAGAAGCAGATTTGCCACCTTCGATATGCCATAAAGGATGCGTACGAATGCGATTTCAGGGGCGCGGCAGCACCGTGCTATTACTTTAAAGCCCTCACTGGCAACCAAAAGGCTATCGGTGCATCGTGCGCAAAGTGCCGCGCTGAACGCATGGTAGTTGTCGATGACCACAATATCGAAGTTGACTGCTACACCCTCATGATTATCGACTTTCTGAAAACGTTAGGCGTGGAGGTGGAAGATGAAAGCTAAGCGCACCGTCTATCTCGTCGTGGACTACGGCGGCGAATGGGAGGACAAATGGGATTCCCCCTATATGGCTTTCGACAACGAGCATGATGCCGAGGTGTGCGCTGAGAAGCGATGCAAGCGCAACAGGTATGACGGAAAAGAATGGCCTGAGACTTTTTGGGACGAGTACAGCTTCTCCAATGTCGTCCCGATCTCAGTGCTCATGGATGTGGCCGAATGAGCAGGTATAGGGTCGTGTCTGCGCTAAAGACCGTCAATTATGTCCATTACAGCTGGAACATCTACGACGATAGCTGGATGGCGTACATGGTGGACTGCATCGTGTACCCGGACGGCCCGGACGTGTCGCGTCTCGCGTACTTCTACTACGACTACAAGGCAAGCAAGTGTGTGCGCCTGCCCGATCGGACTGTCCACGGCGACATATCCGCAGACGATGCCCTCGCGTTCATTCTGGGCAAGCTGGGCATAGAGGCAGAGCAGCTGCAGGAAGGTGGTGGAGGGTGGACATTAAATGCCCCAAGTGCGGACACCAGATAGACCCGCTCTTCTATCGCAACGTTCTTGATAGGTCGTTCATTATCCGTGAAAACAAACCAGTCTTGAGCGTAAATACGTTCTACTGTTCGCAATGCGGCTCGACTGTAAGAACCATCAAGAAGATGAAATAGGAAGGAACCAAACAAATGAATAACCCGAAGCGAACGGTCGCCGCAACGGTGGCCTTTATTTTGGCCGTGGTTGGCATCATCGCCACGCTTGGACTCTCCGGCTGCACCGAGCGCGGCCAGGTCAGCTACAACCTTTCCCAAGATGCCGACAACTTCAACGTTCGCCGCCGAGTGACCGTCATCAACATGCGCTCGGACAAGGTGCTGTTGCAGATGGAGGGCTGTCTTTCCATCGAGACCGACACGGAAACCAACGAGCTGAGCGTCATTGCCGAGCTGCCCAACGGCGAGTACCAGAAGCATTTCATCTACCTCAATGATTGGACTATGTACACTGTGGAGCAAATCGACTCCACCAAGACCGACAAGTACAACTATGAGTTCAACTTCCTGCCGCAAGAGCTGCCCGGTGTGAAGATTACAAGCAAGGACTAGTCGATCGGAGTGCCCGGAATAGCGCCGGGCACTCCGCTTTGGAGGCAAAATGGCACCGACTCTCAGGCGCTGCCCGTTCTGCGGCGGCGAGGTGTACGCCCGTGAGGTCATCATCATCGGCGGCACCGAGGAGTTCGAAATCAGGCACCGCGACGAGGATGCGGCCTACAGGGACAACTGCCCGATGGTGGTCGGTCTGTACCCGGACGAGGGCGAGCTGGTCGCAGCCTGGAACTGCTCAAAATCAGCTTATAAATAGATTTTATTTACAGGGGGTCACTATATGGCAGAACGAAGAATGTTCGCCAGAACCATCGTCGAGTCGGACGCCTTTCTCGACATGCCGCTGTCAGCGCAGGCGCTCTACCTCCACCTCGGCATGAGCGCCGACGACTGGGGCTTCGTCAACAACATGCGCTCAATCCGCAGGATGTGCGGCGCGTCGGAGGACGACTTGCGGCTGCTGGTGGCGAAGAAGTTCCTGCTGGCTTTCGACTCAGGCGCGGCGGTCATCAAGTCGTGGTGGGTCAACAATTACGTCAAGTCCGATCGGAGGCGCGATACTCGCTACCAAGAAGAGTTAGCCAAACTTTACTTGGACGAGAACAAATCCTACACGCTGAAAGACACAGGCGTCCGACCTGCGGATATGTTCAAACGTGGAACCAAAGTGGAACCAGTCTGTATCCAAAGTGGGTCCAATCTGGAACCGGAATGGAACCAGTCTGGGTCCAAAGTGGAGCCGCAGGTTAGGTTAGGTAAGGATAGGTTAGGAGAGAGTACTAGTAACTCCTCTAGGGTTGATACTCAACCTAATCCCAAGGGTTTTGGCGCGTGCGCGCCCGAACAACCGAAAAAACGGCGGGCGAAGAAGTTCGTGAAGCCGTCCGTCGGGGAGGTCGCCGAGTACGCCGATGGCTACATCAAATCCAGAAACCTGCGATTAACTGGGGAAACGTTCCGAGCCGAAAGGTTCGTCTCGTGGTACGATGCTAACGGCTGGAAAGTCGGCAAGAACCCGATGAAGGACTGGAAGGGAGCGGTCAGGACATGGATTTTCAAGGACTACGTGGACGATTCCGCGACCGCCACGGCGGCTGACGCCAAGTCCCTCGACGCCTTCGACTTCGCAGGGACGCTGTGATGGAGCCGAGGACGTGTCCCACCTGCGGGTTCCCCGTGGAGCGCAGGGTATGGGACGTGGACCGCGAGCTGCTGATTCCCTGCAAGTGCAGGTGCTCGACGCTCGATTCGCGCAGGTCGGAGTGCTTCCCCGTCCCCGAGATGGCGTCCCAGACCTTCGCCGCCGACGACGGCGAGTTCGGCCAAGACGTGGTCGAGAAGTGCAGGAGGTACGCCGACAAGCTGCCGGGCCTGCACTCGGGGCTGCTGCTGTTCGGACCTCCCGACAGCGGCAAGACGTTCCTCAGCTGCTGCATCGCCAACGCCGCGCTGGAGAAGGGCATGAGGGTGCTGATGCGCTCGATGCCGTGGGTACTCAGCCGCAGGTACGGCGAGGTTGCCGACACGATCGAGACGCTTGCCAGGGCAGAGCTTCTGGTGCTCGACGACCTCGGGGCGGAGCGCGAGACCGACTACGGCCGCGAAATCGTCTACAGCGTCATCGACACCCGCTACCAGAGCCGCAGGCCGACCGTCATCAGCACGAACCTGACCAGGACGGAGCTTGCGGCACCCGACGACATGGCCTGTCGTCGGACATACAGCAGAGTCCTGGAGATGTGCCTGCCGCTGGAGGTGGACACGGGCCGCAGGCGCTCCACGAGGGAGCGCTACGCGGACATGGCCAAGGAGTTCGGCTGGTGAGCATATCGCTCAAATGGGCTTAGAAAGCCACAGGATTTGATTTAAGGGCACTTTCTGGTTTGAAACCAGTCAGTGTCCTTTTTTGTTTAAAACGGGGCCTTAAAACGGCTCTCATTCGTTCGGAAGGAAGTTCTGTTGGACGATACTGAAACCGAGTCGGCCGTCGTGAAGCAAATCGTCGGCGCGATCGTCGCCATCGTCGGCCTGGTCGTCGCCATCGTCGCCCTGCTCTTGGCCGAGGCATGGCTGGTCTCCATGCTGCTCTCGATCGCGTTCGGCGTCGAGTGCGTGAACCTGTGGGCGCTTGCCGGGCTAATCGCCCTGTTCAACCTGTCCGTCCACGTCAAGAGCGACCGCTAGTGCTGCGACAGGGCGAAATCAGCCAGTCGCTCCACGACTTTCGCGGCTACCAGGTCACTGCACGCTCTCTGGAGCGCCTGAAAAGGCAGCTCAAGACCACCAAGGCGCAGGTCGGCAAGGAGCGCATCGGATGGTGCATCGACAGGTGCGAGGAGATTCTGGACAGGGCGTGGGGCGACGTCGAGGAAATCGAGTGGACCTGCGGCGACACCGCCTGCCAGCTGGTAGTGCGCCACTTCCTGTTCGACGAGGACTGGCACGACGTGTCCGCCGACATGGGCATACCCTACGACAAGGCCAAGAAGATCGCCTACGCGGCCATCAAGTCTCTCGACTCAAGAGAGGTTTGTTAGACCCCGTATGCGGGACTCAACTATAGGTTTATTGATAGGGGGTGAAGGTGAAGCGATGCAACTACTGCGGACGGCTGCTGGACGCGTCCGAGTTCAACCGCAACCGCGCCAACGCCGACGGCCTGCAGCGCAAGTGCCGCGAGTGCCAGCACGCCGACAACAGGCGCAGGGCCAGCGTGTTCGGCTACGCGCAGTACAACCGCTACATCAGCCATGGGCGCTACGCCGACTGCCCGTGATGTCGTGGTACCCGCAGCCGATAGGCGAGCTGGACAGCCCCAGGGTGCGCAGGCTCACGGACTCGTGCGGTGCCGAGGGCGCAGGCGTGTGGCTGGCGGCCAAGTGCGAGCTGTACCGCGCCGCCGCCGAGGGCTTACAGCTGACGTTCGACGAGCTGTCGAGGGCCGTGAGCCGAGATTTGGGCATCAGCCGGAAAAAGTCGCAAAGCGTGCTTGAAACCGCCGCCAAGTGCGGCGTTTTCGAGGTGAAAAACGACGAGAAGCGAACGGTTTCAGGCTATGGGTTCCAACAGGAGGTCGAGAGATATAACAGCATCTCCGACCAGCGTAAACGCGCCGCCAACGCCCGTTGGTGGAACGATAAAGTATAGGTAATAACCGTTCATAGGAGGTATGCAAATGCATATGCACTTGCATTGCCATAGCATAGCATTACATTACAGGCAGAGCATTGGCTAGGCGTCCCGGGGGCATACTGGCGTCCCTGACGGTCGGCGAGCTGGCGTTCCTGCGGGTCGTTGGCTGGCGCCACAGGCAGGGCGAGCCGTTCTGCTCCACCGAGGTAACGCGACGCGGAAACGAGCTTGACAGGAAGTTCTTCTGCAGCTGCGGCAGGGACGGAATCGCCGAGATATGCGACGGGCTTGTTTCGAAGGGCCTCCTGAGACGTGAGAGGGGCACCAACAGGTACTCGCTCACCGAGCGCGGGGCAGGGGGGTACTCGGAGCTTAGGGACACGTTCCCCAAGCCGCTCCGCGACTCGAAGGGCATGTACGCTTCGGCATCAGGTGCAGCGACGGAGGATGATTTATGACCCAAGGTAGGTACGGGAACAGCCCGAACACGCAGACACCGTCCAACAACAGCGAGACTCTGAGCATGATCAGGGAGCTTATCAGGTGGCCGTCCATCGACGCGAGCGACCCCGAGCAGCTGATGCAGAGATTCGAGGACTACGTGGACCTGTGCGAGCGCCACGACTCCAAGATTCTGGTGAGCGGCATGTGCCAGAGCTTCGGCATGACCCGCAACGACGTTCTGGACTGGGCGAAGGGCAAGAGGACTAGGCTCGATAAGGTGCTGAGCACCGAATCGGCAGTGGTACTCAAAAATATTTTGCAAAGTTTGGAAGTTTCTTGGGAATCGGCGATGCAGAATAACGGCTACCGCAACCCGGTGACAGGAATCTTTCTCGGTAAGAACAATTTCGGCTACAGGGACGAGTCCCAGACGGTCATCAAGCACGAAGATGCAGCTCAGGGGCCTACCAAGGCCGAGCTGGAGGCCAAGTACATGGCCGCGCTGCCAGCCGAGGACGTGACGATCGAGAAGGTCGAGGAGCTGCCGCCGAGCGACTAGAAAGAGAAAGACCCCCCTGCAATAAACGCAGAGGGGTCTTTTTTTGTACCGACTTTCGGGGCCACTAACGACTTTCGCGGCCACTATAGGGCTGTCACGACTTTCGCGGCCACTAAGGGAGGAAAATCCGCCCGGCCGCCGGGGGCTTCACGACTTTCGCGCGCACTATATGGTTTTCTGGCTCCCGACTTCTGGCTATGGCGGAAACTGGCTGGCGAACGGCCGTTTTCCGTGTCCACAGTTTTGGTGCGATCGCGGGCGTTTTGGCGTATCTAGCTGCTATATAGGCGGATACCGGGCGCGTCTGGTATGTCCGTATGGGGCGCTACAATGCCCCAAAAACGGGCGTAAAAACGGGCGCTGTGTAAGCAGTGCCACGGGCGTAAAAACGGGGCGTAAAACGCCGTAGAAACGCGCTAGAACATGGCGCTGGTACGGTGTGCGCGGGCGTTGCGTAGGTGTAGCCGTCTCCATAGGTTGAACACAAACGGCGCGCGGATATAGGCGCTCACGTGGCGACGGTGGCTATGATCGACAACAAAAAACGGCCCACGGTGAGGCCGTGAGCCGCTGTTAGGGCATAAAAAACGGCCCCGCCGTAGCAGGGCCGCGCGTTAGTTTTTGAGTAGGAAATATAGGACGATGACGGGCAGGATAACGGGCGCTAACGCGATAGCGCCCAGATATATAAAGACGTTTTTCACGGGCTGCACCTCCTTTTTAGCTGATTCTAGCGAATATATAGGAGAGTGCAACGGTACCAAGGACGCCAACGGCAACACCGAGCCAGTAGGCGTACCAAGTCGACGTTTTGGCAAGCTCGAACAGCATTACGCGTCCTCCTCGACGTCGAAATAATCGCGGGTGACGCGCTCAACCTCGTCTGCGTCGTACGTGTTTTCGAGTGCAATGCCGCATAAACTGTCTACGGTATCCCACGTTTCGAGCGTGGCTCCCTTGCTGTCGTGCCATACGTGGCGGCGCTCCAGCGCGAGCGTATAGTAATCGCCATTGTACCAGTGTTCCCAGTCGTTAACGGCGCCGTCCAGGTCAACGCCGGACTCATTCGGCACTGCAATTACGCAGTCGATCCAGTCGGACGGGCATTGACCGAGCAACGTTTTGTATATGGCCGTGTAGCCGTTGCGCTCCAAGTGCTTGACGAGGGCGGCGCCGACGCTGCTATATCCAGCGTAGGCGTAATCGTTAACGGCCCCCTCGACCTGCTCCAGCGCGCCCATAACGACGGGGTCGCCCTTGTGGATGTCGAGGTTGTTGCATGATGCAACCTCGTAAAGTAGCGTGTCGTAACAGTCGGCGGGGGTTTCAAGTGGTGCATCCGTATCGTAATCGACGGCGACACGGTATGACGGTGTGAGCTGGTAGTGGATCATTGCTAGCACCCCCAGTAAAGTTCGGTGAACTCGTCGTCGATAGCGCTGCACACTTCGCCGGGGATATACGATACGGCACGGTCCGTCCACCAAAAACCTTGGACCTCGCAGTCGTTTGTGTCGATGTAGATATTTGGGCCTCCGCAGGCCACCATAATGCGGTAGCCCGTCGGGGTATTACGATCGCTCAGATTGACCGTTGCTGTCACGTCGTAACAATCATCCAAGTACTCGATGAGGCCAACGGTATCGCAGTCGTCTGGTAGCTCTTCGCCCTCGTCTAGTACTTCCATGTTACCGTCCTCGTCGGTGTAAAGACGGTCCTCGTATGCTGCTACAAGCATTTCTGCGATATGATCTGTTTGCTCCTGCAGTTGGTTGGTGGTATCGTTGCTCATGGTATGCCCTCCTATGCGTACCGTGGCCCGTTCGAGTTCCGTTCGAACGGGCCGTTTTTTTGTTAAAAAACCTCGTTGGCTTCGAGGTCAAGCGTTAGCGAAACGTGGCCGCGCTTATAGGCCCCGGCGTTGCGGATATAGGCGCACGGATACACCTCGATACCCTCCAGCGCCACGGCGTAATACAAGACGGCGCGGCGGCGGTTAACCTCCAGGGCGCTCATAATGTTGTCTACAACCTCGTCCGGGGTGTAATACATATAGTTGCCTAATAGGTCTGCGTTCAATGCATCCAGCGCGGCCGTAATAACTCCGGCGGCTGTGTGCGCGTTGGTGTGCATAAACGAGGCGTTTCCGTGTTTGTCCTCGACGTAATAGGTCGTTGCCATGTTTGATCCTCCTAAACATATAGGCGTTAACCGTTCAAGCCCGGCTATATAGGCTATAGCCGTTCAATGCGTAGCCGTTTGTTTTTTCGATCCTCCTAAAATATAGGCTATGCCCGTTCGAGTAGTTCGAGCCGCTAACCGTTGAGTTTATGGCTTGCCGCTCGACTAGTTGCACTATAGCACCTGCAATAAGCAGGGGTACCGGACAGTTTTCCAGGTTCCGATCCACGGCTCACTAAGCCCCCCGACCGCCGAAAAAAAACAAAAAGGCCTTTACAGCCGAACGGGTATACCCTATATTGTCGGTAACGGAAGGAGAACCAATGAACTACTCGGATGCCTATAGGCAAATCATGAAATCGCGCGGATACACCCAGCGGGAGCTTGCCGCCGTAATCGGAATAGCGCAAGGTTCGCTGTCATGCTCGCTGAAAGACGGCAACCCGACGCTCTCGACGGCCTCGAAGTACTTGGGACCGCTCGGATACAAGCTTGCCCTGGTGCCCGTGGGATCGAGGCTGCCGGACGGCTCTCACGTATTGGATTTTTAGGGGAGAATGGCAGGCCGCGTGCTCGCATTCACGGCCTGCCGCCACTTCTTTGCGCTGAGTGGCTGATACTAGGAGTATTTTAGATGATTTACGGTTACGCCCGAGTGTCCACGAAAGGGCAGCTCAGGGACGGAAACTCGCTAGACGCCCAGCATGAGTCTCTGACCGAGGCCGGATGCACCGAGATAGTGCAGGAGGCGTTCACGGGCACCACGACCGACCGACCGGAGTTCGACGCCCTGCTGGAGCGCCTGCAGGACGGCGACACGCTGGTAGTGACCAAGCTCGACCGCATAGCGCGCACCGTCACTGGCGGCTGCGAGGTCGTGAGGTCGCTCCTCGACAGGGGTGTTACTGTTCGTGTGCTCAACATGGGCACCTTGGACAACACCCCTGTCGGCAAGATGATGGTCTCCGTGATGTTCGCCATGGCCGAGTTCGAGCGCGACATGATTGCCCAGCGCACCGCCGAGGGCAAGGCCGTCGCCAAGCAGAAACCGGGCTGGCGCGAGGGCAGGCCGCCCGCCGAGGTGGACGTGGAGGAGTTCAAGCGCCACGTTGCGCTGGTGAAGGCAAAGAAGGAGAAGCGGCGCGACGCCTGCGCACAGCTCGGCATAGGCGTCAGCACCTACACGAAGATAAGGCGCCGACTGATCGATTCAGGAGAGCTTGAAGGTTAGACGCAAGCCCCGTGGGGCGCAGTTCACCCTGCGGGGCTTTTTCTTTGCCGCACGAGCGGAATCCGCGCCGCCGCGACCCTATGCGGCATGGATGCACTCACCAGGAACATACTCAACTACATCTCCCTGAACCCTCGGGACATAGGCGCGTACCGCGACCTCGTGTCCATGCAGCGCCAGCGCAGGCATGACGGGACGGACGAGCACGACGCCCTGAAAGCGTCGCTCGACGCCGTGATTGCCGCCATGCGCGGCGGATGGGCCGACGTCGAGGGCATATCGGCCCTCATGGAGGCGCACCGCGACCTGCTGACGCTCGACGGCAAGTGGGACTTCGACTCGTTCGCGCAGGCGATGGAAATCGACCGAACCCCGGACAGCAGGCTCTGGCTCCCGAGGCGAAAGCAGCTGTGGAGTCTGTATCAGGAGCTGCAGTGGTTCGAGACCGACCCGAACGCCGAGTTCCTGAGCGTTTCCATGCCCCCGCGTACTGGAAAATCGTCCAACTGCTCCATGGCGATGGTCTGGCACCTCGGGCGTGACCCGCTCCACTCCAACCTGATGACGGCGCACTCCGACAAGCTGACCAAGCATTTCTACCAGCAGTGCCTCCAGTTCGTAATCGACCCAGAGTACCGGTTCTCCGAGATTTTCCCGAACTCACCGCTCGTCTGGCAGTCATCCGAGGACGAGGCGTTCTCGCTCCGCAAACACGGCGCGTACCCGACATGCACCTGCCGATCAATCGAGGGCACCCTGACTGGCGCAGTCGAGGTCGGCGAGGGCGGCTGGCTGTACGCGGACGACTTGGTCAAGGACCTGGAGGAGGCCATGTCGCCGCGCCGACTGGATGGCAAGTGGAGGGACTATGTCAACCAGTGCTACGACCGCCGAAAGACAGGCTCCAGGCAGCTCATGGTCGGTACGCGCTGGGACGTGAACGACCCAATCGGCCGCATGACCCGCCTCCATGAGGGCGAGAGCAACTTCCACATCCTGACCATCCCCGCGCTCGACCCTATCTCCGGCGAGAGCAACTTCGACTACCTGTACGGCGTCGGGTTCGACCGCAAGTACTACATCGACATGCAGCGCACCACGGACAGCGCGACATATGCCGCCAAGTACGACGGCGCGCCGTTCGTCCGCGAGGGACAGCTGTACAGCCCGGATTCCCTCGAACGCTATCTGGAGCTGCCAGCCGGAGACCCGGACCGCGTCATGGCGGTGGTGGACACCAAGGGCGCTGGAGAGGACTACTGCGCCATGCCGATCGCCGCGCAGTGGCGTGGCTCCGACAAGTGGTTCATCGTCGACTTCCTGTGCGACCACTCCGCTCCCAAGACCGTGAACCAGCGACTCGTGAACTTCATCGACCGCTACGGCGTACAGCAGGCGCGCTTCGAGTCGAACGCCGCTGGCGGCAAGGTCGCCGAGGACGTCGCGGAGATGCTCAAGGAGAGGGGAGCGCTGTGCGCCGTCTCCAAGAAGTACACCGGGTCGAACAAGGAGACCCGAATCCTCGCAAGCTCCTCGTGGGTCATCGACAACTGCGTTTTCCGCGACACGGCGCTCTATGAGCCGGGTTCCGACTACTCGATCGCCATGGGTCAAATCACCTCGTACGTGCTCGACGGCAAGAACCAGCACGACGACGCGCCGGACGCGCTCTCGATGCTCGCCGAGTTCCTGAGCAAGTCGCTCAGGTCCAAGGCGCGCGTAACCAAGAGGCCGTTCTAATCCGGCACGAAGGTTTTCGGCACCGAAACGAACATCTCCCAATAGGGGCGCAATCCCCATCGAATCGCTGCTGGCTGGCCGTTTTCACCTCCTTCCTTCCGGCCAGCCAGCATCGAGCGAGAAGCGGAGATAAGTTGGCCGAGAGCTATAGCGAGACTGAGAACAACCGAATCCAGAGCACCCTGCTCCACGGCAGGCGACGCATCGTGTGCGGCGAGCAGAACATCACCGCCGCGAACGTGCGCGAGGTGCTGGACCGCTCGCTGATGGTGCACGACTGCAACTCCGCTGACATCGACTACCTATGGAGGTACTTCCTCGGTTACCAGCCCGTAATCGACCGCAAGAAGGAAGTCCGCCCCGAAATAAAGAACATCGTCCTGGAGAACAGGGCGTACCAGATTACCAAGGACCGCGCCGACTCGCTTGCCGGGGAGCCTATCGCGTACAGCGCTCACGGCTCCTCCAAGGACTGCGAGGACGCCGAGAAGGTCAACGACGAGCTGAGCCACAAGGTCCAGCAGCTCAACGACTTCTGCATCGAGGCCGACAAGCACGCCTGCGACATGGAGATTGTCCAGTGGATGTGCGTGTGCGGCGTCGGCTACCGACTGGTGCTCCCGAACTCGGCAGACGGCAAGACCATCGACGACGAGCAGCCGTTCAAGGTCGCGTCGCTCGACCCGCGCAGGACGTTCGTGGTCTACACCAACGACGCGTTCCATGAGCCGCTGTACGCCGTCACCTACGTCAGGGACGACGTGACCAACGAACCCATCTACAGCGTCTACACCGACCGACTCGTATTCACGGTCGACAGCGACTCCGTTAAGACGGCCGCGAACCCGCTCGGCATGGTGCCGATCATCGAGTACGACGCCAACTCCGAGCGCATGGGCGTTTTCGAGGCCGTCCTGAGCCTGCTCGACGCAATCAACGAGATCGAGTCCAACCGAGTCGACGCCATCGCGCAGTTCGTGCAGGCGCTGCTCGTGCTCGAGAACGTCGAGTTCGAGGACGATGACGCCGAAACGGGCTTCAAGAAGCTCATGGAGATGGGATGCCTGCAAATCCGCTCCACGGACGAGAACAAGGCATCGGTGCAGATGCTGACCTCGGAACTCAACCAGGACCAGACCCAGACGCTCGTTGACGCGCTCTACAAGACCGCGCTCTCCATCTGCGGCATGCCCTTCAACGTGGGCGGCTCCGGCTCAACGTCGGACACTGGCGCCGCCGTCACCATGCGCGACGGCTGGTCGAACAGCGAGAGCCGCTGCAAGGAGACCGAGGTCCACTTCAAGCGCGGCGAGCGCCTGTTCCTGCAGGCCGTCGCCACCATCCTCGATACCTCCATCAACCTCGGACTCAGGCCGCGCGACGTCGACATCAAGTTCACACGCCGCAACTACGAGGCAATCCAGTCCAAGGCGCAGGTGCTGTCGACCATCCTCGGCTGCGGCAAGGTTCACCCGCGACTCGCTTTCGAGTACTGCGGCATGTTCCCCGACCCAGAGACGGCATACGACCTCTCGAAGTCCTACGCGGACGAGCAGGCGCAGCGCCAGATGGAGCTGGCCCAGGCCAAATCGGTCAACCCCGGAGACGACTCCGGTGCAGATAGCAATGCCGGGAAACCCGGCGAGTCCGCAGGCGGCAGCGTCAGCGCCGCAGGCAAGGGGACGCGACCCCCGTCAACAAAGCGTAGCCAAGGAAAGGAAAGCAACTAAATGAATCGTGACCAGCTCAAGTCCCTGCTCGGCGAAGGTGCCTCCAAGGAGGTAATCGACGCGATCATGCGAGCCAACGGCGAGGACGTCAACGCCGGGAAGGCCGCAATCGAAACGCTGAAAGCCCAGCTGGAGGAGGCAAACGGCAAGATTTCGTCCCTTGAGGACGAGGCCAACAAGAACCTCACGGCAGACGAGCAGTGGCAGAAGCAGCTCGACGCCGCAAACGCCACGGCGAAGCAGGCGCTCCGCGACCTCAACGAGGCCACCGCAGCAGCGGTTTTCGCTGGCGCCGGCATGTCCGAGGACGAGTACAAGCCGTTCATCGGCTCCGTCATCGGCGGCACCCGCGACGAGACGACCGCAGCGGCGAAGGCGATCGCCGACGTCGTGTCCGCGAAGGCCAAGGCAGCAGCCGACGACGCCAAGAAGCAGGCGCTGGCCGGGATGCCGCAGCCGCAGGGCGGCGACGAGGGCAACGGCGCGATTACGACCAAGAAGCAGTTCAGGGCTTTGAGCGACACCGAGCAGATCGCTTGGAAGCAGCAGAACCCCGACGCATGGAAGAACCTCTCTTAGAAAGGCATTAAATGGCTGGCAAACTCTACATGGCCGACAAGACCTTCCCGTTCGACGAGGACATTTTCTTCGCCGACTACCAGGACGAGCCTGACCTTGTCAAGAACGTCCTCGTGACCTCGGGCATCATGGTCGACGACCCGCTTATCAAGTCCAAGGTCAACGCCGGAAACCAGTTCACCATCCCGTTCTACAACGCCCTCGACGAGGCCGACGAGCAGAACTACGACGGCGTGACCGACATCACCCTGTCCACCATCGGAGCCAGCTCGCAGACCGGTTACGTCTACGGCCGCGCCCATGGCTGGTACGCCGACGACTTCCCGCAGGACTTCACCACCGCCAACCCCATGGCCGCCATCGCCGCCCGTGCCGCGAAGTGGCGCCAGACCAAGCGCAACAAGCGACTCGCAGGAATCGCCGAGGCCGTCATCGGCGCCAAGGGCATGACCGATCACACCGTCACCGTCGACCAGCTGACCGCCACCACGCTGTCCGACGCCGCCCAGAAGGTCTACGGCGACAACAAGTCCACCGTCAAGCTCGCCCTCATGCACTCCTCCGTGGCGCAGGCCTTCGAGGACATGGAGCGCGTGGACTACCTCAAGTACACCGACCCCAACGGCGTGACCACCGACCTCGACGTCTACCAGGTCAACGGCCTTACCGTACTCGTTACCGACGAGATGCCGCATACCGCCGCGACCTCCGGCGAGGGTGCCAAGGCCGCGACCTACACGACCTACCTGTTCGGCGAGGGCGCCTTCCGCTACGCCGACATCGGCGTCGCCCGCCCCGTGTTCAACGGCCGCGACGAGCTTAAGCGCGGCGGCACCAGCTACCTCGGCTACCGCCTGCGCGAGGCCATCCACCCCAACGGCTTCAACTTCACCGCCCCCAAGGAGACCGGCACTAGCAACCCGAACAAGGGCAACCCCGTCATCTCGCCGACCGACGCCCAGCTCGCCACCGCAGGCAACTGGACGCTGGCCTACACCGAGCACCGCGCCATCCCGTTCATGAAGCTCGTCACCCCGGGCGTCGCTTAGAACATGCTTAGCGACGAGGACAAGCTGAAACAGGTCTGTGCCCTCACGGGAGCAGGGCAGGAGGCAGACGGCGGGGGGATCGCAGCCTACCTGTCTGCCG
>ERZ1026943.528-NODE-528-length-19609-cov-9.002199_pt1 | contig 19609 bp, 16 predicted proteins | sample MGYA00519461_ERZ1026943 | MGnify/ENA primary metagenome ERZ1026943 (study PRJEB26926, sample SAMN06164617) | human gut metagenome | biome: ENVO:00009003; feature: ENVO:2100002; material: ENVO:00002003 | host: Homo sapiens | place: USA | collected 2012 ...
GCACAATCACAGCTCAATTATAATACCATAAACTCTGCCGCATTGCAAGAGTTTTTTGCAAAAAAATCTTGCATTTTGCGTTTTTTCTGCCCGGATACAGAAAAACGGCTGCCGTTTTCCACGGCAGCCGTCTGCATTGTTGAAAATATCACTCGATAAGGCCGTTCAGCAGAGCCAGGCACTTGCGGCTGTGCAGCTTGCGGATGGCCTTTGCCTCGATCTGGCGGACGCGCTCACGGGTAACTCCGAAGTCGCGGCCCACCTCTTCCAGCGTGCGGGGACGGCCATCGTCCAGACCAAAGCGGAGACGGATGACCTTCTCTTCACGGGGAGTCAGGCTCTTGAGAGCCTGATTGATCTGCTGGGCCACCATAGCGCGGTCAGCAGCCTTGCCGGGAGCCTCGGCATTCTCGTCGGCAACGAAATCGCCCAGAGAGGAATCCTCTTCCTCGCCCACGGGGCTCTCAAGGCTGGCGGGCTCCTGTGCCATGCGCTGGATCTCACGCACACGCTCCACGCTCATGTCCATGGCCTTTGCCAGCTCTTCCGGGGTGGGCTCGTGGCCGTTCTGGTACACCAGCTGGTTGGTGGCCTGACGCATCCGGTTGATGGTCTCCACCATGTGCACCGGGATACGGATGGTGCGGGCCTGATCCGCGATGGCGCGGGTGATGGCCTGACGGATCCACCAGGTAGCATAGGTGGAGAAGCGGAAGCCGCGGTCGCAGTCGAATTTCTCGGCGGCCTTGATGAGGCCGATGTTGCCCTCCTGAATGAGATCAAGGAAGGCCAGATTATGGCCGACATGCTTCTTGGCGATGGACACCACCAGACGCAGGTTTGCCTCGCTCAGGCTGCGGCGGGCGTTCAGGCCGTCGCGGCGGGTCTTGAGCAGCTCCTGACGGCGTTCCTCGCTCAGGGGGCCGTTCTCCACGGCCTCCATGGCCTTTTCCTCGTCTGCCTTTTCCTCGGCATCCTCGGCAGACTTTTCGCCGTCCTCGTCCAGATCCTCGGTGTAGCTGCGGCTGTTCTCGTCCTCCTCAAAGGAGAAGCGGGCGCTGTTCTTCTTGATGTACTCCGGTGCGCCGTACTTCTGGCGGTCTGCCTGCAAAATGTGTGCAGCCTCGGCACCGGCATGGATGCGGCGGCTCAGCTCCACCTCCTGCTCGGCGCTCAGCAGCGGGATCTGACCGATCTGCTTGAGGTAGTTCTTCACCGGGTCGTCCAGCAGCTCGTCCATGGCAGCCTTCAGGTCTGCCGGGTTCTCCTCGGCATCCTCTTCGTTTTCATCGGCAAGGCCCATGTCATCGTTGTTGTTCTCGGCATTCTCCACCTCAGCAATGATGCTGTCCACGTCCAGACTCGGCTCGTTCTCTTCCTCCAGGACCTTAATGCCGCGCTCCTCCAGCAGGGTGTAGAGGGTGTCTACATCCATGCGGCATTGTGCCGCCAACGCCTTAGCCTCCTGTGCAGAGAGGGTGCCCTCGCCCTTAGTCAACAGTTCCTTCAAAGTCATGCCCATTTTTTCTCTCCTTCCCACTCCGGGGAAAATCGTGTAATATTGCCCTGTGCATCAGATCACAAGGCCGCCGTTCACCCCGAACACCTGTCCGGTGATGTATCCGGCATCCTCGCTGGCCAAAAAGACCAGCAGCTTTGCAACTTCTTCCGGGGTGCCCAGCCGCCCCACAGGGGTCTCCTCGGCCAGCGCCGCCTTGTCCTCGGCGGTAAAAGCCGCCATCATGTCAGTCTCGATGACCCCGGGCGCTACGCAGTTCACCGTAATGCCGCTGGGGCCCTCTTCCTTCGCCAGTGCCTTGGTCAGGCCGATGAGCCCGGCCTTCGCGGCGGAATAGTGCACCTCGCAGCTGCCGCCGGTCTGGCCCCACATACTGCTCACGGTCAGAATGCGGCCCTGCTTGCGGCGGATCATGCCGGGCAATGCCAGCTGGCACAGGTGGAACGCGCCGCTCAGGTTCACGTCCAGCATCCGCTGCCACTCCTCCGGGGTGATGTCGGTAAACAGCTTCTGCTGCGCGATGCCGGCGTTGCACACCAACACATCCACCCTGCCCATGGCCTGCTCCACTGCGTGGAACGCCAGCTCACAGCTGGCGCGGCTGGCTACATCGCACTGGATGGCGATGCACCCGGGCAGCTGCTGTTCCAGCGCAGCGGCAGCAGCTGCGTTCTGGTGGTAGAGCACCGCCACCTGATACCCTGCTGCCGCAAAGGCGCGGGCAGCGGCAGCACCGATGCCCCGGTCGCCGCCGGAGATCAGCACCCGGCGCGCCGCAGCGGGTGCGGCAGGGGCAGGCCGCTCTTTTACAGGCTGCGGCGCAGGCGCTTCGGGCAGCTCCACCGCAGGCGGCTCTGCGGGCTTTTCCAGCGTGATCACCCGGGTGGGTTCGTCCACCGCAGGCGCTGCCGTTTTTCCCAGCGTCATGATGCGGGTAGGTTCATCCACCACCGGCGCAGCCGGCTTTGCAGCCGGTGCGGCAAGGGGCTCCGGTGCGCTCTCTTCCTCCGGCACTTGAAAGGTCAGTTCAAACTCGTCCTCGTACAAGAGTATATCCCTCCTGTTCGGTATTCTCGGCCGGGCGCAGTGCCCCAGCCGGAAAAACCCTGTGCCCATCCCCAGACAGTGCAGCGTTCCGTTTATGTGTCCGGCAAAGGTCCGGTGCTTTGGCGTGCCTGCCTGCAGTTGCGATGGGTTTCGACAAGATTCCATTGAATAATATACCACAATCCAGCCCAAAAAGAAAGTGGGAACTGCAATTTTTTACGCAGTTCCCACTATTTTTCCTTATTTTCCCCTGTTTTCGGGCACCGGGGGCTTCCAGCGGGGTCTGCCCGCCCGCTTTTCCCGCAGGGAAACAAAAAACGCCTGCAAAAGCTGCTGCGCCTCGGCCTCCCGCAGCCCCTTTTCCACTACCGGATGGTGGTTGAAGGGCAGCGCGAACAGGTCGGTCACCGAGCCGCAGCACCCGGCCTTGGTGTCGGCAGCACCGTACACCACCCGGCGCAGACGGCTGTTGATGATGCCGCCCGCGCACATGGGGCAGGGCTCTAAGGTGACGAACAGTTCGCACTCCCACAGCCGCCAGCCGCCCAGCGCCTTGCAGGCAGCGTCAATGGCCAGCAGCTCCGCGTGGTGCAAGGCGTTTTTCTCGGTCTCCCGGGTGTTGTGCGCCGTAGCCACCACCTCGCCGTGCCGCGCCACCACCGCACCCACCGGCACCTCGCCCAAGGCGGCGGCTTTGGCGGCTTCTTCCAGCGCAAGACCCATCAGTTCAAAATCGGTCATGTATCCCATCCTCTCATCCCATCGCCAGTACCAGCAGATTGTTTGCACTGTGCAGCAGCATCCCCGGCCAGAGATGTCCGGTGCGGTCTGCCAGCCACCCCAGACCCAGCCCGCACACCAGCGCATAGACCATGGCAGCGACGCTGCCGTGCTGCAAGGCAAACAGCACCGCCTGCAAAAGAATGGCCTGTCCCCTGCCCAGCGGCTGCGCCCGGCGCTGCACCGCGCCCCGGAACACCCCTTCCTCCGCCAGCGGAGCCAGCAGGCAGACCCGGAAAAACCGCGCCGCGCCGCCGGGCGGCACGGGCAGCAGCACCGCCAGCGCCTTGCCCGCCAGCAGATACCCTACCGCCCAGCCAAAGGCCGAAAGCAGCGCGGCGGTGCGGGGATTCAGCTTGTGCATGGTCGGTCTCCTCCTGCTGTGATTCGTTCCCGGTTATAGTACCATATCTGCCGCCGGGTGCGCAAGGTTTGGGCGTTCTGTCGTGGCAAATTTATGCAAATCATTGACACATCGCCCTAAATGGTGGTATAATAATTTCCAACCTTTTTAGCAAAAACGTTGCGTATACTGTATTTTACCGGTAGACCGGAGGTATTATTATGATCCGTATCCTCACCGATTCCGCGTGCGACATCCTGCCCGCCGAGGCGCAGCAGCTGGGCGTGACCGTGATCCCCCTGAACGTGACGCTGGAGGACGGCACCGTCCTGCGGGACGGCATCGACATGACCCCCAGCGAATACTATACCCATCTGGCAGCCTGCCGCAAGCTGCCCACCACCAGCCAGCCCAGCCCGGAGCAGTTCGAGCGGCTGTATCTGGACGCCGCTGCCGCCGGAGACGAGGTGCTGGGCATCTTTTTGTCCGATGCGCTGTCCGGCACCGGTCAGTGCGCCAGACTTGCTGCCGACCTTGCCAACGTGGATAATGTGGTGTTCGTGAACACCGAGAACGTCTGTCTGGGGCAGTCCTTGCTGGTGCGGCTGGCTGTGCAGCTGCGGGACGCCGGCAAGACCATCACCCAGATCGCCGCCGATCTGGAAAAGGCCAAGCAGCACCTGCATCTGGTAGCTGCCGTGGACGATCTGAAGTACCTGCGCAAGGGCGGCAGACTGTCCGCTGCCGCAGCTGTGGCGGGCGGTATGCTGGGCATCAAGCCCATTCTCGCCGTCATAGAGGGCAAGGTGGCGCTGGCCGGTAAGGCGCGCGGTCTGCCCGGCGTGTATGTGGCGCTGTTCAAAAAGATCGACGAGATGGGCGGCATCCACCCGGGCTACACCCCGCTGCTGGGCTACACCGTCAACCACCGGGAGCTGCAGCCGCTGCTGACCTACCTGCAGGACAACCTGCATCTGGACGCACCGCTGGTGCGCCAGATTGGCTGCGTCATCGGCACCCACACCGGCCCCGGCGCGTTCGGCATCGCGTTCTTTGATAAAGAGCTGACGCTGGAATAAAACTTATTCGCAAAAACAAGCCGGGCAGCCCGCGGGCTGCCCGACTTTGTTTTTACCCGTGAAAAAGTAGTTCCGAAACGCCCGCAGGCGTTTCGGAACTACAAATAAAATATTCTTTCCGCTGATTATGGCCAGAGCGCAAGCGGAGGCCATTCCAAATCGTCCTGCCTTGCCCTTACAGCACCGCGTCCGAGATCAGCTTGCCCAGCAGCAGCACCAGCACCACCAGCATCATGGGGCGAATAAAGCGGGCACCCTTTTTCAGGGCAAAATGGGAGCCAAGCAGGTTGCCCAGAATGTTGCTGACGGCGCAGGGGATGCCGATGTGGAACACCACCAGACCGTTCATCAGGTAGGTGAACAGGCTGGCGTAGTTGCTGGCCAGATTGAGCACCTTGCCGTTGCCGTTGGCAGTGCGCAGGTCAAAGCCCATCAGGGTGGTAAAGGCAATGATGGCAAAGGTGCCGGTGCCCGGGCCCATGACGCCATCGTACAGGCCGATGCCAAGGCCGATGGCCAGCGCCAACAAAATCTTTTTCAGGTCCAGCGTACCGTCGTCCCGGTTCTCGTCCGGCAGGTTGCGCTGCCACAGAATGATGACCGCTGCCACCGGCAGGATGATGAACATCATGGTGCGCAGCATCTCATCGCTGAGCAGCAGCACGATGTGCGCGCCCAGCGCACTGCCTGCAAAGCTGCCGATGGCTGCAAGAACACCCACCTTCACGTTCATGGCACCACTTTTGAAAAAGCTTGCCGTGGCAAAGGTGGTGCCGCAAGCGGCGCTGAACTTGTTAGTGGCATAGGTGTAGTGGGGCGGCAGCCCGGCAAACAGATAGGCAGGCAGGCTGATCAGCCCGCCGCCGCCGGCTGCCGAATCCACAAAGCCTGCAAAGCCGGTCATCAGCATGAGAAACGCCATCATCCACGGCGAGATCGTGATACCCATTGTTATAATTCCTCTTATCTTTCCAAGTCGTTTGTTCTTTTTCAGGGGACGCGCGCCTCAGACCATATAAAACCTCCCCTCGCAGGGCAATACACAGCCCGGGATACCTGCACACAGCAGGGCATCTCCGGGCACTTTTTTGCAATTTTTTGACTTGATATTACAGATTGTTTTTAAAGAAGCGGTATGCATTGCGCCAGTAGATGGCCTCTACCTCGTCCTCAGTAAAGCCCTCGCGGCGCAGTGCCTCGGCCAGCAGCGGCATATCTGCCGCCGTTTCCAGCTCGTGCTGGCCGCCGATGCCGTCAAAATCGCTGCCAAGGCTGATGACCTCAATGCCGCCCACCTGCTTGAAGTGTGCCGCGTGCTTTGCCAGCCGTTCCACCGTGCTGCGGCAAAGCTTGGGGTGTGCCGAGTCTGCGTCCACAAAGGAAGCGCAGTAGTTCAGCCCTGCAATGCCGCCCTTTTCTGCCAGTGCGCGGATCATCTCATCGGTCAGGTTGCGGTTGTGGGGCGACAGGGCACGGCAGTTGGAATGGCTTGCCGCAAAGGGGCGGGTGCTGTGGTTTGCGATGTCCCAGAAGCCCTTATCGGAAAGGTGGCTCACGTCTGCGGTGATGTGCAGCTTTTCCATCTCCTCCAAAAAGGCAAAGCCTTGCTCAGTCAGACCGGTCTCGGTGTTGGCCACCAGCGGCCCGCCGGGGTTTGCGTTGGGGGCTGCCAGCTCGTTGGGGTAGTTCCATGTCAGGGTCATCATGCGCACGCCCAGCTCCTGCAGCCGCCGCAGCACGCCCAGACTGCCCTTGCAGCAGCCGCCCTCTTCCACCGTCAGCATGGCGCTGAGTTTGCCCTCGGCGCGGTTGCGCTCAAGGTCGGCTGCGGTGTACACCGGGGCGATCTTTTCCGGGTAAGCTGCCATGAGCCGCTTAAAGATGTCGATTTCCTCCAGCACGCTCACCAGCGGGTCGGCCCCGGGAGCGGGGTCGGCCAGATCCACATAGGCCGCAAAGCATTGCAGCAGATAATCTCCCTGCTGCAATTTTTCAAGGTCGATATGCAGATCGTTGTGCAAAAAGCTTTTGGGTGCGCCCGCCTTTTCGGCGCGGCGCAGTTCGTACAGGGTATCGCAATGCAGATCCCAAACCTTCATGATGGATACACTCCTTTATGCTTCTTCTCCCAGCAGCTGCAGCAGCTGTTCGGGGTTCATAGACAAAATCGCGCCGTCTGCCCCGCCGGTAACGGTGTCGGCCAGCGACTGCTTGGCCTGTTGCAGTTCCACGATCTTTTCCTCAATGGTGTCCTGCGCGATCAGCCGGTACACCTGCACCGGGTTGCGCTGACCGATGCGGTAGGCGCGGTCGGTGGCCTGATTCTGCGCGGCAAGGTTCCACCACGGGTCGTAGTGGATGACGATATCGGCGGCGGTCAGGTTCAGACCCGTGCCGCCCGCCCGCAGCGAGATGAGAAAGACGTCCGCCTCGCCCTGATTGAACCGGCGCACCTGCTCCGCACGCACCGGCTTCGGGGTAGAGCCTTGCAGGGTGAAGTGGCTCACCCCTGCTTCGTCCAGCCGCTTTGCCAGCAGCTCCAGCATGGAGGTAAACTGGCTGAACAGCAGAATGCGGTGCCCGCCCGCCACCGCCTCGGTGACAAGCTCCAGACAGGCTTCCAGCTTGGCGCTGCTGCCGGTCCAGTTGTCCGCCACAAGGCGCGGGTCGCAGCAGATCTCCCGCAGCCGCATCAGCACGGCAAACACGGTCATCTTGTCCTCCGGCTTTGCCGCCCGCAATTTTTCGCGGGCGTCCACCACCGCTGCCAGATACAGCTTGCGCTGCTCGGTCTCCAACTCAACGCGGCGCACATTCTCCGTTTTGGGCGGCAGCTCCCGCAGCACCTCCGACTTCATGCGCCGCAGGATGAAGGGTCCGGTGAACTGGTTCAGCCGCCGCACAGCGTTGGCATCCTCGTCCTGCACGATGGGCTTTTCAAACCGGGCGCAGAAGGTCTTGTAGGGGGGCAGATATCCCGGCATCAAAAAGGAGAAGATGCTCCACAGTTCCCCCAAGCGGTTTTCCACCGGGGTGCCGGTCAGGGCAAAGCGCACCCGGCTGTTCACCCGGCACACCGCCTTGTATTTCTGGGTGGTGTGGTTTTTGATGGCCTGCGCTTCGTCCAGTATGCAGGCGTAAAAGCTTTGCCCGGCATACAGTTTTTCGTCCCGGCGCAGCAGGTCGTAGCTGGTGATGACGATATCCGCCTGTGCCCACCCATCGACCAGCGCGGCGCGGTGGGCGGCATCGCCGTCCATGGCAACACTTTGCAGCTGCGGGGTGAACTTCTGGCATTCCTCCTGCCAGTTCAGCACCAGCGACGCCGGGCAGACGATGAGGCTGGGCAGCTGCTGCCCGCCCTCCTTCATGGCCAGCAGGTAGCTGAGCACCTGCACGGTCTTGCCCAGACCCATATCGTCCGCCAGAATGCCGCCCATGCCGTAGCCGTCCAGCGTGCGCAGCCAGCGGTAGCCGTCCCGCTGGTATTTGCGCAGGGTCTTTTGCAGCGAGAGCGGCGGGGTATACTCGCTGTCCCGCACGGCGTGGAAGCTGCGGCTGATGCGCCGGAAGGCATCGTCCCGGTCGAACCGCAAGCCGTTCTGCCCCGAAAGCGCCCAGTCCAGCGTAGGGGCACGGTAGAGCGGCAGGGCGGCGTGGCCGTCCTTCATCTTTGCACCGGAAAGTTCCAGCGTGTCGTTCAGCTCGTCCAGTCCTTCCAGACTGTCATCCAGCCGCAGCAGACTGCCGTCCCGCAGGCGGTGGTAGCGTTTTTTCTGGTGCAGGGACTGCAAAAGCTCCCGCAGTTCCTCCACCGGGAACGCGCCGGTGTCCACTTCCAGATCCAGCACACTGCCGTGCACCGAAACCCCTACCGAGATCTTAGGCGGGGCGGCCTGTAAGTTGCGGAAAGCATCGGTCTGGTACACCTCGCCCATGGCCAGCAGGGCGGGAATGCCCTCTTCCAGCAATTGGAAAAGCGCCTCCTCCCCGGAAATGCTGTAATGCCCCGGCTTGCCGCTCTCGGGTTCCAGATAGGTCTCCAGCAGGCGCTTTGCCCGGTTCTCGGTGCGGGCATCCCGCAAAAGGTCGGGCGGCACCGGCTCGCCGGGGGCTACCCTGTCCTCTCCGTACAGAAAGACCGGGTACGCCGTGACGGTAAGCCCTCGGTCGGCATCCAGATAAAACTGCACCACCGGTTCCAGCGGGATCTGGTTCAGCAGCAGCCGGTCGGGGTCCACGATGTTGACCCGGTTGCCCAGCTCCGGCAGCACATAGCTGCAAAAAGCGGCGGCGTCCGCGCTGGTAAAGAACAAGCTGCGCCCGCCAAAGGTGTCCAGTACCGGCAGAACCCGGCGGCACTCCTCCCGCTGCATCCGCCAGAGGGTGGTTTCGCCCAGCAGGTAGGCATAGTCCAGCCCCTGCACCCCGCTGAGTGCCGGGGTACAGCTCAGCTGCACGCCGCCCTTGCGGCGCTCCACCTTCAGGCTGATGACCGGCAGGCCCTCTTTAAGGGTATAGCCGCCCACGACGCCCTCGGCAGCGTAAAGCTCCACAAGAGCATCCAGCCCCTCGCCGGTCAGCGGCAGACCGCCCGCCGGGCCTTTCTCCCAGCCGGAGCGCATGGTGCCCTCGGCTTCAAACGCCTGCCGGGCGCTCACCTGACGGCGCAGCAGCCGCAGCAGCTGCTGTGCATCCGGAGCAAAGGCATCCCACCGGTGCACAAAGGCCAGCGATTTCCCGTAGCTGACGCTTTCGCCCCGCTCGATCGCATCCAGAAACTGCGGGATGCTTTTTACCAGATACTGCCGCCCGCCGATGCCATCCGAGACCCGCAGCCGCAGCCAGATACGGCCATTGTGCGGCGTAAGCTCCGGTTCCAGCAGAGCAAAGCCGGTGCGCTGGGCGGTGTTCTGGGGCTGGGGCTGCGCATCCTCCCGCTGGTAGCGCTTCAGCAGCAGCTGGGCCTCATAGTCGGTCTCCGGCTCTTCGCCCCGCCACTTGCGGCCAAACAGCATATCCAGCCCGGCGCTGTAACTGTCCTTGCGGGGTTCGGTGCTCAAGCCTGCAACGCCCCGCTGCACCCCGGGGATGCTCTCCGGCTTTTTTTCCGGGGCAGGCGGGTTCTTTTCCGCGTCCTGCAGCAGCAGCGCGCCAATATGCTTACAGTAGGTGCCGTCGCCGTTTTGATTATAGGGGCAGTCGCAGGAGGCGCTGACAAAGCTGCCGTTTTCCCGCAGCCAGACCTGCGTATAATAGCAGTCCGGCCCGCTGCCCTGCACCAGCGCCGTCAGGTGCCGCACCCCGTCCTCGTTGGTGGTGCAGCTGCTTTGCAGGATACGCTTGCGGTACTTCTGCGCCCGCTCAAAGATAGACTTGCCCAGCAATGTGCGGATCTCCTGTGCGTCCATGTGGTCTCCCTCCCCTGTGCTGTCGCGGTTCCGGTCTATTCTATAAGAATACCGCGTTCCACCCCGGGATGCAAGGGCAGAAGGGTAAAAAACGTTTAGAAAGCGCGGGCGGGACGATTTTGAATGGCCTCCGCTTTGCTTTGGCCATCTTCAGCGGAAAAATTATTTTTATATAGAGCAATACCGGAGCGTCTGCGGACGCTCCGGTATTGCATTTTTCACGGGAAAGGCCGTAAAGGCAAACGGCATTTGCAGTGCCTGTTTCCTGCGGAAACATCCGCACTGCGGGGTTGCTTCTTGGCTCTCAACAGGTCAAAGAAAAAGCACCCGCAAACGCCTTCGGGTGCCAATGCACAGACGGGAAGGGTTGCAGGTGCCTTCTTTGTTTTAGGAAACTCCGCGCTTGCGGGTCTTGAGGTGGTACATCTCCTGATCGGCCTTATCGATCAGGTCGTGCACGGTGGCAATGTCCGGCTCAAGGCGGGCGCAGCCGATGCTGATCTCGATCTGGTAGGGCTTGCCGGAGGCGGCGTTGGCTGCGTCCAGCTCCCGCTGGATGGAGGTGATCAGGGTGCGCACCTCCACACTGTTGCAGCCGCAGGCGATGCAGAATTCATCGCCGCCGTAACGCGCCAGCACGCCGTTGTAGTTGGCGCACACCTTTTTCAAAATGCCCGCCAGCAGTACCAGCGCGGCGTCCCCCTCCAGGTGGCCGTACTCATCGTTGATGTGCTTGAAGTGATCCATGTCCATCATGAGGAAGTGCAGCGAGCGGTTGGGGTGACGGCGGTAGTAGGGCAGCTCGCTTTCCAGATACCGCAGCGCCACGATGCGGTTGCTGACGCCGGTCAGGGTATCCACCGTAAACTTGGTCTGCAACACCAGCACATACACGCACACCAGCCCCAGCGTAATGCCGCAGCACAGCAGCCCGCGCCCGGGCAGCCAGCCTTGCAGCAAAAAGCCTGACGCCGGCGCAAGCGCGAGCAGCAGCAGGGTCTTCAGTTCCTCCTTGGGTGTTTCCTGCTTCCAGTGGCTCAGCGTCCAGCTGCAGCGGAGAAAGGCCGCCGCCAGATAGGCAAGCCCCACCAGCTTCGCCCCCCAGAACAGGGTGCTGCCCCGCAGCCCCTCTGCATCCAGATAGCAGAAGCCGTTTTCGTCCCGCGTTGTCAGCAGTGCCAGCAAAAGCAGCGCCACCGGTGCGGCGCTGAGCGCCAGCCTGCGGCCGTCCTCCATCCATGTACGCCCCAGCTCTGCCTCCACATACAAAAACACCAGCTGGCAGCAGCACGCCGCCAGCAGATAAAACAGAATACTGCCCCCGGCGTTCAGCCGGTAGGTCAGGGGGATGCCCAGATCCTGCCACGCGCCCAGCTGCGCCAGCGCACTGCCATGATCTACGATCGTCAGCGCCCCGGCAGACCACAGCAGCGCCGTGAACAGCCGCCCGGGCAGACTTTTATCCCGCATTTTCTGCTGCGCCCGCAGCAAGACCGCCAGCGTGACCAGACAGAACCCACTGACCTGAGTATGGGCAATAGCATCCATGCCGCAACGCTCTCCTTTATCCTAGGGCGGCTTTGGGCGGCTTTGCGCCGTCCCGCCCCTTTTTCGCTCTTCCAACGTTCCTTTTTCGCACAGACCCATTGTACCAAATCCATAACAAATATGCAACACAAACCGAAAAAATTCGTACAAAAAAAGACACCGGAACGTCTTTCGGCGTTCCGGTGTCTCTTGGAATCATATCACTTTGCCTGCGGATGGGCGGCATCGTTGCGCAGGGCGCTTTCGCGGATCTTTTCCAGCGTCTGCTCGCTGAGGATGTGCTCTGCCTTGCAGGCGTCCTCGGCTGCGGTCTGCTCGTCCACGCCCAGCTGCACAAAGAAGTGGGTCAGCAGCTGGTGGCGGCTGTAAATGCGCTGAGCGATCTCCAGCCCGGGCTCCAGCAGGGTCAGGTTGCCTTCGCCGTCCACCGCGATATAGCCGTTCTCCCGCAGCTTTTTCATGGCGATGCTCACGCTGGCTTTGGTAAAGCCCAGCTCATTGACAACGTCAATGGAGCGCACTTTGCCCATACGCTGGCTCAGCATCAGGATCGTTTCAAGATAATCTTCTGCGGACTGGTGGATCTGCATGGTTTGTCCGGCCTCCTGCCTTATTCCCTCTGGGGGATTTTTCCGACAGGGGATGTGTACCCTCTGTCGTATGTTAAAGGATATCACACTTTTGCGGTTGATGCAAGTAATTCGCAGCAAGTTTTGTTAAGCTAACCATATTTTTCTGCACAGAACTGCTGTTTTGCCGGTTTTGTACCGCGCCTGTTTTGTGCAAAGGGTGCAATTTAGAGCGCAGCCAGATAGGCCGCAGGGCCTTCCTCGTACAGGTCGCCGCCGTGGGCATCCAGCACAACGGTCAGGGGCATATCCTGCACGGTCAGGCGGCGCACCGCCTCACAGCCCAAGTCCGGCCATGCGATCACTTCCAGCGTCTGCACGCTTTTTGCCATCAGTGCACCGGCACCGCCCAGCGCAGCCAGATACACCGCGCCGTTGCGCACCACAGCCGCCTTGACGGCGGCATCCCGCTTGCCCTTGCCGATCATGATCTTGTTGCCAAGATCCAGCAGCCGGGGGCTCATGGCGTCCATGCGCCCGCTGGTGGTAGGCCCTGCCGAGCCGATGACTTCGCCCGGGCGCTCCGGGGTGGGGCCTACATAATAGATGGCGCTGCCTTCCAGATCAAAAGGCAGAGTCTCGCCCTTGTCCAGCGCCTCCATCATCCGCTTGTGTGCCTGATCCCGGGCGGTGTACACCACGCCGGAAAGCAGCACGGTATCCCCCGCCTTCAGCGGGGCAAGATCCTGCGCGGTGCAGGGGGTAGTCAGTCTGTATTCCATCGTTCTCCCCTCCTTACAGCTCCGCGCTGGCGCGGCGGGTCACATGGCAGGAAACGTTCACAGCCACCGGCAGACCCGCCACATGGGTGGGCATCTGCTCAATGGCAAGGCCAAGACAGGTGGTCTTTCCGCCAAAGCCCTGCGGGCCGATGCCCAGTGCATTGATGGCGGCAAGCAGCTCCTGCTCCAACTGGGCGTAGTAGGGGTCGGGGTTGGGGACATCCAGCGGGCGCAGCAGCGCCTTTTTGGCAAGATACGCCACCTTGTCAAAGCTGCCGCCCACGCCGATGCCCAGCACGATGGGCGGGCAGGGGTTGGAGCCCGCCAGCTTTACGGTATCCACCACGAACTTTTTAAAGCCCTCCACGCCGTCGGCGGGCTTGAGCATCTGGATGCGGCTCATGTTCTCGCTGCCAAAGCCCTTGGGCGCTACCGTGATGCGGCAGCCCTCGCCGTCCACCAGATGCACCGTGATGGCCGCCGGGGTGTTATCGCCGGTGTTGCCCCGGCGCAGCGGGTCGGCCACGATGCTCTTGCGCAGGTAGCCGTCCGTATAGCCCCGGCGCACGCCCTCGTGGATGGCGGCTTCAAAGCTGCCGTCAATATGCACATCGGTGCCCAGCTCCACGAACACACAGGCCATGCCGGTATCCTGACAGATGGGCAGGTCTTTCTCCTTTGCAGCGCCAAGGTTCGACCACAGCAGGTCTAATGTGTTCTTTGCCAGCGGCCACGGCTCTTCTTCCCGCGCCTTTTCCAGCGCTGCCTGCACGTCCTGCGGCAGCTGGGTGTTGGCTTTAATGCAGAGCCGCGCCACCGTATCCGTAATACTCTGTGCGGAGATCGTTCTCATGCCTGTATCCTCCGCTTACAGCCGTGCCACGCCGGTCTCGCGGGCAGCCTTTGCCACGGCATTTGCCACAGCCTCGGCCACGCGGGGGTCGAACGCGCCGGGGATGATGTTCTCCTCGCTGCGGTCGGCATCGGTGATGAGGTCTGCAATGGCGTAGGCAGCAGCCAGCTTCATCTCATTGTTGATATCCCGGGCGCGGACGCTGAGTGCACCCTTGAACAGGCCCGGGAAGCACAACACGTTATTGACCTGATTGGGGAAGTCGCTGCGGCCGGTAGCCATCACCCGCACGCCGCCCGCCTTGGCTTCATCCGGCATGATCTCCGGGGTGGGATTGGCCATGGCAAAGACGATGGCGTCCTTGTTCATGGTCTTGCACAGCTCGGTGGTCAGGATGCCGGGGCGGGACACACCGATGAACACATCTGCGCCCTCCAGCGCTTCCTTCAGGCCGCCCTTGATCTGGCGGGGGTTGGTCACCTCGCCCAGCCAGTTCTTGTGTGCTTCGGCGCTGTTGCAGCCCTTGTACAGGGTGCCGAACTGATCCACCGCCACGATGTCCTTTGCACCGGCGGTCATGAGCATCTTGATGATGGCGGTACCGGCAGCGCCGGGGCCGTTCAGGACGATGTGCACGTCCTCCATCTTTTTATTCACCACCCGCAGGGCGTTGATGAGGGCAGCAGTGACCACGATGGCGGTGCCGTGCTGGTCGTCGTGGAACACGGGGATGTCCAGCTCCCGCTCCAAGGTCTCCTCGATCTCGAAGCACTCGGGGCTCTTGATGTCCTCCAGATTGATGCCGCCAAAGGTGGGCGCGATGGCCTTGCAGGCAGCAATGACGCTGGCGGCGTCGTGGGCGTCGATGCAGATGGGGAAGGCGTCTACGCCGCCGAACTCCTTGAACAGCACGGCCTTGCCCTCCATGACCGGCAGACCGGCTTCGGGGCCAATGTCGCCCAGACCCAGCACAGCGGTGCCGTTGGAGACAACGGCTACCATGTTGCCCTTGAAGGTGTACTTATACACATCCTCGGGGTTTTCCTTGATCTTGCGGCAGGGCTCTGCCACACCGGGGGTGTAGGCGGTGGACAGGTCATCGCGGGTGGCGACCTCCACCTTGCTCACGATGCCCACCTTTCCCTTGTGGGTCTCGTGCATTTCCAGAGCTGCTTTATTGTAATCCATGGTTTTATCCTCCAATTTCAGCAAAAGGCTTTCCCCCGCAGGGAAAGGCTCATACAGTTTTATTGTAACAGAACCGCCGGGGTATTTCCACCGGTTTTGCGGCATTTCCCACCCCAAAGCGGGCAAAAGTGATACCTGTGCCGGGCGATATTTGTGGAATTTTCGCAAAAATCTTTTCTTTTCGTATTTTTCCGTTATAATAGTAAGGTATGACATTTGCATTTTCCGTGAAAACGGTCTGCTATTTTTAGGAGGTATCTCTTTTGAAACGCATTACCAAGATCCTGTTGTGTGTGCTGTGCGCGGTGGCTGCTGTGCTGTGCGTAGCTGCGGCCTGCTTTATGCTGCTCAAAAAGCAGAGCGGCACCACGGCAAACTCTGCCGCATCCGGCGCAAGCGTGTCCATCTACGGCAAGGTGTCGGATTTCGACTACGCCAGCTTCGATTATTCTGAGGGGCTGGACGATAACGGCCACTGGACCGGCATCCGCGCACTGGACTATGTGACGTTGCCGGAGGATGTATCCGCGCTGCCGCTTTCCAAGGCCGATATCGAGCCCACTGAAGCCGAGATCCAGACCCAGATCGACACTTTGCTGAACCAGTACGCCACCACCCAGAACATCACCGACCGGGCAGCCCAGAGCGGCGACACCGTGAACATCGACTATTCCGGCGCGGTGGATGGCGTAGCCTTTACCGGCGGCACCGCCACCAGCTACGACCTGACGCTGGGCAGCCACACCTTTATTGACGGCTTCGAGGATCAGATCATCGGCCACAACATCGGTGACACCTTTGATGTGACCGTCACCTTCCCGGAGGGCTACGGCGACTCCACCGACGCCGAGGGCAACACCATCCCCCTCAGCGGCAAGGAGGCCGTGTTCAGCGTGACCCTGAACGCCATCACCCAGAGCGTTGTCCCCACCCTGACCGACAAGTGGGTGGAGACCAATTTTGCCGCCAGCGACGACCTGCACACCGCAGACGCCCTGCGCCAGTACTTTGACAGCGCCCTGTACGCCAACAATCTGGACAACGCCGCGATGGACTACCTGCTCACGAACTCCACCTTTAAAGAAGTCCCCACCCAGATCACCAGCTACTACATCCGGATGTTCCTGAACTACCACTCTCAGCTGGCTACCCAGTACGGCATGGAGCTGGACGCCTACGCACAGGCCAAGGGCTACGCCGATGCCGACGCGATGCTGGCGGACTCCGATGCCTACTTTGAGCATCTGGCCAAGCAGGATCTGGTTTTTCAGGCCATTGCGGAGCAGCTGGACATCACCCCCACACAGGAGCAGATCGACAGCGCCAACAGCTCCTACGCCGACACCTACGGCGCACAGCGCAGCATGCTGAACGCCTTGCAGCTGGCAGTGTTGGACAAGGTGGAGGAAAGCGCAGTGCTTTCCTGACAGTGCGTCTGCCGGAGCGTGAACGATTTCAATGCGCTCCGCTAACGGGTTGCGGCTCCCAGCATCCGCTTCGTGCCTTGAGCGGCACTCGCGTCTTGCTGGCCGCTGCCCCAACAACTCCTCCCTGTTTCCGCCACTGGCGGCGGTCGTCGTCGTTGCTGGCCATAAATAGCGGAATCATTCTTTTTTATTTTGCTTTTGTCGTGCCCTGCGGGGCACGACAAAAGCATTTTTCACCGAAGGAGTCGGCACATGAAGCGGCATCTCAATCGCTGCCGTTTCGACCATGGCCTTTCTCGTGAAAAGGCAATCCAGAAAAGCCCGCAGGCTTTTCTGGATTGCAAATATAAAAATAAAATTTCCGCTGAATATAGCCAGAGCAAACGTGTCGGCTATTCCAAATCGTCCAATTATCTCTATTATACTCTTTCGGTGACCAGCTGGAAGCCGGCCTTGGTCAGCTCGGTGCGGATCTGCTCAATCTGGGCGGCATCGCGGGTCTCCAGCGTCAGCTTGAGGAAGCAGCTGGAAATGGGCATATTGGGGTCGGAGCCGTCATGCTGCACCGACACCACATTGCTGCCGCAGCGGGATACCACCTCGGCCACCTTTTTCAGCTGGCCGGGCTTGTCCTCCAGTGCGATGGTCAGATTTGCCTTGCGGCCGCTCATCACAAGACCGCGGGTGATGACACGGTTCAGGATGTTCACATCAATGTTGCCGCCGGAGATGACGCAGGCCACCTTTTTGCCCTCCACCGGCAGCTTGTGGAACAGTACTGCTGCCACCGGCACAGCGCCTGCACCCTCAGCCACCAGCTTCTGGTTCTCCATCAGGGAGAGAATGGCCGCCGCCGTCTCGTCCTCGGTCACGGTAACGATATCGTCCACATACTGCTCGCATAGCTGATAGGTCAGCTCGCCCGGGGTCTTGACCTGAATGCCGTCCGCAAAAGTGGAAGCAGCTTTCAGGGTCTGGTACTTGTGCTCGTGCAGGCTGCGGTACATACTGGGGGCGCCCTCGGCCTGTACGCCGTATACTTTGACCTCCGGGCGCAGGGTCTTGATGGCAAAGGCAATACCGGAGATCAGTCCGCCGCCGCCCACCGGCACCACCACAGCATCCACATCCGGCAGCTGATCGAGAATTTCCAGGCCGATGGTGCCCTGCCCGGCAATGACCTGCTCGTCATCGTAGGGGTGGATAAAGGTCATGTCGTACTCCTTTTGCAGCTGCACGGCCTTGTCGTGGGCTTCGTCGTAGGTGCCGGGCACAAGGCAGACCTCCGCGCCCAGATTTTTGGTGTTCTCCACCTTCATCAGGGGTGCGCCGTCCGGCATACAGACGATGCTGCGGATGCCGCGCCGGGTAGCGGCCAGCGCCACCCCCTGCGCATGGTTGCCCGCAGAGCAGGCAATGACGCCCTTGGCGCTCTCCTCCTCAGAAAGCTGGCTGATTTTATAGTAAGCGCCCCGCACCTTAAAGCTGCCGGTGGCCTGCAGGTTCTCGGTCTTAAGGTACAGCTGGCAGTCCTTGGACAGCTTGGGGGCTTCGATGAGGTCGGTCTTGCGCGCCACGTCCTTCAGCACAAAGGCGGCGTGGTAGATCTTATCCAGAGTCAGCATGACAGATACTTCCTTTATTTTTCGTGATGTCATCCAGTATAAGTTACAAAAATTGTTTTGTCAAATGAATTTCGTTCACGATAAACGGCATAAAAAAGAGAAAGGCAGTGGTAAAGCCACCGCCTTTCTCTTTTTATTCTCATTACCGCCCACGGCCACCGCCGCCGCCGTGGCTGGAACCACCGCCCATGCCACCGAAGCCGCCGCCAAAACCGCCTGCTCCACCGGTCGCACCGCCGCCATAGCTGGGGTCCACTCCGGCAAAGCCGAACTGATCATACCGCTGGCGCTTCTCCTTATCGGAGAGCACCTCGTACGCCTCGTTGACCTCCTTGAACTTAGCCTCGGCTTCCTTATCGCCGGGGTTCAGGTCAGGATGGTATTTCTTTGCCAGCTGGCGAAAGGCCTTTTTTATTTCATCTTCACTGGCGCCCTTTTGCAGGCCCAGCACCTCATAGTAATCTCTTTTCTCTGCCATTCATCTCACCCTTTATTACAGGATCATGCAGAGAAAATGGTTTTATCCTCTGCAAGCAGGACAGCGCAGCGGCAAAACTGCCTCTGCGCGCCCCATTACAATTTGTTTTTCGGTTAGTTATCGTCTACCTCACGGTAATCGGCGTCTACCACGCCGTCATCGGGAGCAGCACCCGCACCGGCCGCACCGCCCATATCGGGGCCGGCGGCACTGGAAGCGCCGGCATTGGACTGATATACCTTACCGAAGACCTCCATGGAAACCTTGGCCAGGTCATCGGTGGCCGCCTTGATCATTTCGTCATCGGTGCCCTTCAGCGCTTCCTTTACGGCATCGGTCTTTTTCTCGATGGTGGCCTTATCCTCAGCGGAGATCTTATCGCCCAAATCCTTTACGGTCTTCTCGGTCTGGTACACGATCTGATCGGCGTTATTGCGGGTATCAATGGCCTCACGGCGCTTCTTATCCTCAGCAGCGTACTGCTCGGCTTCCTTCACGGCACGCTCCACATCGTCCTTGTTCATATTGGTGGAGGAGGTGATGGTGATGCCGGTCTCCTTGCCGGAGCCCAGATCCTTGGCAGATACATGGACAATGCCGTTGGCATCAATATCGAAGGTCACTTCGATCTGCGGAACGCCGCGGGGAGCGGCGGGGATGCCGGTGAGCTGGAAGTTGCCCAGAGTCTTATTATCGGCAGCCATTTCACGCTCGCCCTGCAGTACATGGACCTCAACGGTGGTCTGGCCATCGGCAGGGGTGGTGAAGATCTGCGTCTTCTTGGTGGGGATGGTGGTATTGCGCTCGATGACCTTGGTCATGACGCCGCCCAGGGTCTCCACACCCAGGGACAGAGGAGTAACATCCAGCAGCAGCAGGCCCTTGACATCGCCGGTGAGAACACCGCCCTGCAGGGCAGCGCCCAGGGCCACACACTCATCGGGGTTGATCCCCTTGAAG
>ERZ1026943.537-NODE-537-length-19519-cov-4.339499_pt1 | contig 19519 bp, 20 predicted proteins | sample MGYA00519461_ERZ1026943 | MGnify/ENA primary metagenome ERZ1026943 (study PRJEB26926, sample SAMN06164617) | human gut metagenome | biome: ENVO:00009003; feature: ENVO:2100002; material: ENVO:00002003 | host: Homo sapiens | place: USA | collected 2012 ...
ACGAGATGCTCAGGAGTCTCGTGGGCTCGGAGATGTGTATAAGAGACAGATGCTTATCTCGTACTCGGTAACATCAAAGTCATACTTTGTGCGTATCTTATCGTTAAGACACATCATTTCACCAAGCTCCACATCAAAGACCTTTTCACAGCAGCTGCATATCATATGAAAATGCGGATCTGTCCTGCCGTCAAAACGAACGCTTCCGTAAGAACTGCATATTTTCTTCAGTATGCCGTGTTCCGCAAGCTGATTGAGATTACGGTAAACTGTACCGAGGCTTATTTTAGGATAACTGCGTCTGGCTATATCGTAGACCTGCTCGGCGGTAGGATGGACAGGATTTGAAACAACGATATTCATTATGCAATTTCTCTGTTGAGAATAATTCATACTGCCCTCCTGTCAGGTATAACTCTCGTTATCCGTGACCCAATGACGAACTCTCAGAGGAATACCAAGCCCCTCTGCAAGCTCCTTGCACTGCTCAATCTGCTCAGGCTTTATTATATCAACCACGGTAAACATAACCTCAGGCACGATAGTTTTTACCGTTGCGGCAAAATTAAGCATAGAATTGAATGACGGAAGCCCGAACTTAGGACGTGAGACCTCAAGATAGCTCTCAGGGTCGGGAGCGTTAAGGCTTATGGAAATACAATCTATTATATATCTCATCTTGTATGAATCAAACGCAGGGTTGATAAAATCAACAAGTCCGTTTGTGTTGATACGAATCTTCATATCGGTAGTCTGCTTTACATACTTTGCGACCTCAAGCAGAACATCGGCACGCTCCATAGGCTCGCCGTAACCGCAGAAAACAAGCTCGTGAAGTCCCGTCTTATCAAAATCGTCGAAAGCCTTGATAATTTCTTCATAGCTCGGCTCGTGCTCAAGCCACAGGCTGTCATTATCCGCAACGCTGTCGCCGTTCTTTCTTATGCAGAAAACGCACGAACACGGACATCTGTTTGTTATATTAGCATAAAGCTTACCTTCAAACTCATAGAATATTGTCATATTACACCTCCGTGGATAAACTGATAATCTTTCTCACATTAGTATAACATAACGCTGAAAATTAGTCAATAGCTAAATCGGCATTTTAATGCGAAAAATCGCCACCCGCAAAAAAATTATATCCTGTCATATATTTCATCTGCTTTTAAAGAAGTAAATGACAAAGGAAAGTACACGCCTGAAGTCCGGCTCTCCTTCATTGTTATCAATACACGGTTACAGCAGTTGTAATAAGCACTGTCGCTAACTTTCAGACGCTCTACATAAGGAGCGGCTCCTTCCGACAGCATAGCAAGGCTTCCTGTATCTGTTTCAGCAATTTCACCGCTGAGATAGCTTTCGACATTGTACTGAGCTATTCTTGCATCGGGGTCGCAGAAGCACAGCGCACCGAGCATTACGGAAAACGATATAAAAAGCGTTGCCACTGTTTTCATACCGGGGAATATCTCGTGCAATATCAGCACAAGAAAAACTATGCCGAGAAGTATCATAAACCACGATGTATAGAATCTAAGCCCTGTAAGCCCATATTCACCGATATACATTATCATCTTTGACATTGCACTGCATATAAGCAGTATTGTAATCAGGCTGAAAACCGCCGAGTATATTCTTACGGCAACGGGCTTTCTGCCGTTTTCGTTTCTCTTTGCAAGAACACCCGCAAGAAATATCACCATAAGGTCAAGCACTGCCACTCCGCACAGCTCAAAAAAGCCTTGTCTTGCATATTCGCTATAGCTGTAGCCGTCGGGAAGAACTCCGCCGAATGCGCTCAGATAGTACGGCAGCTGGCAGGCAAAGAACAAAAGATAGATAAGTATAAGCGGCGTCAGCGCAGAACATATTGCGACAGCAGGCACCTTTGCCGCTCTCCCTGTATCGCCTGTCATTTTACGCTTTCTGCCTTTCGCACCGCTCATTGCTCCGAACAGCAGGAACGACAGCGGTATGCTTACCGCAAGAATTATTACGTTGCTGAAAAAGTTGTCGAAAAATCCGCCTGTTATACCTGATAATAATCTTCCGAAATTATCATCGGCGCTTGAAAGTGCCGTACACGCTATAATCACGGCAGGAATTGAGCAAAGCGCTCCGAGCAGAATATATAACGCTGTTTTGCTTTTTTCTCCTTTTTCCTTATTTGCAAAAGGAACAGCCACGCACTTTGGCGCTGCGGAAAAGTTTGCAAACGGCACTGCGAATACAGCCTCGCATATTTCCCTTAAGAATCCGTCCGAAAACAGCGGTTTTGAGGTTATAAAGCTGTAAGCAAAATAACAGAGCAGTATTGCAGCATATACCCACGACAAAAATCTTACAAGCCCTGTCGATGAAAACACAGGAACAGCACAGAACAGCATCACACAGCCGAAAATCGCCCATTGTGAAGCGGTCGGCTTTTTGCCGATATATATTACTGCCATAACCGCAAGGATCGCCACTATAACGTGATACCAGCCCGACGCTATAACCTCTGCAAACGGGAATATTTCTCCCTCGGTAAAGAACAGCTTCAGTGTTATAAAGCCGATTATAACGGTCATCACAGCGAATATGAAGTCACGGATGCCGTATACTTTCTTCGCTTCGGGCGGACCTTGCATCTGCCTTTGAGACTGTACGAACTGCCCGTCCGCTCTGCCGTATACATTCACCGGCGGAACGTTACCGCACTGCTCCGCATTTTCCGCATAATTATAGTATTCATTCATCTTCTCCACCGCCTTTATAACACAGAATATCTCCGGGCTGACACTGCAGCACCTCACATATCTTTTCAAGCGTTGAAAATCTTATCGCCTTTGCCTTGCCCGTTTTCAGCACCGACAGATTTGCAGGTGTTATTCCTATTGCGGCGGCAAGCTCGTTGGATGAGATTTTCCGCTTTGCCATCATTACATCAAGATTTATTTCAATTGCCATATCAGTACCTCACAGCTCAGATAGTAAAGTCGTTCTCTTCCTTTATTACGATTGCCTGTTCAAAGACGTTCTTTATAACACGCAGTATCAGTCCGAAAAATGCCGCCGCTATAACCACAAGCCACGCAAACGGTCTTATAAAGCTGAAATAGATAAAGATAACGCTTACGGCAAAACAGCAATACGATATAAGCCGTAATATTTTCACGTTGGCGGGTATGAACACCTTGTCGTGCCTTATGTTTGAAAGCAGACGGTCAAGTGCCGTAACTATCACAAGTGCTGCTGCCGCCGCAAGATAAAGAGTGATTATCATAGGCAGATACACCGAGCTTCCTGTCAGTGCAATGATGCCGTTATCGTAGACCCGGACAATTAAAGGTGCAAATATACAGCAGGCGATTATAATCACGAATACTATCCTGACAAGCACGAGAGATAAAGTAGCCGAAAAATTCTTTCTGTTCAAAAAATCATATCCTTTCATAAGGCACTGCCTTTGTTTTTTTGAATTATAGCACTAACATTCTCGTTTGTCAATAGATTTTTATTGTTTTTCGATAATTTTTTATTGCAAAATAAAAAAAGCAGGTGGATTTACCTGCTCTTTGGGCTGTCAATTATATCTTTTCCTCGCTGTACGCTTCTAACGCCCGTATACTACCCGCCTCCGATATTTCGGTGCGAATACTATAAGATACTTGCAATTTCTCTTTGAATGTGATAAACCATGATTGTCATTCATTTGACAGTCCTCCTTTTGATATTCTGTGGTTGCCAAACCCACTTCTATTATATCACAAATCAAATCGGCGCAAGCCGACACGGCGGTACGCCGTACTTTTGTCTTTTGACAAAAGGATTTGATGATAAAATGTTCTCAGACAGGCGGTTATCCGCCGACCGTGCTTTTGCACGGGATAATCCGTGTAAACGGATTATCTGTCTGGGGTTATTATATTATAGGAGGACTTTTTACTAAAGTCTTTTATTCCACCGCTTCAAGCGGTGGTTTATTTTTGCTAAAGCTACAAAAATAACCGCCGACCTTACAGCCGGCGGTTCACTTTATCCATATATAAATAACTCAGTTAAGATACATAAATCCCTGTATCACAACGCCAATAATCATAATAAGCGCAAGCACCCCCGCACCTATCTTCATACCTATTCCGAGCCTTTCACGATTTTTCTGCTTCATACTCTTACGCTCCTTGAACTATATATTTTAATTATACACCGATTAATTTCCGCTGTCAAGCAGAATGTACCTGCATAACCGGCAGAATGTCCGGAATAAACTGTATCATTATCTTTCCGGAGTGTGATATTATGTTTATATCGGTACTGCAAACCGCACTGCAGAGCCTTATCTTCTTTGCTCTGCATTTTAAAAGCAACGGTTCATTTCCCCGACAGCTTTCCGCAAAGGAAGAACGTGAATGCCTTGAAAAAGCGGCTCAGGGCGACCTTGCCGCCCGTGACAAGCTGATAAACCACAACCTTCGCCTTGTGGCATATATCGTAAAAAAGCACTACCCCGACAGCAAGGAAGCGGACGATCTTATCTCGATAGGCATAATCGGGCTTATCCGTGCCGCAGAAACCTTTGATTACAGAAAGAACATCAGCTTTTCCACCTATGCGGGAAAATGCATAAATAATCAGATAAGAATGTACTTTCGTAAAACAAAGCATCAGCAGACGGAGGTTTATATGAACGACCCGATGGACTGCGACAAAGACGGAAACGCCGTCACCCTTGCCGATATTTTCAAGGACGGAACGGACGTTGCCGAGGAGGCCGCTCTTAACATCGAGCTTGATAAAATGTACCGATATATAGACGAGGAGCTTGACGAGCGTGAAAAAGAAATACTTACAAAGCGTTACGGTCTGTCTAAAACATCCTACCGCACCGACAGGATAATGACCCAGCGTGAAGTCGCAGACGAGCTTGGCATAAGCAGGAGCTATATTTCAAGAATAGAAAAGAAAGCCCTCGAAAAGCTCCGCTCACGCTTTGAAAAAGGAGATTGATACAGAAGTATAAATGACCGATTTGTAGAAAAACTGATTCTTATTAAAGCGACACAGTGAAATATATCGCCAACATCGCTTAAAACACTTTCCATACCGACAAGGAGCTAATATTTTCGTGACCTTATCAATGCAACTGCACTAACATTTACCCTTCAAAAAAACGCACTAACCTGAGATATATGTACTAACCTGCGGACATGTAGCGTTAAGCGTCCCTGCACTTACAGGATATACAATGTTCAGGTAGTTTTACGAGTTCCGCCAACACCCCAGGCGGAGTGGTGGTGTGAGTAAGGAAAGAGGGATGCCACGCTGAGCATTGCTTTAGCAATGCTCCCGCTCCTCACGTCGCTCAAGAGGAATAACTGATTTGGGAGAAAACCTAAGGGATAGGGTTAGGGGCGGCAGTCCCTCACCCTAGTCCCTTTGGTTGTCTCCCGCGTGAATAGCAGCAACGTTATTAAATGGAATAGCGAACCCGAGAAGTGCTGTCCGACAAAAAGAACTATCGGTAGCTTATTATCATAGTCAAAACTGAATGATATAACAGAAGCACATCAAATACAAGACTTTTTCTACAAATTGACCGCTCCGCCGTAAAAAATACGGCGGAGCGGTTTTTATCAATTATTCTTTGAAAGCCATATACTTGCCACATCAAGAGCCTCATAAAGACTGCCTCTTTCGCTCGTCTTTGTGATTATCTCTGTAGCCGGGGTTTTCGGATCGGTTGACATAAGCTGTACCCTTGTCTTGTCGGCTATCTCAAGATCCTTGACCTTGTGGGTGGATAATACAGTCAGCATGGCAACGTATTTGTCTGACATATTGCCATAATAGATAGTGTTGTCTTTCCTTACAAGAGGAAGACCTTTGTAGGTGAAAAATTCCTGCTCTGTCATAATAACCTCCACCGTTGCACTAACGGTCAGTATGTGACGGACAGATCCCGTGCAAAATTTAAGATCCGCCCCCTGTCGTCACATATCAATTATAATGCCCTGCGGCATCAGAACTCTGATACTATCTCTCCGCCAGAGAGAAGCGCATTCAGATTTTCAAGAAGTCTTGTCGCATATATCTGCCTTACCTTGTAGCGGACATCGCCGTTTACAACGATAATGCAGGTACGGTCGCTCTCGCTCGCATAGAACTCGACAACGTCGCTCTCCTTGCCTTCTTCACGATGATCGTAGGTGACACCTGCGATGAACTTGTTGTCGCCTGTAAGATCGTCAAGGTAAATCTGCTCTGCGTATGCCGAAAGCAGATACTGATAGAATGCCTTGAACTTGGCTGAATCTACCTTCTTGCCTTCGTATGTGAAGCTCGACTTGTCAGCGTCGCCCGTAATAGTGAAATCATATGCCTTTCTGTCGCTGTCATAGATTGTTACACCGTCAAGATAGTAGATATAAGGTGTAAGGAACAGCTTATAAAGCATATTTTCGGGTGTTGCGGTAAGCCACGGCAGAGAGTCGGGAGAGAACACATATATTGCGTCCTTGCCTGAGAGCATACCATAGTAGCCCGTTATCGTCTTTATCTCTTCGCCTGTTTCATCGTTCTTTGTAACAGTGTAGACAGCAGAGCCTAAAGTGAGCTTGGTAACGGTTTCCTTGTTGCTTACCATAGTAACGGTGCAGTACGGATCGTCAAGACCCGCCTGCTTTTTCTGCTCGTCTGTGGGAGATACGGCAAACACATCTGAAGCCGATATTCCGAACAGGCCGAAAATCACTTTCTTGTCAAGCTCATCGTCTGCAAGGATATTGTTGTGGCTGGACATCTCATAAGCAACGTATGTTGACGAAAACTTCTTTTCGGTTTCCTCGGGGAGCTTGTCAAGAACTATATCCTTATCCAGATCCTTTCGCTCAATACGAACCCTGTTTACTTTATCTTTCTCGGAATCATAAGCCGCTGTAAGCGTTGACTTGTTGACGTATGACAGCTCGCTGTTCATTGCAAAGCTGACACCTGCATTTGCTACAAGGTATACCGTATCGCTCTTGTCGGTTTTAACATACCACGAGTTTTCGCCCTCGTACTTTATACCGATAAGGCAGGTTATGTCCTCAGCCTTGTTATCCTTGAACGTCATTTTAACCGTTGCGGTCGGCTTGTCAAAGCCGTACTTGGCAAGATCTGTCGCATTTTCCTCAACGATTTGCTTTGCACCGATGCCGCCTGCACTGCTCATTGCGGTTGAATATGCACTGCTGTTTGCAAGTGCCTCGGGGATCGAATCTATGCCCCACTTTTCCTTACCTAAACGGTTTATCGTATATTCGCCGCTCTCATTGCTTATCGTGAGCGTTGAAATATCATCGGCCGTATAATCGGTCACGCTGACGGTTTTGCTGCTTGACGTGCCAGAGTCTGCGTTGTCGCTCTTCGGCTGTGTCAGCACCAGTGCGAGCGTTGCCGCACCGAGTACCGCAATGCCGATTACCGAGCCGAGTATTATTTTAGTATTTTTCTTCATTGCCGACCTTTCGCTTACTTATGCAGACGCTTTACCCATATTACAATACCGGATATTATCAGTAACAGAGGCAGTACGATAACGAAGCCTATAACAAGGCCGTTCTTCTGTGCGTCTGTTATCTCAAAGGTTGAGGTGTTGTAGGACTTGGGAGTGAGCGTAATGCCCTCCTCCTTGTTACAGCTTACGTTGAAGATATTCATAATAAGCTGTGAGTTGTTTACGGACGCTGTCTGCAGGAACGATGTGTTGAGGAATTCCATACCGCCGATTGCTACTATACGGCTGGAGAAGGGATTTGTACCCTCATATCTTGTCTTTACCGCCTGCATTATAACAGAATACTGCTTTCTTTCCGCATCGCTCTCGGGCGACCAGTTATCACCGCTGTCCTGCGGCTTTATAACAGCACCTGCATAGGTGTTCAGTATAGACTGTACGGTAATGTTGCCGTTGCCGTTCTGATCCGCCCACTTTGATGTCACAGGGCTCATATTATAGCCGTGAACGGGCGAGCTGTTTGTGAACTTGCTGAAGTCTGTATCGGGTACTGAAAGCACCTGATATGTGTTCATACCGCTGTAGGTGTAGTTTTCGTCTGTCTGGTAGGTGATACCCTTTTCGACCTTCAGACCCCACTGGTCAAGCAGACCGTCAATGTTAGGTGAATCACCGAGCTTGGGGTTGCCTACATATACAAGGTTCTTGCCGAATTTACCGCTGTTGTCAAGCCATGTGTCGAGCTTGTTTATATCGGCAACAGAATAATCTTTATCGGGTCCGAACATAAATACAAAATCGTAGTCCTCGCTTATCTTGTCGGTAAGCGTAATGTTCACCGATTCGATAACGTAGCTGTTTGTCTTGAGCAGATTCTGTAAAACAGTGTTCTCTTTTTCTCCGTAGCCCGTTAAAACCGCAACCTTTACAGGATCTGTATCGGTAACGTTCATAATAGCGGATACTACAGCCTGCTCTGCATTGGCTTCAACCTTTTCGGGCCGCTTCACGCCGTAATAGTTGAGGTACTGTTCATTATAGGTTATGCTGAGGAAGTCCTCGTAGGTCAGCACCTTTACACGCTTTGTAGCCTTGCTCTCGACCATAATTTCATTCGAGGTTATGGTTTCGGTGTAATTTGCTATAAAGCCGGGGTTTGAAACTACATCAATATACTGTAATTTTATGTTGGAATTCGCCCCTGCGATCTTCTTCAGTATCTCGTTTGTCTGATAGTAATAAGAGCTGCCTCCGGTAAAAGCCGCTTCCTCGCTTGTTACCGTTATCGTAACCTCATCGGTCACGGTTTTGAGATAATCTACCGTCGACTGCTCAATGCTGTAAAGTCCGGAATCGGTAAGATCCGCCGTCGGCATGAATCTGTCGCCGAGCAGTGTGATTATTACGTTTACCAGAACCACCGCCACTATAAATATGACCGTGAACAGTACCGACAGACCGCCGTACTTGAACTTCTTGTTTCTGAACGGATTCTTGCGGGGCTTGCCGTTCCTGCCGTCGTTCTTTACTGCAGGAGCGGTATCTGTTTTATTCTCAGCCGCTGTTTCTTTTACTTCAGCCGCTTCGTTTATTTTACTCATGCGTTTTCTCCTTTATCCCTTTATCATAGTCATCGCTTATGCCCAGCGGCGTTTTTCAAGTACCCTTACCGTAAGGAACAGGAAAATAAAGATAACGCTCACAAAGAATATCAGGCTTGACAGGCTGAATATTCCGCTTGTTATCTCGGAGTATCTCGAATATACCGAGATGCTTGAAAGCACGTCCTGTAAAAATCCGTTGGGGAGTGCGCTTTTCAGCGTATTCATAAGCAGTATCATAAGATTGATAAAGAAACCGCCTATTGCCGCTATCATCTGGTTTTCCGTAAGCGATGATATGAAAAGACCTATTGAAACGAATATACCGCCGAGAAGTAAAAGACCTACGGTGTTGCCCCATATCGGGAGCCACGAAACCGTCGCAAAGGTCGACATTACAAAGCCGTATACGGGCATAACCGCAACGCCTATCGCAAATATCGCATAAGCCGCAAGAAACTTGCCCATTACTATAGACAAAAGGCTTACGGGAGCAGTCAGAATAAGCTGATCCGTCTTCTGCTTCTTATCTTCAGACAGCAGTCGCATAGTAAGCAGAGGCACGAAAACCATAAGTACCATGAACATCATCAGGAATACGCTTGATATATCGGTCGAGCCTACAGACAAGGAGAAGATATAAAAGAACAATCCCGAAAATGCGTAAAAAATAGCAAGGAACACATAGCCGAGCGGCGATGTGAAATATGCCTTCAGTTCTCTTTTAAATATTGCAAACATTTTTATTCCGCCTTTCCGCTTACTTTGACAGCTTCAGCTTATCAACGCTGTCGCCGACATTACCGTATATATCGCCCGTTGTGATCTTGAGGAACACTTCTTCAAGAGTAAGCTCACTGGACTTCATCATAAGCAGAGTGTAATTTCTTGATGCAAGACGCTTTGAAACTTCACGGCGAATGTCCGTACCGGGCTTTGCGTTTAAAAAGTATTCGCTGACGCCCTCCTCGACATTCTCCCTGTTGACGAACACCTCGTCCATACCGGGAATAGCCGAAAGCAGCTTCTTCACGTCTGCGGGGTTTCCCTCACAGCGTATCACCAGCTTGTGATCTGCTGACATATTCTTTGCAAGATTGTCTGCGCTGTCGTTTGCTACTACCTTGCCTCTGTTGATGATAACTATCTTGTCGCATACCGCCTGTATCTCGGGGAGTATGTGGCTTGAAAGTATTACTGTATGGTTCTTGCCGAGTTTCTTTATAAGCGCTCTTATCTCGATTATCTGCTTGGGGTCAAGTCCGACCGTAGGCTCGTCAAGAATAAGCACCGGCGGATTTCCCACAAGCGCCTGTGCAAGACCCACACGCTGTTTGTAACCCTTTGAAAGATTCTTGATAACACGATCCTTGACATCGGTTATCTTTACAAGGTTGCATATCTCCTTTAAATGCGAGTTGATCGGCAGCTTGCACTTTTTCAGCCCGTATACGAACTTAAGGTATTCCATTACCGTCATATCAAGATATAACGGAGGCTGTTCGGGAAGATAACCTATCATTTGCTTAGCTTTTACAGGCTCTTCAAGAATATCTATACCGTTTATCTTTGCTTCGCCCTCCGTTGAGGAAAGATAACCCGTAAGGATATTCATTGTAGTTGATTTTCCTGCACCGTTAGGACCGAGAAAACCAAGTATCTCGCTTTCTTCTGCGGTAAAGGAAACATTGCTGACTGCTGTTTTAGAGCCGTAACGCTTAGTCAGATTCTTTACTTCTATCATTTTTTGCTCCTTAAAACGAAGTATCCGGCAGAACATCGGTACATAGCCGTACCTGCCCTGCGCACATCTGTTATATTCTATCCTGCACAGGTGAAACCTGTGTGATAAAACAGTGTATTTATTGCTTGGCGGTGATTTTATCTTTGTCAAGCTGAGCTTTAAGCTCGCCTACGCTGTCAAAACGTCTTTCGGGACGTATAAAATCAAGCAGTGAAACACGCAGTGTCCTGCCGTAAAGATCACCGTCAAAATCCATTATATGCGTTTCCGCAAGAGGACTGTCCTTATAGTCAACAGTAGGCTTTACGCCTATGTTTGTAACAGACGGCATGACCCTGCCGTCAAGATATGTCACGCTCTTATATACTCCGAAGCGTGGCATAACTATGTTTTCGGGAAAACGCTGGTTTATGGTCGGGCTTCCTATGGTTCTGCCTATGCGGTTGCCCTCTATTACTCTGCCCTCTATCGAAAAATCATATCCGAGCAGTTTGTTCGCCTTTGCTATTTCACCCGATTTTATCAGATTTTTGATGGCCGTTGAATGTACCACACATCCGTCCAGACTGAACGGCGGTATTATAACGACCTTTATGCCGTACTCACGGCATATACATTTAAGCTCTTCGGCGTCGCTTCCTCCGCCTGCTCCGAGCCTGAAATCAAATCCGCACACAACGACCTTTGCGTTCATTATCTTCACGAGAACCTTTTCGATGAAATCCCTTGCCGTGTAGTCGCACACCGAATTGAAATCCGGAGAATAAATATATTGTACTCCCGCTTCTGCGAGCTTCTCCAGCTTCATATCGTTTGTGAGCAGGTTCTCTATCCTTTCCCTTTTAGGCAATGCCGTATTGCTGTGAAACGTGAACATTGCAGGGCAAAGCCCGCCGTGTCTGAAGCATTCCTCCACGACCTTCATATGACCTAAATGCAAGCCGTCAAAAAAGCCGAGTGCCGTTGCTGTCGGCGGGATGGGTATTATATTTTCGGTAATGTCAATCAAGAATAAACCTCCGTGTCCCGCATTAAATGGGAAAATCAAGATAATATATTAAGGTATACGCTTTTAAGCCCGTTCTCCCCATTCACCCTTGCCACGCCTAAAAAATCACCATCGTGCTTAAGACGCAGGCAGGTGCCTTCCGGGTATGAAATATCCATTCTTCCGCAGTCAAGTATCATGCCGTTCATGAACAGCTTCTTTTGTGTACCGTCCAGAGTTATCTCGTCATAGCACGAGAAAACACGCTCTGTCGGCAGTACCAGCCTTGCGGTATCCTCAGGCGGCATATTACGAAGCGTTTCAATATCGTGGCAGTCCGAAAGCGTAAAGCCTGCCGCCATCGTGCGGCAAAGCGAGGTCATTATCGCTCCTGTGCCGAGCTTTTTTCCTATATCGCTTATGATTGTTCGGATATAGGTTCCTTTTGAGCAATAAATATCAAGCGTACCTGTACGCTTTTCCTCGTCATAGTCGGACAGCTCTATCGAATATACCGTGACCGGACGAGCGGCACGTTCAACCTCAATGCCCTGCCTTGCAAGGTCATAAAGCCGTTTGCCGTTTATCTTCACCGCAGAATACATCGGCGGTATCTGCATTATATCGCCCTGCATAGCCGTTACCGCATCGGTAATTTCCGCAAGCGTAACGGGCTTTTCGCTCTTAGTCAGCACCTTGCCCCATACGTCCTCGGTATCGGTAGTCACACCGAGCCGGAAGGTCGCACGGTATCTCTTGTCGCTGACAGGATTCAGGTCGGCTGTCTTTGCCGCTCTGCCGATATATATCGGCAAAACGCCTGTCGCCATAGGGTCAAGCGTACCGCCGTGACCGATTTTTCTCGTTCCTGCCGCCCTTCTCATTATCGCCACAACGTCAAACGAAGTGAAATCCTGCGGCTTATTGATGCAGATTACGCCGTTTATTTCATTCATTTGCTTTCAGCGCCTTTTCAAATACAGGCAGCAGCTTTGCTTTCACAAACTCTATACTGCCCTCTATGGTACAGCCTGCGGCTCTGGCGTGACCGCCGCCGCCGAACAGGGCGCACACGCTTCCTGCGTTTATAGGCTCTGCCGTTCTGACAGAGATCTTGAACGTAGCAGGACCCTTCTGCTTTACTGTAGCGCCGATAATTACGCCCTCTACCTGACGGGGAAGGCTTGCAAGACCGTTGAAGTCCTCGCTGTCAACTCTGCCCATAAAGCGATCCATAAGCTCCGTTGTCAGCCATACTACCGCTACCCTGTCGTCACAGAAGAATTCCATTCCCTGCGTTATCGCCTGTTCAAGCTCCAGCCTGCCCTTTGACTTCATATCAAACAGCTTGTAATTGATGCCGGAAACATCAAACTCATAAGCCATCAGCTTAGCGGCTATTATATGCGTTCTGCTTGTCGTGTTGGAATACTTGAAGCAGCCCGTGTCAGTTGCAAGTCCTGTGTAAAGGCAGGACGCAATCTCACCGTCAAGCTGTGCATTCATTTCCTCCGCTATCTGAAAAATAAGCTCGCAAGCCGCAGCCGCCTCGGGATCGACAAGAGTATATTTTGCAAACTCCTGTCTGCTCTCGTGGTGGTCTATCGCAAGAAATATCCTGCCGCCGTATACTGTGTCAAGGTCGCCGAGCAGTTTCCTGTCGGCAACGTCAACGCTCACTATGGTCTTTTCCTCAAAGCTCTGCTGTATCACCGTATCACGCAGAAACTCCATACGGGGCGCTATCTCGTCCGCACACATAACCTTTGCCCGTTTGCCCATCTTCTGAAGCATACCGCAAAGGCCGTAAGCACAGCCCAGTGTATCTCCGTCGGGGTTGGCGTGTGACAATATCAGAAAATCATCGTTGCTTTTCAGTAGCTCTGCCGCTTTTTTAACGTCTGTTATCATTATTGTTTACCTTTCGTCATCGCCGTTATCATCGGGTTCGGCAGGTTTCGGCAGTTTGCTTATCACCTCGCTGATATGCTCGTAATAGTCCATCGAATTATCCGGCACGAATATCAGCTGAGGCAGCTTGCGCATCTTCACACGCTCGTTGATTCTTCTTTTAAAGAAACCCTCTGCCTTCTTGAGATGCTCGGCGACATTTTTTGTGGTGTCGCCGCCCTCAAGCGTTGTGATATAAACCTTGCAGTAGGACAGATCGCTTGTCAGCTCACAGCGTGACACACCGACCATCGCCTTTACTACAGCGCCGTCCTTTATATCACGCATAGCTGTGGATATTTCACGTTTTATATCCTCCGCAAGTCTTGCTGTATTGAAATTTGCCATTAATCTCTGTACTCCTCGGTAACAAACGCCTCGAATATATCGCCGTCCTTTATGTCAGTGAACTTTTCAAGCGTGATACCGCACTCATAGCCTGCGGCTACTTCCTTCACATCGTCCTTGAAACGACGTAAGCCTGCTATCTTGTCAACGGCAACGATTATGCCGTCACGGACAACTCTTACCTCGCCGTTTCTCTGTACCTTACCGTCAAGTACATAAGAGCCTGCTACCACGCCGACGCTCGACAGCTTCATTACCTGTCTTACCTCAACACGTCCTGTATCAACTTCTCTGTACTTGGGCGCAAGCATACCCTTCATGGCTGTTTCGATTTCTTCTATTGCGTCATATATTACTCTGTAGAGTCTTATATCGACACCGTCACGCTTTGCGTTGTCTGCAGCCGCAGGGTTAGGTCTTACGTTAAAGCCTACTATGATAGCGCCCGATGCCTTTGCAAGCATAACGTCGCTTTCTGTTACGGCACCTACCGCACCGTGAATTACTTCTACCTTTACTTCCTCGTTTGACAGCTTTGACAGTGACTGTGAAACAGCTTCGACAGAACCCTGTACATCCGCCTTTACGATGATAGGCAGCTTCTTCATCGAGCCTTCCTCAATCTGTGAGAACAGATTATCAAGGCTGACCTTCTTGTAGAGCTTGAACTGTTCTTCCTTAGCGTCGAACTTTCTCTTTTCAACAAGCTCTCTTGCGAGCTTTTCATCTTCAACAGCCGCAAAATCATCACCGGCGCTCGGTACTTCCGCAAGACCCATTATCTCAACGGGAACAGAAGGGCCTGCTTCCTTTACCGCTTTGCCCTTGTCGTCACGCATTACACGCACACGGCCTACAGCAGTACCTGCGATTATGGTATCGCCTGTGTGGAGAGTACCCGACTGTACAAGAACGGTTGCGATAGGACCTCTGCCCTTGTCGATTCTTGCCTCGATAACAACGCCCTTTGCAAGTCTGTCGGGGTTTGCCTTAAGCTCAAGGACATCTGCCGTGAGGTTTACCATTTCGAGAAGCTCGTCTATACCCTCGCCTGTCTTTGCCGATACGGGAACGCAGATTACATCGCCGCCCCATTCTTCGCATACAAGACCATGCTCGGTAAGCTCCTGCTTTACCTTGTCGGGATTTGCCGTAGGCTTATCCATCTTGTTTATCGCAACTATTATCGAAAGGTTTGCAGCCTTTGCGTGATTTATCGCTTCTACCGTCTGAGGCATAATGCCGTCGTCTGCGGCAACAACGAGTATCGCTATATCCGTAGCCAGCGCACCTCTTGCACGCATAGCGGTGAACGCCTCGTGTCCGGGAGTGTCAAGGAATGTAATATCCCTGCCGCCTGCCTTTACCCTGTAAGCGCCGATATGCTGTGTGATACCGCCTGCTTCGCCGGACGTAACGTTAGCGTGTCTGATTCTGTCGAGGAGCGATGTCTTACCGTGGTCAACGTGTCCCATAACAACAACAACTGGTGAACGGGGCTGTAAGTTCTCCTCTGTATCCTCTACTTCTTCAAACAGACGTTCTTCGATGGAAACTACAACTTCCTTGGTAACCTTTGCACCGAATTCTTCCGCTACGATACAAGCCGTATCATAATCGACCGACTGGTTGATAGTAACCATTACGCCCAGGCTGAACAGCTTCTTTATAACGTCTGCGGCTGTAACCTTAAGACGTGACGCAAGCTCCGATACGACTATCTCATCGGGAACCTGTATCTCGAGCTGTTTCTTTCTTGCCTTTTCAAGCTCAAGACGCTTCAGCTTCTGAGCCTCGGTTTCCTTCTTCTTGCTGAACTGCTGCTTGCCCTTCTGCGACTTCTGGCTTATCTTCTGCTTCTTTGTATAAGCGTCATTCTGACGTCTGTTGCCGCTCTCGGTCGAAGCTATGGTTTCATACTTCTCGTTGTACTTATCAAGGTTTACATAACTGCCCCTTGTGTCAACGTGCTTTGTGACCTGCTCGCCTCTCTGTACAGCCTCGCCCTTGACGTGCTTTGTGGGAGGTGCGTTTGTCTTGATATTTGCAAGGTCGATAACAGGCTGTGCCGGAGCTGTCTGCTGTGCAGGCTTAGTATCCCTGCGGTCATTTCTGGTATCGTTTCTTCTGTCGCCGTAGGGCTTTCTATCGCCCTGCTGTCTGTCGCCGTAAGGCTTTCTGTCGCCCTGCTGCTTGTCACCGTAGGGCTTTCTGTCGTTACGGTCGCCCATAGGCTTTTTGTCTGCAGGCTTATCGCTCTTAGCTTCAGACTTAGCTTCTGTCTTTATTTCGTGCTTTGCTTCAGACTTTGTTTCTGTCTTTATTTCAGGCTTTGCTTCGGGCTTAGCCTCTGTTTTTGTTTCGGGCTTTGCCTGTACCTTTTCAGCCTTGTCGGCTTCCTTATTGGATATGGGCTTCTTCTCAGCCTTCTTTGCAGGCTTTTCTGCAGGCTTTTCTTCCTTCTTCTCCGTCTTGGGCTTGCTTGCCGAAGCAAAATATGAATTGAAATTCTTCACCTGGTTGCTCTGAGAATACTTTTCGAGAACAACAGACAGCTCATCCTCAGAAAGCGAAGCCTGCGATTTCTTCTGTACTCCGAAATACTCCTGTACCACATCCGTAATTTCACTTACAGGAATATTAAGATCCTTTGCCAACTCGTTTACACGATATTTTTTATCCATTCACTGATCCCCTTTTTTATGTCAGATTTAGTATTGTATATATAAATCGGGTGTACCGCTTATTTCCCTTTATGCTCGCCTGTAAGGCTTGCGTATAAGCCTTCATCGAGAACGGCAAGCACTCCCGTGCGTTTTCCGAGGACCGACTTGATTTCGTCCATCGTACAATCGCACTGCGACAGCAGGGCACTGTATTTATCGCAGAAAAAACGCATTTCCTTCTGTGTTTTCTCCGATACGTCGCTTGCGAGAATAACTCCCGCAATTTTCGATTTCGGGTTTTTAAGCTCCTCGCAAACAGGATCGAACCCGTGTATCAGACGTCCGGACTTTCTGCAAAGACCGAGCGTACTTAAAAAATTCATTGCCGTTACTCACCGTCGCTTTCTCCGATGCTTTTCAGCAGTTCAAGATATATCTCCTCCGGTACCGCACATTTCAGAGAGCGTTCAAGCCCGCGTTTTTTCTGTGCCGCCTCAAGACAGCTGCGGCTCTTGCAGACATACACTCCCCGTCCGGATTTCTTACCCGTGAAGTCGAGTACAAACTCTCCCTCGGGAGTACGGACAACTCTTACAAGCTGTTTTTTCTCTTTCATTTCTTCACAGCCCGCACATTTTCTCATCGGTATCTTTTTTACTGCCAAAGCGATCCATCCTTTCGTAAAGGGTTTTTATTCCTCAGCCTGAGCTTCTTCCTCAGCCTTTTCCTGCTTGCTCTCTATTCCTTCATAGAAGCCGCTTTCGGGGCGTATGTCTATCTTGAAGCCTGTGAGCTTTGCGGCGAGCTTCGCATTCTGACCCTTGTTGCCTATAGCAAGTGAAAGCTGGTTATCGGGAACGATAGCCGTACAAGCCTTTACCTCGGGGTCGGGTATCTCTACTCTGATAACATCGCTGGGCTTGAGTGCCTGTGCGATGAATTCCTCAGGCTTTTCGCTGTAGAATACAACGTCCATCTTCTCTCCGCCAAGCTCGGCACATACCTTGCTGATACGCTGTCTGCCGGGGCCTATGCACGCACCGAGTGCGTCAACATCGGGGTTGTTGCTTATTACTGCAACCTTTGAGCGTGAGCCTGCCTCACGGCTGATAGCCTTTATCTCAACGGTACCGTCATATATTTCGGGTACTTCGCTCTCAAACAGACGCTTTACAAGCTCCTTGTTCACTCTTGAAATCTTGAGCATAGGTCTGTGGTCTGTTGCGGAAACACCGGAAACATAAACCTTGACCATATCGCCGGGCTTGAGTACCTCGCCGGGTATCTGCTCGCTTCTGAACAGCGGTACTTCGTTTCCGTTGAGGTTTACGGTAGCGTTGCCTGTTCTCGGCTCTGTCTTGAGTACGGTAACAGTTACCGCCTCGTCCTGAAGACCGCCCCACTGAGCAACGAGCTGTTCACGCTCTATCTCCTTAAGACCCTGCTTGATGACCTGCTTTGCCGTCTGTGCGGCAATTCTGCCGAAATGCTGTGTATCCAGCTTTATCGCTACAATATCGCCGTATTCCAGCTTTCTGCGGGTGTGGGTCTTTGCCTCCTCCATCGAGATCTGGTTTGCATCGTCCTCTACCTCTGCGGCAACTTCCTTCTGGATAGCCACATCGAACTTGCCCTTTGCAATATCAATATCAAACTTGATATTCTCGCTTCTGGGATATTCCTTCTTGATAGCGATAACAAGTGCTGTCTGTATCTTCTCTATCAGCACAGCGGGGTCAATCCCCTTCTCCTTTGCAAGCAATGTCAGAGCCTCAAAAAGCTCCGTTGTGTTGCTGTTAGCCATTTTTAATAATTCCTCCGTTAATTATTTTTTATGCGTCAAGGGCAATTCTTCTGCACTTAGCGGCATTGAACTTCATTTCGCCGTCTTCTGTCTGTACAGTGAATTCGCCCGAATTTTCATCGTAATCTCCGAGAACGCCCGAATAATACGCCGTCTTTCCGTTTTCGTCACGCACGGTCACCTTTATCTTTTCGCCCTTCATCTTCACAAAGTGGAAAGGCTTTCTGAGCTGTCTGTCAAGCCCCGGCGAGCCTACCTCGAAAACGTCCACAAGGTCAATGCACGGCAGCGTATCGACAGCCTTGTTCAGCGGTTCTGTTATTTCCTCGCATTCGGCGTCGTCTATTCCTCCGTCCGCTTTGTCGAAAAGCACCTTCAGATACCACATGGCACCCTCTTTTTCAAAGATAACATCCCACAGCTCATAGCCGTATCTCTCGATTATCGGCAGAACCTTCTGCTCGGTAATTCTCTCGACCGTTTCCGCCTGATTCTTCTTGCCGCCTTTTTCCTTCGGCACTTTGAAAGCCTCCTTTCAGACAAGAGCCGTAAAAAGCCCTATATATAAGCTAAAGACCGAGATGAACTCAGTCTTTAGCCTACCATATTCTACTTTAAGTAAGTATATCACATATTATGCCCGTTGTCAAGCAAAATTACGCTATTTTGCCGTAAACAAGCCGTTTTTCAAAGTTTTCGGTAATTTTAAACGATTTTCTTGCGGCAGATGCGGTGTTTTCCTTCCTTTTTAGCCCTGTAAAGCTGTTCGTCCGCCTCGTCGAAATACTGCGCATAGTCAACATCATCCGATTCGCTCCACGCTATGCCTACACTGCACTTTATCGTATACCTCTTGCCGCCTATCTCAGCCTTTCCCGACACCTCAAGGAAATCTTCGAACTCGTCCACAACGGCAGATTCGCTCGTACCTCTGG